>Ga0208158_1000507_pt1 | contig 13770 bp, 7 predicted proteins | sample 8_EtaG_FD_184081 | JGI IMG/M metagenome (GOLD analysis project Ga0208158, IMG submission 184081) | Marine viral communities from the Subarctic Pacific Ocean - 8_ETSP_OMZ_AT15162 metaG (SPAdes) (version 2) | ecosystem: Environmental > Aquatic > Marine > Oceanic | place: Pacific Ocean | collected...
TTTCTGCGAGCATTTTTAAATTTTCTATGGCTTCAGAGTTGGGTACATTTTTTATACCCTTACGCTCTGCTGTCTGGCTTTTTGTTAACTCAGCCAGAGTAAAGTTTTGACTTAGTTGCATTTATCTTCCAAACAATTTGTTAAAAATATTTAAATCTAAAAGTTTTCTTTGTTGAGGTGTTAAACCTCGTTCTTCCGCTATCTCTTGTGGTAAAAAGTCTCCTGGTATTATTTGACCAGATCCATAAGGAGCCAACATTCTGATACCTTGAGTGATTGGATTTGATACATCTACAGCTGGACCGCGAACTGTGGGCTGACCTTCGTAAAAATCTTTCATTGTGTAGTCTTCAGGGTATAAAGCCTGAGCTTGCCTGAGTTGATTTATTTCAGCTATTCTCTGTTCGCCTTTACTTCCACCACCATATTGATTGGTATAATCCACATTTGTACCAAAAAAATTAGCTATTCTTGATGGTAAAGAATTGGGAAAAGGGTTTGTCTTAGTTGCTCCTCTCATAGCTGTGTATAGTTCAGGTGTTAAAGAATACATATCACCTGATCTTTCACCAGACGCGTCATCTTCAGGGCTGTACCTGTTAGCTTCTTTCGTTTCTTCTGAAACGTCACTACCAAACTCTTCACTTGGGCCAAATGCATCTTCGTTACTTCGGCTATCTTGCTCGTCAACAAAGCTGTCTATCTCACCACCACTAAAAAAGTTTTGTACGGGACCACCATTTCTAAAAGTTTTTGTTGCGGTTATTCCAAGACTTCCTCCTACAGGTCCAAGGCCAACATTAAAACCGCCAACATTTAAACTAGGTAAACCTGCAAATGCATTTGGCGTATTATAATTTAAGTTTTGTTGAAAGGTTGTAGGAAGAGATCGTATGCGATTTAGAGCTGAGGTTAACATAGGAGGAGGACTAAAACTAAAAGAGGTATTGTCGTCATTTCCAGTATTTTCTAAAGAATCTTGTATTGATTCTTGAGCCGCGACATCTGTTTCAAGACCCATGTCCATTGAACCGCCATTACGCATATACTTTACTTCACCACCTTCAGCCATAGTAGCTGTAGGTATCATCCCAGATACAATGTCATCAGGAAATAGAGAGGCGTATTTTGTTCTATCAGTTGGCGCGGAGGCGGCGGAGGAGCCACCACCTCCCGCGGGAGCGGTGTTCAATCCACTCAAAAATGGCTGACTTGAGGCTACTTGGGTGGTGGGAATACCCTCTTGTACACTCGGCTCAACCGAACTCACTTTGTTTTTATTAATCTTTTGTTGTATTTGATCAATAAATTCGTCTCTTTCTTCAACTTCCGTAGCTTCATCCTCGTCTTCAGGACTTAATTCTCTAACCACGGATGGTGTTATTCTTCTTACAGGCTTAAATCCCATTTGTTGTAGGTATCTACTAATTTTTTCTGCAATTCTTAGCTGTATTTTTTCGTCTTTACTCGTTTTCAACAAATCAGCTAGTTTAGTTGGATTTGTCATCAAATCACCCATAACATCCATTTTCATGCTTTGAGGAACATCTCTAAAAATAGATAACATGGCCCTAACACCCGCACCAGATTCAATAATACCTTGTCCCGCACCAGATCGTCCTGGAATAAGGGCACCAACAGAAGCACCTAATTGAGATCCAAGTAATCTTAAATAAAGATCTGTCATAGGGTTTAAGCCATCCTCTAACATTCCTCCTAAATTGTTAAGTTCATCGGCGGCTTCTAATTTAACTAATTCTGTAATAAAACTTTTCATAGTTTTGGCTTCAGGTTCTGTCATAATGCCTTTACTAACCATGAAATCAGTTAAATTAGTTTTTATTTTGGCGTTAGGCATGTTTGAAAACAAAGAATCTGCTAAAGCTCTAACTGAAAAACTTTGACTAGTTCCTCCCGAATGAGTTAATGCAGACTCTAAAATAGAAGACTTCAAACCATTCATAGCTGATTTAGGGTCATCAGAAGCTTGAGCTAACTTAACTAAATTAGTAATGTCTTTTATAGGGTTTTTACCTCTAACAGCTATACCTGCTGCATAAGTAGGACTTTCAGCACCACCTAATTTTGGTAAAAGTTTACCAAAATAAAATTGATCATCTAACTTTTTCTTAAATTTTTTGTTCTTAACTCTTGTGTCTCCCAATAAAACATTAGCAGAATTTACATCATTTAAATCATCTCTTAACCCTTGAAAAATTTGACTATCTAAAACTTCTTTGTTTTGGTCCATCCATCTTTTTAAAAGCTTTGTGTTAATTTCTCCCGTTTCTGGGTCTACTGCAGCTACTCTTGCGTTTCTTAGCATCATTTCAAGCGTTCCAGAAACAGTGTTACTTAAACCATCTGCTTGAGGTAAACCTTCATCCATTGCAAATTTACCCACAGCTCCTATTTGTTTAATTCTTAGTAATGTAGGCTCGGCACCACCTTTTAACATCGTGCTTGATAACAATTCAGGAGCCAATCTGGTAGACCTTGTTTTATCTTTTGCTAAAATATCTCCAGCAAAAGCTCTAGTAAAAACATCATTCAAAGATTTAGAGTAAGCTCTAGCAGTGTCATATGCTAAGTCTTGTCCTTCTGGCACAGAATTTATATCTTTCAGTAAGGCATTTGCAAAATCAAAAGCTATTCTGGCAGAGTTTCTGTCACCTACAGCTGTTTGCGCGGCACCTATACTTAATGCAATACTTCTCATTTCAACTAAGCTGTTAACATTTACAGGCATTTTCTCTTTGGTTAAATCTTGAACTATACCTGTTTGTTCTTTAGCTATTAATGAATTTATTTGTCTGTTCTTCTTAGCATAGGCAATAACTTTGTTGTAATCAGCTCTAGCAGAAGCAGAACCAAACTTACCTGTTTCTTTTTTTATTAATTGTTCCGCTAATGCAATAACATTGTCATCATTAGATAGAGATTCATCATATACATACTTATCACCTAAGTTATATAATCTAATTTTATCAGGATCATCCATCTCATTCATTAATTTTCTATAGTTAGATAATAATCCTTTAGTCTCCATATTACTTTTTTGAGCTTGAAGATTTAAAATTTTAGAACTACTTTGAACAGGACGTTGTTTAATCCCTAGAGATAAGGACATTTTTTCTACAAATTCATTTAAAGGACCTAAACGCCCTGTTTGTAGATAATATTTTCTAGCCACTTCTTCTTCAGGCATTGACCTAGACCAAGCTTCTATGAAATTAGGCACAGTGCTGGTTTGACCATCGGGTCTTACAAACTCTGTCAACTCTTGATTTTGTACATTTCTCCATAAAGTTTGTTCCTGACCCCTTGCTTCCGTAAGAAGTTCACTCACAGATCGATACAAAATTTCTCCTAACTCTGCATTAGCTCTTGGATTATCTCCTTTTAACTTTTCAAAAGCAGTTAAAACTTTTGCTGACCTTGTTTTTAGTCTATCGGCTAAAGATCCTGCAAACAAAGATTCAGATAAACGAGCAGCTTCTTTAAGAGCATTTTTATCTCCAGAAGCAGCTAATGCCGTAATTAAATTTCTAATCGCTGTTCCTGTTTGAGTTATAGCTGTTTTTTGTTGTTTTCCTAACCCACGACTGGTTTGAGCTAAAGCAGCTTCTATGGCCATCAAAACAGGACTACCTGATTTCAAACCCGCCGTCATTTCAATAGGCCTACCTTGATCATCCGTGAGTAATTTAGGATCAGATAATTTTTTAATTATTTCATTTACATCTTCACCTTCTGCTTCAATTATATCTAATATTCTTTTTATACCTTGAGCTTCTCTTTTACGTCTTATGAAATCTAAGCCTTTGACCCCTTCTGTTTTTAAATTCTTTATACCGTTTGTTAATCCAGTAACAATTCCTGAAGTTCTTTCAATTAAAACACTACCTAAAATACCAGGAATTAAACTTCCTCCTGCTTCATAGCCTAGTCTAGGAAGAACTTGTTGAGGGAAATCCTGTTCAGCGGACCCACCTAAAATAGTTTGTGAAGTTCCTGCTATTCCTTCCACAAGACCAAAAGGTATAGGCCTTTTTCTAGCAGTTTCTCCAACACCTGTAAGTAATTTTTCCATACCAGAAAGTATTCTAATATTTTTAGGAGCTACTTCTTTGGCTCCTGTCTTACTTAAATTTAAATAAGCTAAGTTGTCTAGAAATTGAGCAGCACCAAAACTTACATTTTTTGATATTGTAAAGGGTAGAGCTAACCACGGTATAACACCTGCAGCTGTTTTACCCCTAGCGTAAGCAGCTCTGGTGCCAGGTAGTATAGGGTTTTCATCCCCTATCATTAAACTTGTTAACTCTTCTCCACCTTTATAAGCAGCTACAGAACTTGCCAAACCTGTCACGGCTGGTACCAAAAACTTAGCTATAGGGGGAACTGGTAATTTTGAAACAACTTGAGCGCCTGCTTTGGCACCACCTACAAAAGCTCCAAAAGCGCCTGCTTGTGGTAGAATATCTCTTCCAAAACCACTAGATTCTGTGCCTTCTTCAAAAACTTTTCCTTCAGGTGATCTGGCAAATAACTTTATTATATCATCGTTAGATAAAGCTCTTTCTGACGTGGATAAATCTTTAAACTCAGGCATAAGGTCGAAACCTTGCCATTCACCTGTTTTTAATTGATTAAAAATATCATTTTGTAAGTCAGGAGAAAAATCTAATTTAACAGTATCAGCAACATTTTCTGCCACAATTTCATCAATGGGAATAAAACCTCTATCATCCGTGTCTATCCCTGAGCCTAAAATCTCGTATTGTTGGTCCATATCAACAGTAACAGGATTCCAATTTAATTGATCTGCCATTATCTGTCCTTTTCAAGAGCTTGTTTAGACTTTAAAATCGCATCATTTTTCTTTGAAGTGCTTGATCCCGCACCCGAAGTAAAGCCGCCTGTTAAAGATATTAATCTCTGTATTTCTAAATTATTGGCAAGTAAAGCTTCTTTTTGTTTGTCTCCAACTCCTGCTGAAAGTTGTTTTAAATTACGTCTATATTGAGCTATAGAAGCATTTCTTAAATTAATTATTTTTCTTGCTTCTACGTCAGGACTTGTAAAGAAAGACTCTGCATCGGGAAATAATTTAGCCACATTTTGCATCTCTGCTACTGGAAACTTGTTATTAACAACTAAAGCAGATCTACCTAAAACAGTTATAGTCTTCATATAATTGTTAGCATCTAAAGTTTGTTTACCTACATCAAAATATTCGGAAGGTCTTATAAATTCAGGTAAGATACCTTGTGCTTTCATAAAAAGTGTTGTTAATTGTGTACCAAAACCCGTACCATCTCTCGCTTTTTCAAGAACTTCAGCAACTGTATTTATCTCAGATTGTTCAAAGTTAGGACCTAAATTTTTTGTAAGTGTTTTATCTATTTCAGTTAAAGCTGTTTTAGATTTAAACTTTATCATCTCTTTACTGTGAACGTCATATGCAACACTAGAAGCCACAGGAAAACCATTTACAATAGGTTTAATTACGTTGTTCTCAACATAAGTCTTACCATTATCATAACTAGTAACAAGCTTATTATCATCTTTAAGTAAGAAAGCTTGTGGTTTAATTTTAGTAGTACTCTCAGTTCCTATTTTTTGAACTGTAGCACTTCCAGGGTTAGCCTTGTTCGCTGCATTGGCCTCAGCTACTAAATCAAATCCATCTTTAGTTGAACCATTAACCGTGGTTGTTACACCGTTTATAGTTACATTTATATATTGTGGTTTAATTTCAGCCTCTCCAAAAATAGATGTAACAGAATTATCATTTGGATTTACGGCAACAAGTTCTCCATTTACTTGTTTAAAAATAGTTTTTTCTGGCGCAGAAGCTATTTCGTTCCCTGAACTTATATCTATTATCTTATCTCCAGCTTTCATAGTTTTAGTTGCACCTAAAATAGTATTTTGTAAATTTTTATTAAATTTATTAAAAATGCTTGCTGGTATTCCTTTTATGGTCTCTTCTTTTAAAGGAATAGTACCCATAATTTTACCTTGTTCATCTTGACTTAAACCCTCAAAAACACTTTTTGGAACACCTTTGATTTTTTCAGAACCATATAATAATTTGTTTTGTCCAGCTTCGCTCAATTTGTTAAAAAATTGTACAGGAACACCTTTTACATTTTTACTTATCATACCTAAGAAGACTGCTTTATCGACCTTACTCATGTCCTTAAAAGTATCTTCAGGAAGTCCTTTTATCATAATTTTACCTGAAGCTATTATTTTATTATTTGCATCTTTAATAACTTCATTTGGACCTAATTTATAATTAGCAGGTATATCCGTTATTATTTTTTCCCCTCTTACTAAATAATCACCTTTTTTTAAAATACGGGCTTTTTCAGTACCCTCAGCTATCACAGATCCTTTTCCTGTCACTAATTTAGTTTCAGGACCCAAAGTATATAATTTATTTTCTAATTCCATTTTTTTCTGCTTGTAAGCCGCACTAGCTTTTTCTTCAGCAGTCAAGGCAGCCTCCGCAGCTGTAAGAGCGGCTGCTTCTAACTTTTGTTTATCTTTTCTAACTTCAGCAGCACGAGCTCCTATTTTTGGAAGTAATTTAGTTTTTTCTGCAGCTAATGCTAGACGTTGTGCTGCGCTTAATCCTGATGTTTCACCTGCCATGGGGGCAGAAAAAGCTAAAGCAGTGTTGGCTATATCAAATAATATTTGAGATTGAGCAAATTTTTTCTGTTCTTCAGGGTCACCTAAGATACTACCGTAAACACCTTTTTTATCTTCATAAAGTTCTTTTAATCTATTTACTTTTTGATCCGTGGGTGTTCCACCAGCTAATTGCTGATCAATACGATCCGCTAAAAGTTGAGAAGCTTCGGTTGTCATGTTTTTTCTGGGACCCATAAACCTTTGTAAAGATTTAAAATCAACTCCACCGTTTTCCATGTACTCAACAGGACCTCCTGCTTCAAAAACAGGAACTGGATCTTCATCACCTCGGCGGCGAACCTCGCCGCCTAAGTTAAAATTTACGGGTGGCTCGTTACCAACCCCCATATTCCCGTTAGCTGCCATTGTCATAATGCCTCCACCCATGTCACCTTCGACAGGAGTGTTCATTTTTTCTTGGGCCATTGGTCCTATGCCTTGATCAACTAACGCTAATTCAACCACTGGAGTAACCAAAGCCAAAACACTTTCTGGTGTCTGACCCGCGTCCTCTGGTCCAACTATGCTTGCTAAATCTGTTCGTCTCTCTTCAGAACTCTTGTTGTCTGCTGACACACTGTTCATCATTTCCTCGAAACTGCCTGCAGCCTCTGGATCAGAAAACCCTGCGGCTTCTGCTCCCTCTATCATCCCTGCTACGGCCTCAGTGTCCATCATCTTAGCACCCTCTTCTGCTAACATTTCTGGAGTTGCTCCCATTGCAGGGGCTGTAGCCATAATACCCTCTGGAGGCATCATTGGATCACCACCCATTGCCATGGCTTTGTAACCCATATTGTTAACTGCTCCAGGGTTAGCACGAGAAAGTGCTTGCAAACCCTTTGCATCCTCTGGAATAGGCTTTAGCCCAGCGGCTCCACCGTTTCGGAACATCTGCCGTCCCATTACACTTCTATTCATTATCCGAATAACCCCGCTTTAGCTGCACCCGCACCTGCTGACAATCCAGCAATACCTAAACCTAGATATTGCTGAAAAGGTGACACACTAGGTGACGTGGACTGTGTTATAGTTTGTTGTGTCGTAGGTGTTTTACTGTAAATGTCTGACAAAAACCCTAACCTTTGATATGGTTCAAACATTTGAGATAAATTACTTTGCCTATCTGCTTCTAACTCAGCTTGATCTTGAGCTTGAAGGAGAGAACCAATTTTAAAAGCACCCTCTACATCTCTTTGACCTAAACCTTGTAAGGTCTCTCCTAAAGCCGCTTGTCTCAAACCTAACTGACCCTGCTCTCCTGCAAGTCCAGCTATTCCTTGTCCAAGTTGTGTTTGTCGGGCTAATTCTCTTTCTGCTGCACCTTGAGCCTGCATAAAGTTTTGTGCTTGAGCTTGTGCCAAAGCAGCCGCTCTGTTCCTGTCTATTTCAGAAGAAGCTATCTGGGCCCGTGAGCCGCCGAACGCGCCTGATCCTACAGCACCCGCGGCGCTGCCTGCTAATTGTCTGTCAAAAGCTCTGTTTATTTCATCCGACACAGCTTGTTGATAAGGGTTCATATATCTTGCAGTCATGTCAGCTGTAACAGGACCCGCACCAGCTCTCAAAGCGGATTCAACACCACCTAAAGTCTGACCAGCTGTTCCTAAAGTCTGACCACCTGATTGAATATATGGCATAAAAGCACCTAAACCTGCTTCAGCCTGTTTTCTTGCTGCATCTTGTAGTCCTGTTAGTCCTGCCACCTGTTGTGTGGGTAAGGTCATACCTTGATCGGCTAATTCTTTTGCAGATTTTAGTAAACCAATTCTATAAGCTTCTATTTCAGGGTTTTCACCAACCTGCTGTATGACGGTTTCTGTTGCCATTATGCCATCGCCTTTCCACGTTGTTCTAGATTACGCATGACACCATACATATTACTTATACCTTTGTTCATGTCTCCACCACCTAGACCTTTTACAGCATCGGTAGTCATCACAAATTCTCCAGGCATTAGCATGGCTCTTACGCTATCTTTATTTGGTATACCTTCATCAGGCATAATACCACCTACTCGTCTTGGAAATATCTCACCACCTTCGGCGGCTGTTTGAAAAGGTGTTTTAGAAAACAAATATGGATTATACTCAAAACCATAACTTGTAGGCGAGGTGGTAGCCCCCGTAGATCCTGTCACAGCTAAATCTCTTACATCATACTGATCGGGATTTTCTTTATATACGTCCAATCCTGTTCTTACAGGGTCACCCTCTTCTTCTTCAGGCACATCAAACATACCACCAGCTGCGCCAGCTGCCGTGGCTAAGGCTAAACTAGGACCTACTTTTCGTAAAAAACTTGGGTTTAATTCTTTTTTGGCTAGGTCCATAGCTTGTTTAGACCCTAACGTATAACCTTCTGCCAAAGCCTCTTTTTGAAGTTGACCCGCTTTTGCGAATAATTCTGGTTGAGTAGCATCTGTGCCAAACATAAAATCACTAGCTTTGCTACCATACCCTTTTAGTTGCTCAAACATGCTTGGTGGTTTTCCTTCAAAAGCAACTTGTCTTGGTTTCACACCAAACTTAGCAGCTTCATCAGCAGAAGCAAGTGTATCACTACTCTCTGGAATAACTTTTGTTTCTTCACTGAACAAGTCTCTAATATTAGGTTGTGCGGTACCCTGTAATGGATCAAAGTTACCTTGAAACGCTGCTTTTACACTAGAAGTGCCTGTTCCTATATCAGTTGCGATATTATCAAGAAATCCTGAAGGGCCTGTTTTAGGGCCAGAAAGTCCTGCAGTCACAGCTCCTGTAGCACCGCCTAATACAGCAGATTTAAAAGCATCTTTCACACTACCGCCTTGAACTAAAGTTCCAATACCTGCACCAAGTGCACCTGACATAACTGTGCCTAATCCTGGGGCAAAGTAATTAATGGCCATAGGAATAATTAATGGAGCCGCCTTCTTTAAAGCCTTGCCTACTCCTTTAGCTATCTTACTTACTGACTTGAATATTTTTTTAAAGAAGAACTCTGGTAATCCTGTCGTTGGGTTTACACTATTTTTACTTTGACCAACAACATATCTCTCAGGATCTTCTACACCTAATTCTTTTAAATGTTTAAAAATGCTTTCTTTTAATTCTGGGTTCTTCTCAATCAAGGCCCGTGGGACGATGAGCTCGCCTGTTTCAACGTGAGCTACAGTGTCATCACCATAACGACCAAAGTTAGCCATCTTCTTGCCAACATCCGAAAACTGAGCAATACCGTTAGTACCAAACTGCTCTTTAAGCTCTTCGGCCTCCAGTTGCTCTATCTGCTCATCGGTCATTACAAAGTCCGCAATGCCGCCTGCAGGTATCTCTTCTTTTTTAAGCGCTTGGTCCATGTTTCATAGTCTACCTTAAATAATAAGTTTGTTCAATACTATATCCGTGATAATGCACTCGTTGTTACTCTTGTCTTTGATAGTTCTTGTATACTAGCTACAAGATGTAATCTATTAGCAGTTGCCGCCGTTGCTTTCAATATCTCGCCACTTTCTAAAATTAAATCTCTTGTTAGTAATTCTATGGATGTATTCGCAGCCACAGACTTGACTTGAAACAAACTAAATACATCACTGCCACTGGTTAGTGTCAAGGTTATTGTATCAGAACTACCCGAATCATTTGACACTATTATAGAACTAACAACAGACGCATTAAAGTCTGCATCACTGGGTGCAGTATATAAAACAGTTACATCGGTTGTTGTTAAATCCAACTTAGCGTTTGTTAAACCTTGTATATATTGAGGAATACTGGTTATTAACATTATCGTCTACCATCCTCTCGTATATCAACTCTTGGCGTACCTAACTTATATTTTGTACCCAACGATGTAGAATCTATCCTTAAAGAAAAAGATCGACCTCGCAATCTATAATCTAATTTTTCTGTAAATTGTTCAACAGGACTTGTAGAAGATCTTTGGGCCGTGTTTTGTGTTGTTTGGTTAAAGTTAGCCCCAGGGTTGTTTCTAGATTTCATGGTAAAAGACACGTCAGGGTTTACACTAGTTGAACCATCAAAGGTAATATCAGGTATCACTCTTTTAAGAAAAATAAATTTGTCTCCATCTCCCGCCCCAATAGAAGCAGATTCAATAAAAGAAGTCATAGCGGACCCGTCATCATCAAATCCAACCTCGTGGTTATACAACAACGAACCACCTGTGGCTTGTGGTAGGTTTCTAATACCTCTATCAAGCCATGCTTGTCTTGCAAGTGTTCCGTAATACCAAATTTTTTCTAAATAGTTGTACGCAACATATTTATCTATTTCTGTTCCAGCAGATGAAGGATAAAACCATAATATTTCACTGAACTCTGAGTTTAATCCTACATGTACTTTATCACGCTCTGCAAAATTAAAATCTAAAAATACTTTGTCCTTTACAGTGCAGGGCAGTTGTATTGTTTGACCATTAGAGTATACATAAAAAGTGTCTACACCCATCCAAAACACCGCATCTTCAACAGCTATCGCAGAAAACGGGCTCATAATGGTAATATTCTTAGATAGTTCCTGCAAGCCAAAAGTAAAAGGAGGGCCTATAAATTTCATGGCATGTAGTGTTTTGTTAGTAAAACATAATATTTGTTGTTTTGTTTCAACCGCTTGAACAAAAGTCGATCCACCACCTAGTCTTAAATCACCTGCTGTATTTGTAGCCGTTGGAAAGAAATCAACTGGGTTTTCTTGGGATGAAAAACGTATCAACAAAGGATCTTGTACTCCATTGCCTTGTGTGGCGGACGAATTTGCACCCAATCCATCACATCCAAAAGCAATCACATGTCTGTCTTGATCCGATACAAGAACTTGTTTTGCTATTGTTGGCACACTTGTTTCACCTTGATACGTGCTTGTCGCACTAAGTTCTATAGCTCTATTACTTAAACCATTTGTTTTATCCCAATAAAATATACCACTATCTCTTGGATTAATAATTATATCTTCTCCAAAATTATCATGTGACCATAATCTAATCTGTGCTCCAGGAGTCGTAACACTTGCTGCATTACCCCATCCAACAAAGTCATTGGCAGAATCTGCATTACCTACGACTAATCTTACAAGTGTGTTGTCATCATGAGTCACGGCATCCGTACCACTATGTCCACGAGCTACGGTCATTGTATTGTCATCCGTGGTTGCCGATACAAGCATAAGTTCGTTGTCTACAAGTATAACATCATTTGCTGTATTCATACCAGTTTCGTCATCCACATCAACGGCCGTCTCACTATTGTCTAAGGCTTCGTTAAGTTGTGTTGCTAAAGCACCAGAGGTTGTACCACTCCATTGTCCAGCACCCCAACCAGTTCCACCAACTGTTACGTCTAATCCTACATTTAGTTGATATGTACCAACAATACTTCCACCACCATTGCCACTATCCGAAGCATTAGCTGCTACGCTTGATGTGATTGTATAAGAATTAGAACTTATTAATGACGCTATTTGAAATTCTGCATTAAGTATCGTAGCCGTAATTGTACCACCTAAACTAACTGCACCAGAGAATGTTACAAAGTCTTTTTCATTAGCACCATGTGCTGGATCTGTAACTGTTATTGTGGTTGATCCGTTTGTAGCTGCAAAGGTAACATCGCCTGCTGATGTAGTATTTCGTATGGGTGTAATGTCGTTAAATGTCTGACCTTCTTCTATATAATATTTAAGATGTGTACCAATACCCATAAAATCAGAACCATCAAGAGCCACCCAATTATGTAAACGTCTTGCTGATCCTTCATAAGTATTAGAACTATATCTTTCCCAGCCACCAAATTTTTCTGGAAAACCAAATCTAAATCTTACTTTGTCCCCATCAATAAAGCCACCTTCATTACTGTACGATGTAATATCAGATACTATTCCAGGTTTAAATTTCAAAGCTCTCATTGGCATTAGAACGCACTCACTGATTTAGTTCCTGTATAAGCATCTTCGTTGACGCTACCTGTTCCGTCATTAATATCTTTTAAAGCAAAGGGTCTACTACTGCCATCATTTCCAGATATTGTACCTGTTAAACTAAATGATCCGTCAGTCGTGGATCTTGTTTGTGTGTTTGTTGCACCCGCTGTAACTGTAACAGAATCAAAAGGATCTGCACCAGTCAACACCACAGATATAGCTAAATTATTTGTAAAAGCTATAGTTCTACCACCACCTGCTACTGTATTGTTTGGTATTCTTATACTTGAAACAGAACCACTATTAAGTATAGGTCTTATAAAATCGCCTCCAGAACTTATAAAATCAAAAAAGACAGAGTGTCCTGTTGTTGAAAAAGTTATTCTATTACCTACATGACTGGCATCAGAACCAGTTTTAGTAACTCCATTTCCAAAAACAATTCTAAAGTTTGAATCTTTAAGGTTTGCCATGCTTGAGTTTCCCCCAGCAAGTGCTAACATTTGTTCGCCAGCAGTTCTAGCACTAGATTGTAATGTTCCATTATTACTACCAGGATTAGGAGGTAATGTTAATAATTCTGAATTAGGTAATAAGACAGTATCTGATGTAGAAAAAACACCGCCAAAACCAGTTGATACAGAAACACCATCTGTTAAAGATATGTCAGCATCCCTTGCAACTGACGTTACAACTACAGTAGAATTGTCTGCCGCACTTAAAGTTGTTGTACCCGTGTGGCTTGTACTACTTTCAGAGCTTGTAAATGTTTTTAATGTTGATTGTACGTTACCACTTCCTTTTAATTCTAATGTTGTACTAGAATTAGTTGTCAAAGGTGATCCACTAGAGTTTGTTATGTTGTTACCATTGGTATCGAGTATTATTTTTTTATGTGCGGAATTATTATCAAGTGTTAAAGCACCAGTTATTGCTCCAGATAACCTAAAAAACTGTATTGGTAGTTTAGTCTTATCACCAGCTTTTGTATTTAAACTGCCAGATGAGCTTACTTCGGTAAATCCTACATTTGATATTAATGGTATTGCCATGTATCACCTAATATTTAATTGATTCTACAAAAGTAAAAATAGTTCCATTTTGATTAATAGCTATTGCAAAAGATGCCGAACTGCCAAGAGTC
>Ga0208158_1000510_pt1 | contig 13756 bp, 12 predicted proteins | sample 8_EtaG_FD_184081 | JGI IMG/M metagenome (GOLD analysis project Ga0208158, IMG submission 184081) | Marine viral communities from the Subarctic Pacific Ocean - 8_ETSP_OMZ_AT15162 metaG (SPAdes) (version 2) | ecosystem: Environmental > Aquatic > Marine > Oceanic | place: Pacific Ocean | collected...
AGACTATGAAGAAAGACTTAGATGATGCTGACTTCGTAAACGTAGAAGGAGCCGCAGTATAATGGAACACCCTGCTGAACTATCTGTCTATTCTTTTTTAGCAAAGGCTATGGCTGGGAAAGCTTCTGTATCCAAAGATATTATGGATCAGGTAGCAACAGATGTATCTAATGCCTTAGACAAACAGTTCAACAGTAAGCCTAGAGGCGAGTTCAGACTTAGGATGTCCAACGTAGGGCGTCCTAAGTGTCAGCTTTGGTTTGAAAAGAATGACCCTGAAGATAAGACTCCGTTTCCACCTCACTTCTTAATGAATATGTTGTTAGGTGATATAGTGGAGGCTGTATTTAAAGGCTTACTCCGGGCTTCTGGTGTACAGTTTGAAGATAACAATAACGTCACCTTAAAGTTAGGTAACGATAAAGAGATACAAGGAGAGTATGACTTAGTCTTAGATGGTAAAGTTGATGACATAAAGTCTGCATCCCCTTGGTCATACAACAATAAGTTTGTAAACTTAGAGACACTACAAGAAGGCGACAGCTTCGGCTACATACCTCAACTTGTAGGGTACGCTAAAGGAGCAGACAAAGATGTTGGTGGTTGGTGGGTAGTCAATAAAGGTACTGGTCAGTTTAAGTATGTTAATGCATCAACAGTTAACTCTGAAGAAGTATTAGATGGTATAAAAGATACATATGATTACTTAAATAATGATGAGCCTTTTCAGCGTTGCTTTAAAGCAGTAGACGAAACCTTTTACAGAAAATCTACAGGTAACAAGAAGCTAACAACTGAGTGTGGCTTCTGTTCATATAAACATAAGTGTTGGCCTACTTTACAAACACGACCATCATTAGTATCACAGGCCAGAGAAAAACCAATGGTAGACTACGTACAAATAGGAAAGGAAGTAGCATGACAAAATTTACACTAGATAATATAGAATATGATGAAGATAGTTTAACTGACGAACAAAAGAAGTTAGTGAATGGGGTATCCATTAATCAGAACGCTGTAAAACTGTTTGATGAAGTACTATCGGCTCTACAAAAACAAGGAGCAGTAAAGTTAGGTGATTTAAGAGATGCTCTAGCTTCAGTCACTGAGAAGTCTGATGGTAAAAACACGTAGGCATATTGCATACAGGTATCGTAGCGGTCTTGAGAAACAGATCGCTGCGTTCTTACAAGAGGTACAAACTGAAGTAAGGTACGAGCAACTTAAAGTAGAGTGGGAAGACTTGAGGTATCGTACCTACACACCAGACTTTTTGTTAGACAACGGAATCATAATAGAAAGTAAAGGGATCTTCGACTCTGAAGATAGACACAAGCATAATTGTATAAGACAACAGCATCCAGAGTTAGACATTAGATTTATATTTAGTAATGCTAAAGCAAAGCTTTACAAAGGATCTAAGAGTACGTATACAGATTGGTGTGAGAAGAATAACTTTAAGTATGCTCACAGGGTTATACCTGAAGCATGGTTAAAAGAAACAGGTAAACTAATTAAACATAAACGAATAGTACTAAAGACTGAAAGGAAAGATAAATGAGTATAGATGTACCTAAATATCTATCAGGAAAGAAAAAAGAAGAGGACATAATAAAAGAACCCTCTCACTATACTCGTTACGCTATAGAGCCAGTAACATTTATAATGCAGAATGGCTTTACCTTTGAGATAGGTAATATAATTAAGTATGCAAGCAGAGCAGGACACAAATTATATGAAGGTATGGATGCAGTAGAGTCAGAGATCACAGACTTAGAAAAGATTAGACGCTACGCAGAGATGCGTATAAATGTGTTAGAAGGTAAGGATGTGCTATGAAATCCTTTAGTGTCACATTCAGAATAGAAGTAGACGAAGAAGCTAACATACTCTCTATGTATGAAGGTGGTCACGAACAAGATGTAAGAGAACTCGTAGAGGATGTATTCTACGATATAGATGATGTACATATAAACAGTATAAAGATACAAGAAAGGTAAAGATATGGTAACACACGAGGAGCTACAAAAGATGGGGTACTTTGATAGTAAGTTAGATGTAAACGATACATTAGATCAGTTCACTGCATACAGTGAGTGGGTAGAGAACATGATTATTACACCACCTGAGAAGAGACTCTTTGAAAATCTATTTGGTTTGATGAGTGAAGCAGGTGAAGTTGCAGGTAAGATGCAGAAGACTATACGTGATGCTAAGTCTGTGTCAAAAGCTGACATGGTTAAAGAGTTAGGTGACGTAGTGTTCTACGCTACAGCTATAGCTAATGCCTATAAGAGTTCACTCAAAGAAGTTATAGAAGTAAACATGGACAAGCTAAACAATCGTAAGAGACAAGGTAAAATTAAAGGAAGCGGAGACAACAGATAATGCAATACAGATCTAACTTAAACCCTATGCTGAGATCTAAATTCTCAGAAGACATATTCAATCACAAGTACAGACATGACGGAGCAGAAACGTGGGCTGCATTAGCTCACACTCTTGTAGAAGATGTATGTAAATCTCCTGACGCAACAGGTAGCCAAGATGCTTACCTATCGAAAGAAGAGAGACAGCAGCTAGAAGAATACATACGAGACATGAAGTTTATACCCGGTGGTCGTTACTTGTACTACGCAGGTAGACTCAACAAGTTCTTCAACAACTGTTACCTACTCAAAGCTGAAGAAGATACACGAGAAGACTGGGCTAACCTATCTTGGAAGTCAGAGAGTTGTCTGATGACAGGTGGTGGTATAGGTGTAGACTACTCTATCTACAGAGGAGAAGGCGCACCAATACAAAGGACAGGTGGCGAAGCATCTGGTCCTATACCTAAGATGAATATGATAAATGAGATTGGGAGAAGGGTGATGCAAGGTGGCAGTAGAAGATCAGCTATCTACGCTAGTCTTAACTGGCGACATCCTGACATAAATAAGTTCTTGGTAGCAAAAGATTGGGCATCAATGCCTGTAGGTAGTACAGGTAAAACTCTCTGGGATATAAAGCAAGAAGATTTTAACTTCCCTGCACCCCTTGACATGACTAATGTCTCAGTTAACTACGATACGGATTGGCTACTTAACTACTACGAAACTGGTGCAGTTGGCCTTACGTTTGAGGCTAATGTTAAACAAGCTATGAAGACAGCCGAACCCGGATTCTCGTTTAACTTCTTTGATAAAGAAAATGAGACACTACGTAATGCTTGTACTGAAGTAACAAGTGCAGACGATAGTGATGTATGTAACTTGGGTTCACTGAACTTTGGACGCATCGAAACTCTTACTGAGCTAAAGGATGTTGTACGTCTAGCCACTATGTTCCTTATCTGTGGGACATTAAAGGCACAGCTACCTTACGATAAAGTGTATAAAGTTAGAGCTAAGAATAGAAGATTAGGTCTAGGCTTTATGGGTGTACACGAGTGGCTCATAAAAAAAGGATACAAATATGAGGTCACTCCTGAGTTACACCAGTGGCTTTCAGTATATAGGGGAGAGTCTGATAAAGTCTCTAAGGAGTTCTCAGAGAAGTTATCTATTACCAAACCAGTAGCGAATAGAGCTATAGCACCTACAGGATCTATCGGCATACTAGCTGGTACATCAACAGGCATTGAGCCTATCTTTGCTGTGGCATATAAGAGGAGATATCTTAAAGGGAATACACGATGGGTATATCAATATGTAGTCGATAGTGCTGCACAAGAACTCATTGATCTGTACGGTACAGACCCAGAACAAGTAGAGAGTGCGTTAGACTTAGCTTCAGACTACGAAAGAAGAATAAAGTTTCAAGCTGACGTACAAGACTATGTAGACATGAGTATTAGTTCTACAATTAATCTTCCTGCTTGGGGTAGTAAACTCAACAACGAAGATACTGTACGTGACTTTGCTTATACATTAGCAAGCTACGCTCACAGGCTACGTGGGTTTACGTGCTACCCTGATGGCAGTCGTGGTGGTCAGCCGCTTACATCTGTACCTTACAGTGAAGCAGTTGAGAAACTAGGGGAAGAGTTTGATGAACACGTAGAGACTCACGACATATGTGACATCAGTGGTCAGGGAGGTTCATGCGGAGTATGAGTATTATCAAAGAGGCAGAACAATACATCAAGAATAAAAAGTATCATCTCATAAAAGGGGTAGCACAAAAGGTAGACCCTTTAGAGGAGTATATACAAAGGAACATGGATGAGTCTGTAGAGAAAGAAAAAGCTATTGAACGCTTGACAGAGGTATTTATGTGGTGTAAAAGATATACAGATCTTCGTGGTTGAAGTTGGTGTGGGTGAAGAGGGGTTTAATTACCCCTTTTTGCTTTTTCGTAATCTCTTTGTGCTTTAGATTCATTAATATCCATAAGCGTATCAAGAGTTTTTAATTGCTCTGAGCTTAACTCTCTTACATCCGTTGCTTTTCTCATTACATCTGGAGTCGATGGGTCGTTGTCATCATCTACGGGTATCATAAAATCATATTTTAAAAACTCAGACTCTATTTCATTTAGAGTTCTAGATTTTTCTAGCTCTCTAAGCTGATCTACTTTTTAACAAATTCAAAGTGTACGCTTTTACCACTCATTTTTGATTCTACTTTTAATCTATCTATTACTGCTGCTCTCACTTCTCTTTTCATTATTTTAAACAAATTTAAACGTGACTCTGAGTCGCCATTTCTCCATTCTTTACTTTGTAAAATTTTCTGTGATCTAAAACTAAACTCTAGTGCCATTATTTTATTCATGTAATTAGATACTTCAGGAAACTTACTTCGTGTTCCAATTTGGAAAGGGGGAAGACCTATCTGTGCAAGCATTATTTCAAGGTGACTTTTTGGACTACCTGTTTTACCTATTAAATTTAAATTTATACGTTTAGGATTTACATTAGTAGGAGAATACTTTTCTTTTTGATTTACGGGAACACCAAAAGCTTTCATAAACTCGTCTACATATACTAAACCTTTATTTAAATTTGGCATACCTTGTTTCTTATCAGGTACAAATAAATTTTTTCCTTTTGCAATTTTAAAAGCATTATTAAGAGGGTCTAAACCTCTTGATCCTTGTGCTAAGTTAGCTCCAGTGCCTTTTAAAAAATCACTAATAGCTTTAAGCTTTTGAGGTTCTCTTTCTAAAGTACCATCATGTAAAAAGTTAAACACATCTTTAAAGTTTCTGTCTAATTGTCTTTCTAGTTGAGCAGGACCAAATACAACAGCATATTCTTTTATTAATGCAGCTGGAATCTTTAAACCTTCTTGATGATAAGCCATTAATCTAGCGGTAGCTTTGAATACATTATATGGAAAGTTATACTGATGACGTATTATACTACCATCGGCTGCTCGTGTTTCATCCCACCGCAATCCTTCTTTTAAATATTCTCGTTCTGATCCAGACATAGCCCAGCTTGCAGTAAAACCTACTGAAGCCTTAACAGCAAGTCTACCAAGATCTCTATCTGGAGTGCCTTTTGCTGCACCTTTAACTAAATTATAAGCTAAACTTACCCCAGAATAATCTGTCATAAATGCTATAGAGTTATTAAAGAATCTTCCAAAAGGAATAGCTGTACCTATGAGAGGTATTTTTCTTATATCTTGTATTAGTCCTGCCATTATAGGTATAGGATCATAAAAATCTACGGTATCAGATTTAGTAGATCTCCAATTTATGTCACCGTTAGCATCTCTCTTTACTGTGTTAGTAAAGTTTAAATACTTATTACCTTTAGCTCCAGCTTTAGAGTAGTCATACGAAAAAGATTCTTTAAGAGCTTCTTCTGTAGCTGGTGCTATAACTCTTGCAATAAAAGATTTATCATTTAAAATTTTATATGCACCTTCACTTTCTAAAAGTTCTGCATATGTCATACCATAATTTCTACGAACTTGTCTTTCAAGATGGTAGTAAAAAGATTGAGACTTAGTAAAGGTATCAATAATTTTAACTCCATAAGCCGTCTGCAATTTGTCTATAGTAAATTCTATTGCTTTTTTTCCATAGTTTTTTTTAGTTGTGTCTAACTCAGGAAACCCTAATGCTTTGTTTATATTTTCTGGTGAATCAATAGTGTTTATTATAGTTAGAAGTTCATTCATATCTTCTTTATATAAAACAAACGTGTCTAAAAACTTCTCTTCTGTCATATCAGGATCTAGTAAATTTTTTACTTTTTCCTTTTGTAAATCTGCTAAAAGTCTAGTTTGTTTCCACCATTTAGAATCATAAAAACTATAGTCTCCACCTCCAGTAACAGTACGTTCCCACCTGCCTTCAAACAGATGTCTAAGTGCTGCCCTACCTCCATACAATGCCGTGTATGTCATATCAGTAGTACTGTTAGCTACAGATGCAACACTCCAACCTTTTACGTTTAGCCACGTAGTATCTGGATGACTAACAAGACCTTTTATGTATTGTCTTTGAAACCAACCAAATTCATCCCAGATCTTTTTTGGTATTTTCCATTTACTAGCACTACCACTATTATCTAATATGTCATCCATTACATCGTCATAAAAGTTTCTATTATTCTTAAAACCTTTTGACATGTGACTCATCAACCATCCTTCAGCCATGCCTTCAGACACATCTGCTGCCATCATTTGCATTGCAGATCTTAATGTTTTGTTTTTGTAGTTAGGATGATAAGCTTTTATTGTATCTCTGTATGCAGCATACACTTCAGCTTTTGCTTCTTTAGGTAGTTGTTCTATTGTATCAAGTAACCAGTTGGTAAAGTTGTCATCTTTAGGTTTACCACTTTTTGTCTTTAAGTTTTTACGTTTTACTCCGGGCCAGAACACACCTCTGTCGAGTAGTATTTGATAGACACCTTTGATGTCACCTTCAGTATCACCTAACCAAAATAATCTCTTTAAGTTAGAATTAAATTGGTTGTCTGTACCTTCTTCTCTTGATAATTTTACGGAACCTTTCTGTACTTTCTCTACCCAAGATAGAAGTTTTCTTTTATTTCGTTTAAACTCTTCACCTAAACCTTTTAAGTTTACATCCTTGGGATCAAAGGCTTTGGTTCCTGATTCGTATGCTTCCTTTGCTAGTGCTGCATCCGTTATGATTTTGTCGTACATAAAGTTTTCAGCAGAATCAATACCCCTTATATTATTCGTATTTATGCTTTCTTTAAGTTTTAAAAAAGAATAACCTATAGCAGAAAAAACAGGACTTGCTGCAGTTTGTATCCAGTTCCATTCATATTCTTCGTCAGTTAAGTTGTATGCTTGTTGGTATACTGAATCTACTGCAACTGCAGCAGCCATATCAAAGATTATTCCTCCTTTTATACCTTTATCTTTTGCTATCTGTGCTACTGTTTTGCCTATAAAATTCTCAGGCAAATTTAGTTGTGCGATTGCAGTCGAATCAAGTTTTGAAGTAGACAAAGATTTAGAAATAGACCTAGCAAAAATACCTATCTCTTTGTCTATTGCTTTTTTAGTTAAACCTTGTGCTGTAAGCTGTTGTACTTTTGCATCAATTATTTTATTGAGTGCAGGAGTTATCATCTTTTTAGTAGCACCTTTTTTTATTGCACTAGATATAAACATAGTAGCTAAATTAGTTAAATCCCAAATAGCTCCTCCTGCATAGTCGGTAATCATATCCCCAGTTTCCCACCACTCTTGTACTCTTTCACGTTCAGCAGCATTCATTTCAGCTATAGTTCTAGCTTCTGGTTTATAATTATTCTTTAGTGGTCCACCATAGTTCTCCCACAAAATGTGATTGTTTTTTATTTTAGATGCACCTTCTGGGGTTGTTGAAAGAACATGCTGTATTTTTTTCAGTGTTGCGTGAGCATTACCTCCATCTAAATATCTGTTGTGGTATATCCATTTCTCAACCAACTGAGGCTTAGTTAAATTTTCATAGTACCCATACCCATCTCTGTCTAATAGATACTCATATATAATTCTAGTAAATGCGTTAGGGTCTGAAGGAGTACCCTCTATTAAATCTTTTCTTTTTAACATGTAAGTAAAAGGAGCTTCTTCTTTTTTTTCTTCAATAACTTCTTTTGTTTCACTAGTAGATGAATCTTTTTCACCCAACAAATTAGCTCTACCTGATTCAAGTGTACTAAAAACTTCTTCTTGTTTACTAACAAGTTCTTTAATATCAGGGTCAACTGTTACTTCAGGTTTTATTCCATACCCTTGTTCTTCTCTTAGTTTTCTTAGTTCAGATAACGGCCCTTCAACTACAGAGTCATTTCCGTAACTACCTGTAGGAAAAGTAAAATCACTTAATGGAGACTCTTTAGTTTCATCAGTTACTATATTAAAGAATCTATTGTACTCTTCTTCTGCTGATGATAAAGAATTAGCTACATTATCCGCCATGATAAACTATTTTTCCTGCAATCATTACTGGACCAAAGCTAAGAGTTCCTGTAGCTCTCGCTTCATTATAGTCTTCTACAGTCTCGTAAGACCTGTCGTTATTTTTTATTAAGTCTTGTGCATTTTTTAAATACTTAGATACATTAGGTAGATATATGTTATTTAATATTCCACCACCAGCAAGTCCTTGATCAAAACTCTGAAGCTGTTCAAAAAAGTACATGTCTTTTGCAAACCTACTATTAGGACCACCTACTTGATTATATTTTATCATTTGTTCAACAGGATTTGAGTATCCTTTTAAGGTTTCTAAATCTGCTGCTTGTTGACCTAGTGATAATATAAGGTTAGCGTTTTGTTCCGCTGCTGGTTTATTTTTTTCTATAGAAATATTTCTATTTAAAATATCTATTTCTGTATTTATTTTATTAGGTATTACATCATTAATAAGAGAATTTTTTATTTCTCTTTGATCTTTAGTCTCAGGTGGAGCATCTCTCCAAGAAGTAAACTTCATAGCACCAGTACCACCATATGTAGGATCAGATACAGATAGTGTTCTTAAATCTTCATAGCTATAACCACCTATATTAATATCCGTATACTCTGATTTAGCATCATATCCTAGAATAGCAGCAAGCATATTACTTTGTCTGTCAATAGTTCCTCTACTCTCTAGTGATGGCTTGTAAAGATTTAAAGCGTTGTTTACTTTATCTACAAGAGACATACTATTTACTTCACCGTCTTCTTCAGTAGACCAAGACTCTGCTTCTTTTATGATAGCTTGAATCTCTTCTTTTCTTAAATGATCAGACTTCTCTAGTTTCTTAGCTATCTGTTTTAATTTATTTAAACCGCCTGTCTCTAGTAAACCACTCTGTGCTTTTGCTGACCAACCATAATCATCTAGTACACCTAAGTAACCTTGATATTCATTTGATAGTTTTTTTAAATCGTCTAGTGCTTTTTTACCATAAGAGTTTGCCCAAGTGTATCTTTTTTCTGCTTGGTCATTTAAGGCTTTCACACGCCTAGCGTGAATGTCAGCCCACTCTTCACCAAATCCTGCCCACATTCCCATTAGACTGTTCTCCTACTCATTCTACTCATTAGACCTTTGTCTTCTGTCATTACTCCTCTAGGATCTTTTGTACCAAAGGGTCCATCATCAGGTGGTGCATCTTCAAATTCAAATTGTTCGTCTGGTAGTACTCGTTCAGGTCTATCTCCCATGTTAGTATTGTCTTGCATACTTGGGTCATCTAAAAGATTAAAGGGTTTTCCCCCTAAGTCTTCTATTTGATCTGCATCAGAACTATACTCAGGAAGATCTTTCATCACAGAATCATCAAAACCTAACGGGTTATCAGAAAAACCTTCTGCATTTAATGTTGATGTAGGATCTTTTTCTAAATCACTTTGAATGTTTTCTAATAGTTCAGTACCCTCATCAGAAGTTTTAGTTTTCTTAGACATTTTAATTCGTCTTTTTAAGATAGCTAATATTTTACTTTCTTCTTCCTCTTGGCGTTGTTCATCAGATACTTCATCGCCTATTACATAATCTATGTCTAGCTCGTCACCTATAGTTTTTAATTGTTGTAACAATATATCAGATATAATAAGAGAAACATCTAAAGAATATCTACCTTCCATTACATTCATGGTGTTTAATGTATCTCTTAATGACATAAGAGGAAAACCTATCTCCATTAAAACAGACAAATCATCTAGTACTTCTGGTTTATTTATACCATCAAGAACTTTTTGAAGAGCTATCTCAGGATCAGTATCCTCTGGTGGATTTTCCCATCTAGCATTCTTTGGTCTATCTGTCCATGACGACCCTGCAATAGGACCGTTTAAAAGATAATTGTCTAGTTCACTTTTTCTCATTAGTTATTACTCTCTTTTTTTTGTAGTAGGTCGTAGTATAGGTTTTATTATTCGTTCTGTTTTTTTAGGTCTTATTCTAGGAACTAAAGGTTTACTGTTATAAATGTTAGCGAATGTCTCTGCAGATGTGACTTTAAGACCCAACTCTTTAGCTAATGCATCTACATATTTAGTTCCCTTTACACCATTACCGTCTACACTAACTATGCCTTTTTCTATATAATTTTTAGTATTACCGTATCCTTGTTGGGCAAACCCTAAAGCTGCTATTTTGTCATCACTACTTAATTTTTTATATGCATCTAACTTCATTAATCTTTTGTGGTTAGATTGTACAAAAGCTGCATAATATCTTTCTTGCAAGTTAGGATCATCTTTAAACATTTGTCGAGATGTTTTATCTTTGCCTACTAGAGGTAAGGTACTGTCATACTCTCTAGCATCGCTAAGTGCAGATGGACCCATCATAAATCTACCTGTATACTTACCTTTTTCAGCACCATAATCTTTTACATTAGATTCAATACCATGTATAGTTTCTTTAAAAGTATTCCATTGATCTTTATCTTTAAATATTCCTCGTAAGTCTTTAGGCACATCTAATTTTAAATCTCCTAATCTGTCCTCACTGCCACCATAAAAATTAGTATCTCTATATTTACTATATTTATTCTCTGTTTCAGAAGTATCTTCAGGTTGAAAACTTTTACCTGCACTCTTTATTAAATCACTGTACGAATCAAAATACTTTTTAACATACTTTTTTTCTAGTACAGCAGATCTATCTAGATCTACAGCAACATTTTCTGCTTCTTTTAGTCTTTCTGTTGAAGATAAAGGTCGAGTAACAATACCTCTAGAGGAATCTATTTTTACAGGATCTCCTTTTTTTGTAACTATGGCATCAGGTCTAGTCATGTCACCAAAAAAACTCTCTATATACTCATCAGTTTCAGTTCTTACACTATCAAAAACATTCTTAAACCAACTTGTTACACTTTTATCTGCCATTATTACTTCCTACCCAAAAATATTACCTACAAAACCATCTAGTATTGTAGCTAAAAATTTACCTTTTCCTACACTGTCTGCTAATGCTTCTGCTTGTTCACCTGTTAATTTTGCAACAGCAACTTGAACTGCACGATCTGCTGCTTTCTCAGAACTATTAAAAGCAAAAGACATTAGATCTCTTTCTCTTTGCCATAGTTGATCTAGTGCTGTACCAGTTAAGCCATTAACAGTTTTAGCGTACTCCATGTTAGCCTCATTAGCTGCGGCAGTATTAAGAGTAGTAGCATTTTGTCTCCACTGTACATTAGCTTGAGCAATCTCTAAAGCATTCTTTGCATTAAATTGATCTCTTTGATTTTCTAGTTCAGCATTAAATCTATTAATTGTATTTACACTTTCAGCATCAAACTGTGACATTGCATTTGTTTGTGCAGAATTAAATTGATTTGTTTGGTTTGCAAGAGACGCAAAGTATTGTTGTGTTTGATTTTCAGATGTAGCATTAAACTGACTAGCTGCATTTTCCGCAGCTTGATCTGTAAATAACGAAGCCATAATTTGTTGATTCTTAAACATAGTAGTTTGCTGCTCATTACTTAGGTTTTGCATATCCATCTGCATAAAGTTCTGAGCATTCTGGACTGCAGCTTGTTGTCTATTGTTTAAGTTTGATATGTCTAGCTGTGATAGTGCAGCAGCTTCAGCCATAACCATAGCTTGTGAGTTAGTTAAGTTAGCCATGTTCATTGTGTTAGCTGCTCGTCCATTCTCTAGAGCTATCTGTTGCTCTGCAGTAAAGTTCATGTTAGCTATATCACCTATACGTGCAGAGTTAGCTACTCGTGCTTGGAACTCTTGGTCAAACTCTTGACCTATAAATGTAGCACGTTGCTGTGCTGCAAGCATAGCACGTTGTTGTCTGTTTGACAAGTTCTGTGCTTCAAATTGTGCAGTCGTTGCAGCATCAGCTTGAGCTATAGGTAGTGCAGACTCCATAGCTGCTTGTACAAGAGCTTGTCCTGCCATGCTTGATGCACCTAATCCTCGTGCTGCCATAGCTGCTGTAGCTGCTCTCATTGCTCCTGCTGCCCATACTGGTGTTTCACCACCCTCGAAGTCATCCATGAGTGTGTCGAGTTGACCTTTAACTGTAGCTTTCTTTGAAGGTGTTGCAGTAGCAGCTTCTACTTGCTCTGTAAACGCAGCGGCTGTTGCTGCATCAGCAGCCCCACTTACTATTTCGCCATCTTCTATCTTACGCTTAACAGGGTTCTCCATTACATTAGCTGTACCCTGTGCTGCTTCTAAATCTGATACAGCAGACTTATCTTCTGTTGCAGCAGTTACTTGAGCGTCATCACTTACTGCACCTGTAGCTCCAGTCATTCCCTCCGTTGCAGTCTTAACGTCACCTGCTACTTTTGTAGTTGTTGCTACACCTGCAGGATCTTGTGCTGTTGGAACTGCGACAGAAGACACATCAGTTTTAGTAGGAACAGCAGCAGATGGATCACCTGTAACTTGACCTGTACCTTCAGCTATTTCAGTATAGGCAGACGGTACTATGTTCTCAGTTACACCAGCAGTAATAACACTGCCCGGATCAGTGTACGTTTTAGTCATCATGTCTTTTTGTGCGTCAGCTAATTTGTTTAAGTCAGTTTGTGGAGCTGCCATAGTTTTAGTAAGTTCAGTAGGTCCACGATTAGTTTGAAATTGAGCTTCTATAGGTACTCTACTAATAGCTGCTAGATTAGCTTCAGGAAGTTGTTCTTCGGCTTGAAAAGCTTGCATAGGTGGATCATAAGGAACACGACTTAAGATATTAGGTTGTTCACCAAACTTTCTAGTATCTGCTCGTGCTATTAGGCTATCTGGTTGGTAAGGTCGATTAGATAGCACTGGTCCTTGATTAAAACGTGGATCTGGTTGGAGAGGTTGAGCAGTCTTTCTAAACCTAGCATCTTGTATCCTTGCTAGTCCTTGATAACCATCCATCAATTTTAGTTCAGCTGATCTATCTCTCAGGTCACTAAATTGAGGAGGACTTCCTATTGCAGTATTATTTCTAAATTGTTCTGGAAGAGACACAGCGGTTTCAGCATTAAGAAGTTGTGGTGGTTGTTGTGGCTGTCCACCTACAGCGTAACCTCTAGCTGGCCTCATTCTATCTTGCGGTTGAGCAAACCTTTGTTGCATCTTATTAGCTACAGCATCTTGTTGATCTATAGAAAACTCAGAGAACTCAGGGTTGTCTTTCATTTCTTCTTTGACTCGTGGGTCACCTAGTTCATCAGGAGCAAATATATAGCCACCTTTAGCTGCCATTACACGTCTGCCATTAAGTATTTGATTATACATTCCAACTCTAGCAGCTATAGCAGGATTAGAAGCCATGAGTTGATCAATAGCTTTTTGATTAAAAGGTTTATCACTCTTAACACCAACCATAGGAAGTA
>Ga0208158_1000511_pt1 | contig 13750 bp, 15 predicted proteins | sample 8_EtaG_FD_184081 | JGI IMG/M metagenome (GOLD analysis project Ga0208158, IMG submission 184081) | Marine viral communities from the Subarctic Pacific Ocean - 8_ETSP_OMZ_AT15162 metaG (SPAdes) (version 2) | ecosystem: Environmental > Aquatic > Marine > Oceanic | place: Pacific Ocean | collected...
TAGTAATCTCCTACCTTTTCATTACTACCATTAACTACAGTGAATTGTGTACCTTGTCTAATACCATGAGCACCAGAAGTAACAAATGTAGTTAAACCAGTGGTAGCATCATAATGTGTAGATGCAATGGATACAGAAGGTCCAATCCTGTAGATATATTGATGAGAAGTAACTGTTGGATCTGTGGTTGTTATACCAATTACAATACTATCTTTAGATGGAACACCAGTAATTCTATAGTAACCACCAGTAGTATCACCAGCACCTGTTACTTGTATTACATCATTAACTACACTAATAACACCTGTAGTTGGTACTCCAATAGATGCACCAGTGAAATTCTCAGGATACAATGTCTCACCACCTAGATAACCAGATCCAGGAGATTGTAAGGTAAGAGCAGTAATTTGAGTAGAACCAACACCAACTGTAACAGTAGCTGTTGCACCATTCCAATTCTGACTACCATCTAGTAGTCTGACATTATATTTTGTAGTAGCAGCAAATCCAGTACCACTATTAAATGGTGATAGATTTTCATACTCAGCAAAACCATTAAAGTTATGCTGACCATCAAGTTGAACTGTAGCTACACCAGCAGAAACTGCAGTGATGCTTGATACTCCAAATCCTATACCCCAATTAGTAGTAAATTTGTCAATAGACTCTCTTGTTACTGAATTTAATAAACTATTAGTCTCTACTCTACCAATAGGATCTCTTCTTGCAAATGATACAGCAGCAGGTGGGTTCTTCCTTATATTATCTCTATCTAACTGTGGATAGAAATCAGTAACCTGTTGAGTATACTTTTGCTTGGTAAATTCTGTTGGTGGTGCATAGTCAGATGCTAGAACTTCTAGTAAATACACACCATCACTTTCACCCTTAACATATTCAGTTAGTACTCTAGATCTGTAAATATCAAAGTTGCCTTTGTTATCATTGACACTGAATCTAGGAAGACTATAAACTCTATTAGAAGTTTCATCAATATAATTACCAGTATTCTTCTTATCACCATCAGTATCAGTATTACTATACTGGAACTCCATGTTATTAGGTACACCAGTTATTTCATAATAACCATTATATCCTTTTTTATCTGTAGCAGAAGTATTATTAGAATCCTTAATATCCTGAGTATAAACAATATCACCTACCTTTACATTATGAGGTAGTTCACATCTTACTGTTACAGTGTCATTAGATTCACTACATGTAGCAATGAACCCATAGTTTCTCTTAAAGTTACTATCACTAGCAGTAATAGATGTAGCATTAATATCAGCAGTCTTAGCAAAACCAGTTTGACCTGACTGTTGAATAATAAATCCATCTACAGGATTTCTAGAGTTCTCTGCTTCCTTAGGGATAACATAACGGATTTTATATAATTTGTTTTCAATACCTCTCTTATCTTCATACCTCTTGAAGTATGCAGTCTCAGTTGCTGGTATTGCATTAATATTAGTATTGTTACGAATTTCATTATAAAGAGTGCTATTAGTCTCAGTTAATACAAACCAGTTATTCTGATTTGGATCCCATTGAACTGGGTGACCTATTGCATTAGGAGACTTGTCACTTACTCTACTTTCAATCCTTAAACTAGCACCACCATAACATGCAATAGGAATAGCATTAACTGCATTTGAGAATGTACTTGCTATCTTAATAGTTGTTGAATCTACTTTAATAGCATAATATACTGTATTTGGTTTTAAATTCTCAGGTAGATCACCATAATCAGCAAGTACACGAATAGTTTCACCATTAATAATACCTACATCTTGAATAGTAAACTCAAAATTAGCATTAGGAACAGATGCTGTACTATACTTAGTACCTCGATGAGAATTAATACCAACACTAGCAGTTTGTACACCTGCAATCACATTTTCTGGCATGTGTATTGGTGAACTGAATACTGTACCACCAATAGAACAATATAAGTTCTCATTCTTATTAGCACCAATTCTATAACCTTGAGTTAAACCAAGTGGATTTTCATCCTCTCTAGTAAATCCTGAGAGATATAAGTGTGAAGATATACCTGCCTGTTGTGTCTTGGGTACATCTAACTGGAACCAAGATATGTTATCTTTATCTGAGTCAAATGTTGATACCCAATTAGGTGCAACAAAGTGTGTAATATATCCTTGATCATCTCTTGGGAATGCAGAGTTTCTAAATCCATCTGCAACTAAAGCATACTGACCAAAGTTGGAGTTAGAGTTAGTAATAGATGCGTCAGCACCACTCTCACCTCTTAAGTGACCATTAAATCCAATAGCGAATACAGAAACGATCTGTAAAACTGCGTTATTTGTTATCTTAACATGAGTCTGTTCCCATCCACTACGATATACTGCTCCACTATCTAAATGATACACAGTGCTAGGGTCAGTAGAACTAGACTCTGAAGCTAGTGTAGCACCTTTGGTCAAACCATATGAAATAGATTCATATAAACGAGTCTGTTTATTATACTTAACAAATGCTCTGTCATCTTTCTGTAGTGAGATACCAGTGAACTGAGCAACAACCATTGAACGGAAACCAGTTGCTTTAGCACCGTCTGCCTTCATACCTTGCATACCATAAACTGATCTCATTGAGCAGTTAAAGATATAAGGTGATGCACCCTTAACAGTATCAGATTCAATAGTTACCCTAGCATTAGTAATATTGGTTGGTTTAGCAGGTAAATTGCTTGGGAAATCTGTTATTAGATAAGTGAACTCTGTATCAGAAATAACACTCTGAACAACTGTAGAAATATTATATTCTGTTACATTAACCCCACTAATCTTAATAGGAGTACCAGCAGTAAGATCATGTGGTAACTGAGTAGTTACTATTACCTGTGATGTAGGTGTCAATCCATCACCAGATATAATTGAGGATATAACAAATGGGTCAGTACCAAGAGCACCAACTATCTCATATTCCTCACGAACCTTATCAAAGTCTCCTTCTAAGTTTGGCCATTCATAGTTAACTGCACGACCAGTTGATTCTTGATAAGCATAACTTAACTTATAATAATACATGCTAAGGTCAGTCTTCTCATATCCCTTAACATCGTTAATACCGTCAGCATACTCAAAGCATGTTAACTTATGGTGAGAGAATGTTGGTTTAGACTGATTCTGTGTATTAAACTGTTGATGGTCAGTATATACTAATCCATCCTGATTTCCATCAAAGAATGAGAACTGCCAGAAGTAGCAGTTACCAGTAATTCTGAATATAGCAGTTTCTGGAACATCAACATCTGTAGGGTTAGGAACATACTTAGGTCTTATCTTTGTCTTTCTGAGGTCCATACCTACGATGGATGTACCACGAGGTACTGTAACTCCACCATAAACTGAATTAAATTTATATAATACATTATTTTCTACAGTTAAATCAAACTCACTGGTAAGATTAAGTCCAAATACTGCTGTAGCAAGAGTTTCAGCACCAGCAGGAGATACAGCAATTGCTCTAGTAGCATCTGTTGGATCTACTTTAAGAGAATATCCTGGTCTATTATCAATAATATGTTCACCTGGATATATTAAAATAGTTGTTTTATCTGTCTCGTCGTTGTCAATACCTGACTGATATGAGAATCTAGCAGATTCTAACAGTGCTCTCTGTATCGTCTTGAAGGGTTTTGTTAAAGAGTTACCCTGATTAGTAATACTATCGGTGGAATCCAAGTCATTTGGATTAACATAGAGAATCCTACCCTCAGTATTCTTTATAAAATTCTCTAACTTATTTAAAGGCATCTCTCTATTATAAGATACATTGTGCTGATGTTATTTAGTCATGGATAAATACTTCGTTACTAATAAATAGATGGACTTACAGAAGATAGCATCAACTGGCACAGCAGTAGCAGTCGTAGGGACTGGTGCATTCATGGGTGGTGGTCATGTCATTGACCAACAAACTGGTGGTCCTCAGAAACGAGAAGATGCACAAATAGAAAAAATTAGACAAGTTGTAAGAGAAGAAGTATATTTACAATTAGTGAATGCTTGGCCAAAATCCTCAGGTCCAGTTAAAGGTTTAAAACAACCTACACAAGATTATAAACAGGTAGTACCAAATGAGCGAAATTAATATACCTAGGGTAGAAGTTAACGGTACTGGTATCCCTCTGATACGAGTTGACAATGCTGGTATCGAATTTATCGGAGCCAGACGAATTGGTAATACAAATATACGACCTGTTGGTGTTAGAAATATTGCTGATAATCGCATATGGTTAATAGAACCATCTCAAGCAGTACCAATAACAGTTCCTGTTACTGAAATTATAGGAACTCCTATTGTTAACATGCCTGGATGTGTTCAGGTACACAAAGAAAACGCAAAGAATCCAAAAAATAAAAACAAAATGCTGGTCAATGATGACCCTGATGGAAATGTAGTATTATGTGATGCTGGTGCTCCATATTATTATGCACCTGATTATGATTATAGAGAACTAACTTGGCAAACTATTACTCAAGAACAACCAGAACCAGAAGGTGTAGATACTGGAGCACCACCTGCCCCTGATCTAGACACTCCTGCACCGCCTCCTGCAGGAGGAAACACCGATGGACCTGTAGAATGTCCTCCACTTAATGCAAGACGCATTGGAGACCTGAATCAAGCAGGTACAGAGAAAGTTAAAGAATATAAACTGACACCTGATGGTAAGATATGTGAAACCATATGGGAACCTGTTCCAGCAATAGAGCAATTTCTACCATCTATACCTGTAGTATCTACTACGGCAACGATTGCTGCTGTGGCAACGACATCTGCCCTACTTGCAAAACCCCTAGCGGATTTACTTTTGAAAGTAGTGAAACCTGTTGTGAAGAAGGTGATTGCGAAAGTTCAGAAGATTCTTGGGAAGACTCCGTACCGCCCGACTCTATCTGAGATTCAGACGAATCAGTATCGAGAGAAGAAGGGGATGCTTCCGATGAAGTTTGGTCCGAAGAAGACTCCGAAGAAGAAGAAGGAATAGTCCACTGTGGTTGTGGTATCTGATGCTCATGAGGAAGTATCTTACCACCAGGCGAGGTTACAACAACATCTGCACATATACTATGATACGGCGATGCAGGGTGAAAAAATATTCCAGCTTTTTTTAGCTCACCACAATTTTTCAATCTTGCGATTTCAAAATCAAGTCGCTTGTTGGATGTCAACTGAGTTTGATGTGCTATCTGTGCTGTTGCAGCTTCCTTACATCTACGCTGCATACCTCTGTTCAATGGTATTGAAAGCGTAGCAGAGAGTCCTAGGTTGAAACTCTGGTTCGCTCTCATATCTGTCCTAACTGGTTTAAACCATGTAGGTGTCATCTCTCCACCACCACCTACTATATCAGGTACACCATCAGCAGTTGGTACATCTATTTCTATTTGTATATCATCTCCATCTTCAAACCATCTAGTACCATCTGCCTTAGTTCTTGTATCATACCACTCTTCCCAAGGATAATTCTTTACTGTTACTGTCTGTTTAACTGTCCTTCCTTCTACATCTGTTAGGTTATATTGTGGTTCATTATAATAATCTTCCCATGGCCACTTCCTAGAGTCAGCAAACTGAACATACGGTGTCATATTGAGAGTCGTACCCTGACATGACACACCACCACCGTAGGTGTTAGTTACATATGGACCTTGTAAAACCTGTATAGCTTGATTGGTTACCGAGCCAGAACTATTGGCGATTGGATTAGCAGTAGCACTAACTCCTCCTACTTCTGCTCTTGCTGGTAAAGATTGAACGCTGAGAAGCGTTGCTATCACTGAGTAAATGTACTTGTTGTGTCTGTGACGCTTTTTATGGTGGTGACTCTTTGTATGAGAGTTTGGTTGGTCATCCCTGGTCCTTGATAACTTTGACTGAATTGAAATGCCCCTCCAGGTTCGTGAATCGTGAAGTTGTTTGTTGCTGACATGTCTAAAGCATCGAACGAAGAAGTTACTGCCCCTGTTATGGCTCCTTCTCCCGACCCTACTGTTGGGTTGATTGTCACTGTCGAGGTTGATGTTGGGGGATTCAAAGCCTCGCCGTTGTTGTCGATGCCTACCCCAGTCACTGAGTATTCCCATCCTGTCCTATAATCAATGGAATTAATTGTTTCCGTTACTGTAGATTCAGTTTCGGTATGGCTCGTCATTGAGCCCTGCTGAAAGTTGGGGACCACTGGCACTGCTCTTGCAGCACCAGCACTACCTAATAGCAATATAATAGTTATAAGCCTTTTCATGGCTCCTAGTCGATTTGAAGCTCAGATACAAATTGTCCCGTAGCCACAGTGCCAGCTCCACCAGCCGTTAAGGTAAGAGCACCCTGCGAAGTCACAGTTCCTGCAAGGGATCCTGCGGTTCCAGCTCCAGTAGACAATTGATTACTTAATGCACTAACAGCACCTACTGAAGGAGCAGATGTTACTAAAGCATCTCCTTGAGTGAACGCAGTTGAGAAGCTGAATGCCTCACCTGGATCGTCTTGTGTAGCACTAATAGTACCAGGTCCATAGACACCTGATGCTATAGCACCAGCACTCACTGTGTTAGCTGTCGTACCATCAGTTGTGTCTACATTAGTACCAGAGATACTATAAGAGTTACCTACTCTCTGCATCTGAGTTGCAGCAGCATTAACCTGTAGTTGAACACTGGAAGTAAATCTAGATGTTAAATCTGCTCTAGCAGCAAGCGGAGCACTCATCAATAACATTATGAAAGGAAGTATCCTTTTCATAAAAATAAATACCTATTCTTTGTATTAATATATATGCGTAAAGAATTGTAAAATCAATCTTAAAATTCTAAAGCCTGTGCCTCACTGTGTTCTAATATTTTCTGTCCCTTTAATTGGGGATCACCAGGTAATGTTTCGGCATTAACATCAACTGTTTCGGGATCAATAGGTTTAGGAGCATCTATTCTTTTATATGTTAACTCCTTCCTATCAGCTTCAAGAGAACATGTTTGGTTAAGAATAATAAGTTCTTGTGCATGTTTCTCCCATCCACAGTCACAATACTGCTCACCGTTCTCATCATATACTCTATAAAATGGATACATCGTCATAGTCTTCCTCCATGTGACATGCTAAGTAATGTTGTCTTTTAAGATATTCATAGTATGTATCAGGAGACTTTGTTTCCGTATGATCCTGCTTCAGTCGAGTTAGGATTGTCTTTACACCATTGAACATAGCTGAATCCAGCGTTCTCTGGATATATGTATTGTCCATTCTCATCAAACTTACCTGAAGTATCCGCAATCCTTGACTCCCTTGATGGATATGTAGGGTATGGTCTCTTCCCTTCCCTCATCTCTCTACCCTTTCTCTTTCTCATTTGATTACCAGTCTCATGGTTTGGATCCCACTCTGGACATGATGTACCAAGGATCTCCCTGATCATCTCTTTGGTGTAACCGTTAGGATGCAAGTTCCCCCTCTGCAAGTTTAGTTGTCTTTAGCAACTGCTTCTTTGCTGTTCTTACTGCTTTTCCTGTTTTAAAATGAATCTCATTTACTAATCTTCTACCATTAATATCATCACCAACTATAGTAAAGAATCTTCCAGTACCTTTGCCACCTGCTGCTCCTCCTACACCCATACCAGTCTGCATCATTGCTGGTGCTGTAATCAAACAGAATGGTCCTAGAAAAGCACAACTACCTAAACCAGCAGCAAATCCTACACCAGCACCTGCTGCACCACCAGCAATTCCTCCTGCTATATTAAAGTCTTTCTCTTCTGTAGTCCATTGTACTACCCTAATGATCTTACCTGAAGGGTGTGTTACACCTGTCTCATCTATTACTACCTCACATTTCTCCCATTTCTCTTCAACATATTCTCCATCATCTACCAACACAAGGCAAGATGGTCCTTTTGCTCTCTGATTTAATGTCTTATGTGATACTGATCCTGGTCTAATAGAAGATGCTAGTACAGTTGTAGGTAGTAACATCAAAGCAGTCAGTACTGCTAGGGCTCTCTTCATAGAGTTACTCTTTTGTGTAGTTTATCTAATGCTGCTCTTACTTCAGCAGTTTCTTCCCATTCCCACACATTACTGTGCTTAGGATTCTTCTTTTCTTGTGTGAATGTTTTTTTGGTCATTGTCTTTCCATGTGTTGATTAGTAGGATAAGTTCATCAATTCTCTTTCTTGCTAGATCTATTCTCTCCTTTGTAGTATCATTCATAAATCATACTCCTTATGTAACTTGATGAAAGCATCATCATCATCATCAGTTACTTCAACTCTAATGTCACTCTCAACTGGATCCCAGTTAGTGCAGTCTACCTGCTCCTCATCTACCCAACAAGTTACCTCGTCAGACTTTTGCGACTTTGATTTCTTCATAGTGGATGTCCTCAGGATCTAGTACAGTTTTGCAGAACTCAACTACATTTATAAACTCTTGTGGTGAGTCACATTCCACTAGTTTCTCATCACCATCAGATGAGACACAGAGGACTGTCCTCCTGCCCATGTTGATGACGACTCTCATGATCCACTCGTCTTCCTTACCCATAGAATGATGTAACCAGATGTGGTTATTGTAGCATGAGAGGATCATGGAGTCAAGTCTCGATTGGGACTTTGTGTCTTATCCCCCTCGTACTCAACCGTAATAGATTTGATATCCTTCCTTTCACCCACGACCATCCATGATATTGTATCAGTGCAACTAGAAGTTTTTGCCTGTATTGTTAATGATCCACCCGTTACTGAACCTTTTATAGCAGTCCATCCCGTCTCATTTGTAGTAAAACATTGAACATTATCAACTAATGCCTCAAATGTACCATCACTCATCTCATTGGTAGTATTGATATCAACTGTAGCAATACCAGCAACTAATGCAGTCTTACCACGATAGATAAGATCTGCCTTTGGACTCTCTACACAACTGTGAGCAAGACGATTAGTTCCACCCTTAACTGGGTGTACAATATCAAATAACTTACTCGTAGCAACAATAGATCCAGACCATGATGCATATCCACCAATGGTCATATCTCCACCAGTGGTTACATTACCTTCAAGGTGACTAGTACCCTCAACATGTAGATTAGACATTAAGTCTGTATCATTACAGACATACAATTCCTTCTCTACCTGTAATTCTTGTAATGTAGTAATACCTGGACGGACTAATACATTACCAGTAAAGATCCTAACATCACCATAAGTTATTTCTGTATGACATTGCTGTATGTCATTAAATCCAGCAAAGATACATGGATCCTCGAAATAATCAACATGATCACCGTGAACATATGGCTTATTTGCCACATCCACTTTATCATCACAATTAAATGAATTTGGATTCGATTCGGCCATTACCCAATACCTCCAAATTTACTAGCAATATCTTTTAAATTATTTTTTAATTTATTAGGGACACCACCATCTTTAAACTTAGTAGCAATACCTTTCAATTCCTCAATGGTTCCACCACCGAGAAGAGTCTTAGTTTGCTCATCAACAATCACATCAATACCTGCCTTAGCAGCATCTAATTGTGCCTTAAGTAGATCACCTTCAGCTTGAATTGCTGCAAGATCAGTAGAATCCAGAATACCAATAATATCTTTCTTCATAGAAGTTAGATTACCAAGTTGCTTAAGTTTGAAATCTTTTGGTACAATTGAATCCATCATAGAAACAGCATCATTACTAAAGTTACCAATAGTCTTAGCAGCACCCTGACCAACAGATCCTGATCCTATCTTATTAAGAACACCAGTTAGTGCATTACCACCTGGAACAACACCAAGAGCAGATTGTGCTGAAGATGTTAATGAATCAATACTATCTGTTGCCAACTTACTACCAATACCCTTAATTGCATCTATACCAGAAGCACCACTCATAACACCAGGAAGACCACCTTTAGCAATTGAACCTAATGGACTGTCAATTAATCCAGTAGCTTTATCTACTAAACCACCAGCTATACCACCAGTAGCAGCACTCAATGGATCTTTAATAAGACCAGTGGCATCATTTACCATTTTATTAAGTCCTGCAAATCCACCTGCACCAGCAAGAGCACCTTTTGCTTGATCAAGAAGACCACCAGCACCTGATGCTTTTGCCACTAAATTCTTAACATCTGCTAAAGGACTTTCAAGACCTAACTTAGCAGACTCTATAGCTGTTTCTATCGGTTCAATACCACCAATATCAGGGTTATCAATACCAAGATCTTGGAGACTTAACCCCATTCCTCCTGCTGCTGCACCAGCAACCCCTGCATCTCCTGCAGGACCAGCACCTAATGCAGTTTCTTGTGATTTAGGATCAAAAACTTTTGCTATAACATCATCAGGAACAAATGTATTGGCAAGTACTTTATGTCCCCAAGTATTAGAAACAAGATTACCACGCTTTGCTTTCACTGCAGCAGTATTTGCTTTAATTAATGTACGACCAACACTAGACTGTAAATTAAGATTCCTACCTGCTTTGATATCGATATCTCTATCAGCAGTCATCATTATATCTTTAGCATTAACACGCAACCTACCCCTATCAGCATTGATAGTAATATCACCAGTAGTAGCACTTATTCTAATATCAACATTATTCGGATCATTCTTATCTCCTGCATGAATTTCAATAGACTTATCACATGCAATACGACCCAATCCAGATCCATGACCATGAGCTATTAAAAATACCTCACCATTATCATTAGATGCATATAACTTAAAGGTCTCTGGACCATCCCTACCCACTCTTGGGTCACCAGACACAATCCTAAAATGCCCACCTCGTGAGTCAACAACTTTTCTTCCGTAATTTTGTGAATCAGTAGCCATCAGGATTTACCTATACAGTCAATTACAGTGAGTACTCCTTCCTGTCTAGCAGGTGGAATATCACCAAAGATCGGTCTGAGGACTGCTCCTCTTCCGTTTTCAGAAAGTATCTTAAGTACTGGTGGCACTTGATATTTAAGAATATTTAGTACCTTAACAGCAACAACACTTCCTGTATCAGGATCAACAACAAGCTCATATGTTGGTCGATCTTTAGCATTAGTCAAAGTAACTCTCTGAGGTTCTGGAACAAGTTCTGTAAATGGATCAGGAACATCAGGAGGCAATGGTACAGTTGGATCTGTTGGATCTGGTCTTGGAGGTTCTGGAGTAATAGTAACTGTTGATGCAGTTCCAGTAATAGGATCTGGGAACCCAACTGGGAATACATTAACAGTTTCATCAATCTTATCACCTGGTACATATCCTGTACCACCATCTTCAACATATACAGTAGTTACTCCTACATTTACATCAGGTTCTTCAACAACTGGGTATCCGTCACCTGGAGTATCAATAACAACACCAACTACTTTACCATCTTCAATTATAGCATGTCCATGAGCACCAGCTCCAATACCACACTTATCTGTGAAACTAATAGCAGGTGGTGATTTATAATTTCTACCAGGAACTTTTATATTAACTCCTATTATACTAGCAGTCTTACTAATACCATCAGCAATACCACCTAAACCACTATTCTCTATAGTCTTACCAAGAACAACCTTACCTATAGCACCTATTCCACCACCACCAAAGATTTGCATCTTAGGACTACCACAATTTTGCTTACCACCAACACATGATCCACCAGCACTCAAATCTTCAATAAGAGCAGAAATCTCACCAAAACCCCCAAGAGTCTTAGTAACACCAGAAGGTATAAGATTACCAAACTTACTCTTAAGACCACCTGTTAAAGCACCCCTTATACCTCCACCACCTATTAGACTACTTGCAGCACCACCTAACAATCCACCACCTAGAGCATTACTTACAACATTACCTGCTATATTACTCAATCCACCACTAGCAAGACCTTGAGCAGCACCAACAATACCACCAACTGCATCAGTTATTCCACCTATTCCTTCAGCAGTCTTATTCATCTGATAAGAGACATAACTAAATGGATCTGCACCCTTCTCTAATGGACCACCAGCAATCTGATACTTTCTAATAGGTGGACATTTATCTTTATTAGTTTGTCCACAATCTAAGAACCCAGAAAAATCTTCTAATACAAGTGATGAACTTCTTAAGAAATCACCAATATCAATACCAATATCAAATATATTACCTAATCCACTAAGAGGACTCTTTAAACCATCAGCAATACCATTAGTGATCTTATTTAAAAAACTAGCAGCAAAATTAGTAGCAACACAACCAGAAATACCAAGACCTGACTTAAGTAGATCTTTTAACATATCAGCAACAGTACCTCTCAGTCCTTCTACTACCTTATTACCCACACATGCTAGAGCATTTTCTACATTTTTAATTTTAGGTATCTCTCCTATCTGTGCTGCTCTACCAGCAGAATGAGCAAGAGAATATGATTGAGGGGTATTCCCCATCTGAGCAAATACTTTTCCAAAAGTATCTTCATATAATTTTTCTAATCCCTCTTGTAACTTTGGTTCAATATGATCGTAAGTAGCATCCATCATACGACCAACAAATCCATTTGCCTGTGTCTCTACTAGATCAGCAACGGCATCAATTTCGGCCTCAAGTTTTTGTCCTGTCAAACTAAATTCTTCAACCCTACGCCCCATGTTCTCAAGTGCCTGTGCCATTCTAGACACAGAACTAGTACTACAAGTATCTGGTGTAATTACATTTTCACCTGAACCATCTTGATCTATATGTTGACCTGTTGTAGCACTAGAGTTAGTTGGTTGACTCTTCTCATTCTGCTCACCAGACTGATTTGGTACTCCAGTTTTAGGATCCTTTTCAGTCTTTGGATTTACTGGGGTTGTATCAGTAAATGCTGTATATGGTTCAAATGGAGCAGTGTACTCACCATCATCATCTACATCATCTGGTCTACCAAAAACACCAAGGATGGCAGGGACTTGTGCATCATCACCATCTAAAAAGAATCCAAATACTACATCACCCTGCTGAAGAATAGTTGAAGTCTGGTAGTTAGCACCACCAGCTCCAGCAGTAGTAGGTAATAAACAAATTGCCCAAGGCAATTCTTCATTTTCAATTCCACCTTCTTCCACCATAGGATGATATCCCATGATGCGAACCTTATATCTATTACTCCATCCTTTTCCTTCATCCAACTGATCAGGCTGAGATTTCCTAGGGGCAATTTGACCGATCCACCATCTGAATCCGTCTCGTCCTACAAATTGACTCTTACCTAATAGTGATTCTTCCATTAATCGTCATACACTCTACATTCCAGTGAATCTGGATGATTATCACAATAAACTTCTAGATGCTGATCCTCATGGCGTGTGTGCCAATCATTAATCTTTGCACCACCTGGATTCTCTTCATTCTCTTCGTGAGCATGAAAAGCATCGTTGTGCATTTCTAAATCTGCCTCTGTATATTCAATCATGCCATGATTGACATGCTCTTTATGATCCTTTGGATCAATGTAAGATTCGTGATTTAAATCGTGTTCTGGAACTTTAGTTGTCATAGTTAGATTCCTGAGGTATCTCGAACAATCTTCATGGCAGTGTACGATTCGTTTCTGCCAAAGAAATGACTGATCTCCTTGATAATATATAGACCGCTTTGAGTATAGTCGGTCTTGTCTTCTTCTGCAACTTCAGGAAACATACACTTAATAGTATCACCAGCATTTAAAGACACATTGACTGGTACTTGAATAGAAACAATCTGT
>Ga0208158_1000513_pt1 | contig 13723 bp, 16 predicted proteins | sample 8_EtaG_FD_184081 | JGI IMG/M metagenome (GOLD analysis project Ga0208158, IMG submission 184081) | Marine viral communities from the Subarctic Pacific Ocean - 8_ETSP_OMZ_AT15162 metaG (SPAdes) (version 2) | ecosystem: Environmental > Aquatic > Marine > Oceanic | place: Pacific Ocean | collected...
AATATCTATAACAGCTCCAGGTCTAATTGTTACTCCAGCATCAATAGATGTTGTAAATGCAACAACTTCTGACTCATGTTGTTCCGCAAAAAGTATTGCTTTTCCTAATCTTTGAGCTTGACCACGGCTTGTGCAAGCAAAAGCTCTTACATCTTTTTTGACAACTCCTAACTTCGCCTTTGCTGCACTATCTTCTACAACTTCATAATCTATTTCTCTCGAATCCATATTGTAGTAACTAACAGCTACGACAGAATGTCTGGTTTTAAGTGACGATCCAGAATAAGAAAAACCTTCTTCAGTTACATTCGCAAGACTAAATAAGAAACTCGCATCAGTAGGTTTATCTTGTGCAATCGTTATTGTTCCTGCACTCCATATCGGCATACACCTCATCACCCCGCATAATTCTTCGATTAAATTAAAAGCTTCTTTTGCAGACAAAATATTAACATTGCAACTAAATCTTGCTTCTGTACCTCCTTCACCATCATCAACTAATGTATTTGCAAATTTAGAGGCATCAACAAAACTAAATAAATCTAAATTACTGTCAGTAATATGATCTCCTAAACCATATCTAACGGTAGTAAGAAGATCAAGTAATACCATCGCAGGGCATGAACACCACTGCGCCGCTGCCATTGTTCCATTAAATATATAACCAGCAGGATAGATAATTCGACCTGTAGAACTATCAACAGTTGGCGTTCCAGATCCCGATGCCCCTGCACCTGGAATCCTGATTTTTATACCCCTAATTCTATATTTTCTATTTGGAATATTACTTACTATTTTACTATCAAGCTTCAATGCAGCATAAGCACTATCTGGGTAGGTTTGCTTTTTATCTGTCAACTTTTGCATTGCCAAAACTCTAAAAGAATCTTGCTTAGAATCAGTTGTACTATCAGCAGTAATACGAACTACTTTTATATCAACAGGAAAATTTCCATTAATTTCAACTCTATAATCTTTTGAATAAGAATCACTGGTACGACCTGTAATCGTATCGGTAAATAAATCGGAGTAACCACCTGTACCACCATATTGAATTTGTACCTTTAATTGAACGCTACAACCTAATAAATCTCCATTGTCTTTTGCTTCTTGTAACTGAGGAAAGTTAATTGTAACTCGAACAGCATCAACAGTTTCTGTTGTAATCTGTTGAGTTACACCACCACCTGAGACAGTACAATTCCTTGGAAAACCAGAAATAGGACTAGAAGACTGCTGAATCCCTGCAATATGTCCTTGATTATTTTCTCCAAAACGAGGAACAAAACTAACATTTTTAAAATTAAAATCTGTGCCAGCAGGATTTACTGAATCAGCGTTGGGATTAAGAATAGGAGTATCGTCTAAATAAACATCTTTCATCGCTGCATTGTTATATGTATTTGTATGACGTGTTCTTCCTTCTTTAGAAGCCGTAGCCCAACCTTCTATTTCACCTTCACTGATTAAATCTTGGATCGTTACAAACTGCCTACTGTTTAAAGTATCAGGCGCACGGGTTGGTTTAGGAGGAGACTTAGGTCTGCCACCACCAGATCCTCGTATTATTTTGCTCATGCTGTCACCTGATCAGTCGTTAAGTTCATACTAATAACTGTCGAGCCAGTCATGATCTCACCGTAAACGATTGGATGAGTAGTTCCTGCTCTGGAAGTGTTTGGCGTCCCACCAAATGCAAAAGAAATACGTGGATCTTGATCGTTCTCAAACTTTTCTGGTTTAGGAACAGGAAACAACATTTCTGAAACACCTGAGAGAACTAAAGATGTACCCACATAAACAGCAGCTTTTGTTAATAAACTTGCCGAACCCCAACCAGTTACGCCTGCTGCCGTTAAAGATAAACCTGAAGTAGCAAAAGCTAAACCAATTAAAGCAGCACCAGCAAGGATCTTTCCTACACCTCCTCCAGCACCAGCGATAACAGGAACAATTTTGATCTCTTCTGCTACTGGATAATGAATTTCTTCTTCTCCTATGTCCGTTCCATCAGTTAAAACTTGGTAATGCTGTTTATTCATGTGTGCCTCTAATTGAGGCCAGTTCATTAATAAAAACCTTATAGAATCTCCAACACTATTTACATGAGCCTCTAATTCACCATATCCTGTGATCTCTTTTAGATCACCATACAATTTAATTGTTTTCAACATACCGATACCTGCCTCCCGTACATTTTAGCAACCATTCAGAATATGGTTCCTGACAACTTAAGCGATCTGCTAAGTGATGTAAAACTTCCCCATTTAAAAAGATCGCAACATGATTTAAACCCTTACCCATAATTGACATAAACAAAAGATCACCATTTTCTAATTTCTCTTCTGGTTTTAATAAACGAAAACCTGTTGCTTCTGCACAATCTTCAAACATAGGTTTTTCTAAAAATTCTTCAGGTGTTACAGGTCGCTCCCAGTCCATCAATATAATATCCTTTTCTTCTAAATACCAATCTCTAACTAAACTCCAGCAATCAGTCACGCCCCAACACCACGGTCTACCTTTTAACGCTGGTCTATATCCTGTTGGTTCGTAATACCCCCATTGTTCTGTCTTAGGATTAACAATATACCACGGTAATCCACTTGCTTCACAGCTAACTCGGTCAGCTTCACTTGCTGCTGCTGGAGTTGTTGGATGAGAATGAATCACACTAACTATTTGTCCTAAACTATCTGCTTTGACGTAATCTTCTGGATCTAAAATGAAACACTGATGAGAATAAGTTGATAAATTATGACAAGGATAATAAACTTTTTTACCTTTAATATTTAACAATAAACCAACGGATTCTTTAGGATTTTCCTCTTTAGCGTGTTCTAAAGCTTTTTCTTTCCAATCCATTAAACAAACGTACCAATAGAAGGAAATAATGCCCTAGTGCATTGACGTTTAGGTAATCTGATTCCTGCTAAGTCACTAACACTTGCTAACTCAAAAGTAACAATATCTCTATTCTCAACAGCTTTCCTATCTATATAATAAATCTCTCTTGGAAATTCATTGTTAGCTGGAGTGCCATAAGGATTACTACCTCCAGAAAAATTAGCAGCATCAATAAACTTAGCTAATGTTCTAATCCTTGTTACTTTGGCACCTGTCAAATCATTACCAGCAGTTACCTCGTTGACCTCTAACATTACCGCAGTAAGTAAAGATAAGGTATTGCTAACTGTCAGTTGTGGTCTAGGAAGTTGTCCTTTTTGAAAAGCAAAACCACTTGCTTCTACTGGGTATCTTAAGTATGTATTGCTTTGCCAAATAATTTCACCATTTGCATTCAGATTACTTCCTGCGTGGAAACGATAGGTCATAGTTGTTTGACTGCCATGCAAAGCAGAGTCAAGTTCTAGTTCAAATAATTCAATGATTGCTGAAGGATTAAGACCTTGCAGATCATCAATAATAGGATCGAGACTCATGGCTCAAATACTTCCCTAAATGTTGCTGTAATTGTTGCTCTATTTAGATAAGGAATAGATTTACTCCATGACTCGCAAACAAATTTAGAAGCTGAACCCTCTCCAGGTGGCGTAAAATCAAAACTAGCTTGATCTAATGCTCTTGCGTCTAAAAATGTTTCTATGGCGTCTGCATCTGTTTCTGATACTGCGAACTTTAAAGAGTAAATTTTTGGATTTGTATGTGCGTCCAACCCGAATAAAATTCGATGTTCATAACCATCAGCAAAACGAACCACACGTTTTTTAGGTGCTGATCTTTTTTGGACTCCATATTGCGGAGTTATTGAAGGAAATGTTGCCATTAACGTGTACCTGCTAAGAGTCCTCCAGGTCGTTGCTGATTAGCAATTTCAGATTGAACTGCTGCTGCCAGCATACTTCCAAGTTGTTCAGCTTGCCCTGCATCTCCTTCTACTGACGAGCCAGAAGCATCTACATTGACCACAATATTTGCTCCTCCTCCTCCCATTTCATTGTTTGGAACGATGTTTCCATGTGAATTAGGTACAAATAATTCTGGTCCTTTTTCCCCTACTACATAGGGAGAGCCACCTTTTACTGGACCCCCTGAAGCTTTAAATATAGAGCCTAATAAACCAGAGCCTTTAGTGAAGCTACCGCCTGGGTTTCCATATAAAGCCAAATTTAAACCTATATCTAGAAATTTATCTGCAACACTGTTTAAAACTTCACTTAAAGTAGAGGTTCCCTTAATTAATCCTTTTATACCCTCTCCTATATCAGTAACTATAGTCTCTGCCATACGCTCATAAGACTCCTCTATTTCTTGAGTCAAATCCCTTTCTTCCTCTAATTTGTATAACTTTTCAAGTTTTGCTCTGATAGCTGCTTCATCCTGTATTTCCCCCTCCTTCTTTATTTCCATTATCTTAGTCTCTACCTCAAATTCCATCTCAGTCATGCCAGCACCTTTTTCTAGTAAAAGTATTTCCTTATCTATATTCGCTACTCTCTGAGCTTGTATATCTGCAAGTATTTTTTCCTCTGCTGCTTTAGTTGATCTTTCATTAGCCGCTACTTGAGCAGTTTCTACACCTTTCTTCGCTTGATCCCAGGACACACCTGGATTAGCTCTTATAAGTTCTCTCTCCTCCTTTGTTCTCCACATGGCCCCTTTACCTAAACCAGTTGCTAACTTTCTGGCCTTAATTACTTCTGGGTCTGTGGATACGGCTGCTTGTCTTTGTAAGTTTGCTGCTTTAAGTCTATTTGATATAGCTTGTCCTACACCTGTATTACCGAAGGCACTGGCAAAGGAAGCTCTCATTTGCGTCATAGCTATCGTAAATTGATTAGCCAATTCAGTTGTACCCTTACCAAATTTACTTAGTGCATCTACTCCTTTTTGACCTACCAAGTTAATCATTTTACTTCTTGCTGCTTCAAAAGCGGCTTCCTCTCCTCCTAATTTTTCTAAGGTTTTTAAATTCTTTTCAAATTCTGTTCCTGTTATACCGAGTGCTTCAGATAATGCTGCTACGTCTTTCGTATTTTCATTCAGAGCTTTTCCTAAATTGGCTACTGAACCAGTGAATTGAGCTATACCAGTAGCAATAGTTGTACCTGCTAAACCACCTGCAAAACCACCCATCTGACCGCCAAGCCCTCCTCCGAGTCCACCACCTATCGCACCACCTAATGCTGAGACTGGTCCTTGCCCAAATAGCAATGGAAAAGCACCACTTATGGTTGCACTGCTTAAAGCGGCTCCTCTGTTGAAACCCCTAAACATACTTCCAATTCCCCCACCTCTTGCGCCTCCTGCGAAACCACCTCTCTGACCAGTCGATTTTACCCTGGCTTCAAGCATCTCAGAACTAGGGAGAGCCAGTGGACTTCCTCCTGGGCCTCTTGTATTAAGAGCATTAAGAGCATCTAAGTCTGCACCAAGAGCACCGAATTTATTACCCAGTTGTCTAAGTTTAATTATTTGGCCTAAAGTTCTTACCCTTTCTTTTAAGACTTTATTAACGTCATTATCTACTTTTATAGTCTTTTGACTTATCTTATTTTCCTTTACTTGAGCGTCTAATTTTCTTTGCTGTACCTTCAACTCGTAGTCAGCGTTTAATTTATCTATCTTTTGAAACTTTAAATTGTCTCCGTTTAAATTCTTTTCTATGTGAAGTAGTTGGTTTACTTCTTTCTGATTTTTCGCTCCCTGTCTATTCAATTTAAGAGCTTTGTTAGTACTCGCAGCAGTCGAGTTTTTCGTACTTAATATTTTTATTTCTTCATTTAACTGCTTATCTATCTCCTTACTTAACTGCTCCTCCGCAGTTAAAGCCTTCTTAGCTGTTCCTGCTCTTGTTTTACCTACTGCGTCTACTTTTACACCTAAGTCTTTTAACTGTGCATCTAATTTAGAAGTATCTAGCTCAATATTTACTTTGTAATTAGCTGCCACGACTATTTACACTAAATATTTCTATCTTAGCGTACCTTCTTGAACTGAGCTTGCTTTCTAGCGTTTTCGTATGCCTCTTCTTCTCTATCGGATTTAAGGGATAAGTATGCGCTCCAGGTATAGAGTTCCTCTGTGCTCATTCGTTGCCTTAATTCAGACAAGGTGTACCCTAGCTTTTCAGCGATGACGAACTGAAGAAAAAGGTAATTATTCTCCTTCAGATGCGCTTTTTACGGCGTCTGGGTCAGCCTCCTCCCCCAACTCCTGCATCTTGCCCATAATGTCTAGCAATACTGCTAATGGTATTTCTCTTCGTAAAGAAGGGAGGTCAGAGTCACTAAATAAGCGGTCTCCATTTTCATCAAGACCTTTCTTAACAATAACTTGAAGAGCGAAGTCTAAGTTTCCTTCCTCTTGGCCCTTGTTCATTGCTTTTAGTGTATTGTTTATAGCGTCTCTATCAGCAATAGTTATTGGTGTCCAATAGATCTTTAGTACAAGATCAGAACCTTTAAAAATGGAGTAACTACTCCGTTCTTCGGTACTAAAAGCTTTTTTAAGCTTGTCTATAGCACGAACTTTTGACATAATAATTTGATTTATTTATGTAGTATAAGTCTATACTACTTTATTTGTAGAATTGCGTAGATTTTGTCGTAGCTACAGTAAAGCCTGACTTAGTAAACCCCTTATCAAAATCTTTCTGCATAAAAGTAGGGTGCTTTAAATAAATATTAAACCAATTGTATTTAGCGGAGAAAGGCATTTCTACCGTTGAAGCGTGAGGCATCTTGCCATGTAAATGTCCCTTATACGTTACTGGTCTACCCGCCTCATCCCGCATAGTTGCTCCAGGTCTATTAATAGCAAAACCAGCATAAGAAATAGCGTTACCTATAAATATGGGAGTGCCTAGAGGTTTAGGAGAAAATGGTACATACTGAGGATTACGTTCTTCTCTTTTAGGTATGCCACCAGTGCCTAATCCTTGACCTGTTCTAGGTCTTGTAGGTAGTACTTGCGATGTTGATATTTCCCAATTTTCGCCAAAGCTTCCTGTCCACCACGGTCCAACATGCTGGAGCGTAAAGGCAACTTCAGAAGCAGATGTAGATACTGCTTTCTCTATAAGGATCTTTAAATCTGCTGGTAAGTTTTTTATATCTCTGGCTTTAACCATTTGCTGTGAACTCACATGTAATTAGCCCTATGTAGTGCGTTTCTCTATCATCTCTTCTGACTGATGTTGGTCCTGCTATTTGAGTTACTTTTGGGTTAACTTTATGCTTATCAACGTAGGTTGATTTGTTTACATTTGTAAGACCTGTTATTAAAGACTCTGAAATAGCAGATGTCCTAGAAGAACCTTGGTCGAAAGGTACATAAACTCCGCATGTTACGGATGCCCTGTAGAAAGTAATTGCATCCCCTTGAGGTTGCATTGTTGCTTGCTCAAAGTCGATACTCACCATCAAAAATTCTTGATTTGGTGCGGTGTCATTTAAAGGAACATTGTCGTACAAGATGTTTAATCTTGGATGGTCATCAAGTACTGCGTCTTCTATAGCATCTTCTATAGCAGCTCTAGCTTTTACAAGAGTCATTAGAACATCACCTCAATAACGTAAAGGTAGTTTTGCCCACCTCCATAAGTCACTATATTCTCTATTTTTGTAGCTACAGACTGCCCTTCAAAAGTTACAAATATCTCATCAGATGTTTTAGGTTGACTATCTCCAATAATAGAAGGGTCTATGTAAATAGTGGCTCTGTTAACCTGTCTACCGTCCTCTTTACTAGATTCAATAAACTCAATCGGCGCACTTATATCTGTGTAAGAGGTAGAAGAAGTACCAATTCTACCAGTATTTTTGTTATACGTTCCAGCAGTTATTACCTTGTACGTTATCTTTGTGTCTAGGGCAGAACCTAGCTCTGCCACTACATTTTTAGCTGCTGATCTTAGTAGTGTGTCGAGTGATCCTGCCATAATTAACCTCTAACAACTCTCGTTTGAAAATTACCAGCACCACCTAACATGTAGGCTCCTAGATAACTCTGTAACCAGGGGTAAACATCCATAATGTTGTTGGTAGATCCTACTCCCTGACTATCAGTATTGTACTTAATCTTTATACCTCCCATCTCAACTTGTTCATAGTTTCCATCTGTACCTTTATTCCCAGTCATAGCATCAGTTTCATTTGCTAGTGCTTTTGCTAACTCGTACTGTGCGTACTTTATGCCTGCGGGGATAGAGGTGCAAGCGAGTTCTACATTGTCAACTTCGTAATTGTTTCTGGGCCACCTTAATGCTTGCCCTTCATCACAACGATCCCCGTAAAAATTGAAACTATCAATCCAACGAGTAGCGGATATTAATGCTCGATTCTTTTGGTCATCAGTCTTATTATCCCAAGTTGTTGAATCTGGGACGGTTTCAAAATAGGTGTTTGCTTCAGCTAAAGTCACATAGCTATTAGCTGTTGCTGACTTCAACGTGGCAACGATAGTTGCAGCCACAATCCTTAAAATACATTTCCTCTATATTGTAGCGTCATAAAAAACCCCCACCAAATAAATGATGAGGGCTTTTCGACTTCTCTCCAATTTAAGTATAAATCAAAGAGTTGTTGTGTCTAGTGGAGTGTTGACTGTTAACTGAACGGCAGGAATTAGATCAATGTCATAAGTAGCTGTCCAGTTGTCCTTATTACCAAGAACACTATTGGTTGGGTTGTCAGCAGCGTTGCCCCACTTAGTACCCATTACGTGATAGCAAGTATGGTAGTCAACTGATAGAACATCCTGCTTAGATAAGATGTTGCGATCTGCTTCAATGCGTAGATCTTGCTGAACACCTTCGAGGATTGTTCCAGACTTAACCAAGTAGCAGTAGTACTCCTTGATATGACCAGAAGAACCAGGCTGAACTGCGTTCACCTGAGAATCCATGATCACATTCAAGCCAGCAAACTGGCCGATGCTTCTAGCATCAATACCAGCTCCACCACCACCCCATGTAACAGCTCCACCAGAAGTTAGTGAAGAAGTTGAGAAGGTTAATAGTCCTACCTGATAGAGGTAGAAACCGACATTTGGGTGAACAATTAGAGTGTCTAACTCATCACCACGCTCTCCAAGTAATGCACGGGCTTGAGCTACGTTTGAACCTGTCAAATAGTTAGCTTCAGCAGCACCAGAACCAGCAGCTTTAGCAAGATCTAATGCGTTACCACTTAAAGCAGTACCAAATAGACCGTGAAGCTGGTAGAAAAGTCTTTGGCTATTTAACTTGTTGATTGCATCTGCAAGCTGGTTGCGGATGTGAAGCATTGGATCTTCACCAGCAGCTAAAACAGCAACGTCATCAACAGCGTATGCGAAACCTCTGTGGATGATTGATGCAATTTGAGTGCCTGTTCCGATCTTCTGTGGTGTTAAGTAACCAGCAGTTGATGTTCCCCAGTTAGCAGCACCAGTCATCACCTCTTCAGTAGGTGCAACAGGATTGAACTCAGGAACTTGGATGCGTGTACCACCTTCTTTTGAATCAAGAAGAGAGTTACGAACTACAGCACCACTCTTTACGAATAAACTGCGTTCTTTGATTGCCTCACTGACATAGCGAGACAGATTATTTCTTTTTACGATGTCCGCAAGAAGGACACCGCCAGAATAATTTTGAAACGGAGCAGCCATTTCAATTAACGGGGATTATTTAACGAAGTCCAAGTCACAGACTCGGTAGCTAACTCACAGAGTTAACCAGTTTGAGCTTCCTTCTTCAGCACTGCCGCAAGATCTGGCTCGGTAGATTCTAGGGCCATTTGCCTAGTTATGTTAATACTACCTTCTTTCCAGGGATTAAGCATACCTGGTGAGACATTTGATGTAGGAGAAGGTTTAGCACCCATCCCTGCCGCAGAGCTAGGTTTGAAGTGGTGTTCCCATCCACTACCAGGATTTTTTAGGTTCCCTATATAAGTTCCTAAGTCCTGTTCAACGCCTCCATTCAATACAACAACGTCACCGCTATCATTCCTCTTAAGTCTATCTTGAAGCAAAGATAACATTTGTTCAGCATTTACCGCACCAGAATTACTAATAGCTGAAAGTGCTGAAGTCTTAATGTTTGCAGCTTCAGTAGAGGACTTTAATTGCTTCAATTCTTCATTTAAAGTGTTTATTTGTACGTCTTTTTCTTGGGCTGTTTTGTTGGCTTCTTCCCATAGGTCTTTCCATTGCCCTTGGTCTTCGAGCTTTTGTTTCCTTTGGTCATCTTGTTTCTTATAGACATCATCTAATTTGGTTTTGATGCCTTTGAACTTTTCGCCTTCTTCAGCGATTTTTGCCTCCAAAGCAGAAATTTTACTTTCATATTCAGCCTTAACACTGTCAAGGTTGGGTGCTTGTGGAGCTGGAGTCTCAGCCACGGGCTGTTCAGCAGGAGTCACGGACTCAGGCTGGATGACTTGTTCTTCAACCATGTTTATTCAGAAAGTTTAGATTCAGTTTTTGAAGCTTTTGCTTTTGGAGCAGGAGTTTCCGCTTTAGGAGCAGGAGTAACAGGGCAGTTTTCAGCCGCAATTGCAGCTTCTAACTCTTCTGCTGTTACACCGTTGTCCATATTTATGGAAGGCATAGTAGAAATGAAAAGTTACTACTATTGTAGTGTATTAAACCGTTTCAGTCTCGTTTGCGTTAGGTAAAACTTCACCTTGAACCAATATTTCCCTAAATTCCTCTCGATCAATTACTTTTTGGTCAAATAAAGAGGTTAAGGCTGTTACATCTTGCCCAATTAACCTTTCAATATCAAAATCACGACTAATTTTAACTTCAGGTGGCTCAATCCCTAAATAATTAGCCGATAAATTAAATACCTTCTGTAATTTCTGTTCTAACTCAAGAGAAACCATTGACAGCATAGAGTTCGTGTCAACACGATCCAATCGGCGGGCATCTGCTGATTCTGCTACAAATTTCTGTTGAGATAATGTGCTAATTCCTAAAGTTGCCATTTGAAGCTGTAATTCCTGCACCTCATTTGTTTGTGCTTCAAATGCGCTACTTGCTGGCTCGACATAATACACCTTGTTTCCAGGTTGAGTTGCCATTGCGTAGTTAACACTGATACTCATATCCTTTGTCTGATCATCCCATCCCTCTAGAACCAACATTGGCTGAGATGCAACATGCAAACTGTGAATTAGGTCAGCTTGACGCTGGAAATGTGCCAGATTTAAGTACGCAATATCTAATAAAGGTGGTTTACTCGTCAAAGTATCTGTTTTGCCTGAATAAACACTGACTAAGGGCACTTCACCTAACGAAAACTCCCCAGAATCAACTAATTCGTAGTCTTTTTCATTTTCTGGACCATCGAAATTACTCGCATACGCATTATCTTGCAGATTTATTAGATCTTTTTTAGGTGAAACCTTCCTATAAACACGGTATTTCCCTGGTTCGATCACCCTGACTTGATCAAAAACCTGTTCGCCAAATTCTCCTGAAGGTACAACTGCTTTTTCAGCAATTCTTACCTGAATAATGCTTCCATAATTGACTTCTCGATCTAATCTCCAACCATAAATGTTAGTTGGGTCGATTTCTATCCAATATGGCCTTCTGTTTTGCGCTCTTTCTTCTGCCAGAGTTAATGCCCCTGTTGGTGCAGGGTAATCAACCAAAATATGACTCTGACCATAGGTCAAAGAACAAATAAGCACCCTTCTTGCATATTCGTCTAAGTCCGATCCACAACCATCAACATCCTTAGCAAATACATCAGTCCAATATGAGTCGCCTATCAAAGTAATAGGCTTCCGCATTATCAAACCTGTCGCTGCTCTAATTAATCGCTGCGTATATGGTGAAAATACTGCTCGATTGACCCTAGATAAATAAGCTGTGTAATCCTCCCGTGGCTCAAGAGGAAGAAAAGCTTCTGAATTATCTCTTAAATATTCAGTCCCATTCGTGACGGCCTTCATAATTTCCCACCCCTTTACCATATCCATCACTGCACGAGTGCGAGTAAATGGACTATCAGAACCACCTACACTGGTGGAACTTGTAATACTGGTACGAATTGGGCCAGGAACGGAGTACGTCACGGTTCTTTCCTTTTAATAAATGGCCCCAACTTAAGCAGCAGAAGTAATTGCTCCAGATGTTTGGAAACTAACAGAAATTGATTGAAGATCGCCTACGGTAGTACCGAAGTCAGCACTTGTAACGATTCCACTGAAGCTCATCTTCTTAGCTCCTGAAGTGTCTAAAAACAACTCAAATTGAGCGTCTCCAGCATCTTCTGTTACTAAAACATCAGCAAGTAAGTTTGCAGTTTCATTACTTGATGCTGCTGTGTAGAGAAAATCGACAGAACCACTACCAGAAATCAAAGATCCAACGTAACTACGTGATGTCGCTCCATGAGCAGTGCAATCTAAAGTGTCCTTTGAAACACTAAGACTCCATCCTGTTGTAGAAACAACTGCTTCCGTAGTTCCTGATGCATTCTTGAACTTTACGGAGCCTTCTTCGCCACGATAGAAAGCCATGAGTTAAACTGAAATAGACTATTTAACGTAGTCTAACTTGTACTGTCTACTTTTACAGCGTTTTTCTTAGAAGGTTTTGATTTATTATCCATATATTGCTGACATCTAGGATCCCATAAAGCAGGATTCCTCTTTCCCTTAACTGCTTCAATTGCATCTAACTGTTCGTCAGTAAGTGACATGGTTACTTGCTCTTAGCTTTGGTTTTCTTAGTAGAAGCTTTTTTAGGCTTCTTACTTCCCCGTACTTTAGCTAAGTATCCTTCACATCTCTTCGTTCCAGCAGACTTTTTCATTTTCCCCTAGTAAATTCTGTACCCAGTCTGCCCTAAAGTCTCAGGTTTTGCCAAATTGAACTGTTGTAAACATAAATAACCGAAAGCGTCAAAAGCATGATCAACGCCAAGATTTTTATTAGGTAATCCTGTGTTTGGCGCATACGTCAAAGTTCTAAGAGATTTTATTAATTCTTTGCAACGTGGATGAATAAGTGTTCTTCGGGTTCCAGTTGCATCGAATAGAGCTGTGTTGACAGAGGTTATTTTGTCCCGAATTTTCCAAGGGGATCTAGGGGCAGACACGTTAAAACCACTTCTTCGTAAAATACTATGATCGGTTGCACCAATTCCAGCAGTTTTCCTCGCTCCTCCTGTTGGGTCAGGACATGCTATTACTCTTCGATCCACCCCATATCTGCGAGTGACTTCTTCTGCAAAGTCCCATGTGGTTGCCCCACCTGTGAGCATGATTTCGTCAAACACATACAAGTTTTCCCCGTCTTTAACAGCGCAGATCCCTGACATTGGGTCCACGTTAAAGTCAACACCTAAAAGTAGAGGGGCGATGGAAATATCCTTTGCATCTGTGGAGATGTTGTCATCGGAGAATGAGACTGCAACGAGACCCGTGAGATTCTCGAAACTGGCCTCAAATTCCTGCTTAAATGTTCGATTATCTAGTTGTGCTCTTGCTGCTTCGACCTCTTCTTTCGGGACGTTTCCCCCGTCTATTGTAGTATAACTCCAGCGATTCCACTCGCCTGTGGGGTCATCTGGGACGTAGCACCATAGGTCGTAAAACCAGCTTGCCGTTCCATCGGGTGTGGAAATGAACAGTGCCCAACCTTGTTTGTCGGCTAGGGCGGGTCGGATGACTTGGAACCAAACCTCGGAATCCATGAAGGCGGCTTCGTCTAAAACGACACCAGCGAGGCTTCGGCCACGGAGAGCCATTGCGTTTTCA
>Ga0208158_1000516_pt1 | contig 13652 bp, 31 predicted proteins | sample 8_EtaG_FD_184081 | JGI IMG/M metagenome (GOLD analysis project Ga0208158, IMG submission 184081) | Marine viral communities from the Subarctic Pacific Ocean - 8_ETSP_OMZ_AT15162 metaG (SPAdes) (version 2) | ecosystem: Environmental > Aquatic > Marine > Oceanic | place: Pacific Ocean | collected...
GTTTTGTGGTATCATATAAGGGGTCAACATTGAAATTTGTTGATGATGATTTTAGAAAAGCAAACATCACTGTAGTTAAATCATGGGATCCAATAAAGTAACAACATTCAAAGACTTTATTAAAGTCAGAGAGTATATTAATCTCAAGTATGATTATTATGCTAATTTGGGTAGAATGAGGGAGAATTTATCTCCTGAAGAAGAATTGGAACAACATGCTTGTTGGGAACTTATCAGAGACTTGAAAGGGTTTGTTGATAATGTAGAAGAAAATTATGAAGATCCAGACAGAATGATGGACTTTTTAATTGATGATAAAATAATACCTATCAATTTATTTGAAGACTCTAAATAATCAAAAGGATTTAATACAATGGGAAGAAAGATTGCAGTTGTTGGTGCTACCCCTGCTGGATTTATGCAGTTAGCATCTCTAGTTTTTAATAGAGGACAGTATGATGCGTGGAAGGATGATGAATTCACTCTGATACATGATCCCGACAAAGTATATCCATACATGATGTCTGGAACTGTTCCACCTGTATTCTCTGAAATATCTAGTGTTATTAATTTAACAAGAAGATGGTTGAGAAAATATTGTGATGCAACTGATTCACTTGGTTACAAATATGTTGGTTGGGGTAATAGAAAAGATAAAAATGCTAATCTATCATTTAAGTTTGAAACTGCTGCACATTTTGATATAGAAATGTTTAGAAAGGCAATGTTAGATGATGGTGGGCAGTGTTTTGGATATGGTGTTACTATAAAAGAAGAGAAGATTGATTCTTGCTTAATTAATAATACTAATGCTATGATTAATGATGTTAGTTATGATTATGTAATTGATTGTTGTGATAAAGAACCAATATATTCACCACATGATTATGGAGAACCTTATTTTGCATTTACAAATACTGCCTTAATTGTAGAGAAACCAGTAGCAGGGGATTGGGATTTTACTATTGAAGTTGCTGCCAAATATGGACATATAACTGGTATTCCACTTCAAAGTAAGCAGTTGTGGATATATTTTTATGATAGTATTGATAGGACTGATACAACTCAAGAAGTAATACTTGAAGACTTTGCAACACATTTCCCTGATGAGGATGTAACATCATATAAAACTACTCTTATTAATTGGACACCTAAAATATCTAATTATGTTATACATCCAGAAAAAGGTAGTTATATTAGAAATGGAAATGCTCTAGTTAATATTGAACCATTAACTGCTGGTCATCTTTATCTATCTAATATTATTAGTGAATCTATTAATATGTACCTATATCCTATGGAAGAAGGTAAACCATTAGGTCACGCATCTCACCACCATGAAGATTTAGTTCTTAGAGGAATATATCAAGAGATATTGGCACATGTTCAGGAGACTTATGGTGATGTAGTAGATCTTGATTATACATGTATATTAGCATTGATGTATCAATATGGTTCAAAGTATGATACTAAGTTCTGGAAAGATGCTAAACAACAAGCACAACAATACTTAGAAGGTCCAAGATATTTACATCCTGCATTTTTTCCAGGAAAAGTATGGAGAGATGAAGTATTATCTGATAAATGGGGTGATAAAGAATATCGTAAATTACTTCATAGTGAAGAAATGGCATCTGAGGCAGATGTGGCAGGTAGGAGTAGACTTTTGCCCTATGTTCTTATGAATGATTATAATGCTTTCTTAGAATATGCTCATGGATTTGGTGCTCCTTATGCTGATAGATTTCAAGCATTAGATCCTGTTGATCCACCTGAAGATCATGGAACTATTGGATATAATTATTATTAATGCGAAATATTGCAGTTGTTGGTGCTGGTGTAATTGGTATTAATACTATTCTAAGATTAATAGATGAGAGAGATTTAGATACACATATTACATGGATATATGATTCAACAGCACCTATATTTGGTATTGGAGAGTCAACAACACCTGATTTACCATCACAAATAGCATATACTACAAATTTAGTACATAGTCATTTACAGAAGTATTTTGATGGTACTACAAAATATGGAATGAAATTTATTGGATGGGGTAGAAAGCATAACTTCATTCATTGGTTATCACTACATGAAGTAGGTATGCACTTTGATACTAAGAAGTTTAGTGAGTTCTTTCTTGAGTATCTACCAAAGACAACATATGATTTTGAGTTATTAGATGAGAAAATAACACATGTAGGATTTGACAATAATGGTGCATATCTTAATAATAAGAGATATGATTTTATAATGGATTGTACTGGTGGTACATCATTAATTGACCACGATCATTATTTTGATTCACCATTTCAAAGTGTTAATAATTTACTAGCATGTCCTATTCCTGAGGGGAGAGATTGGGGAGTAACTATAAACTATGCTCACAAAAATGGTTGGATGTTTGGTATACCATTAAAGAGTAGGCATACTTATGGTTATTGCTTTGATTCTAATATAACATCAATAGATGAAGCAACTGAGGACTTTAAGACTATTATTCCTGAAGCAAATGATATAGAATTAAGACATTTTAAATGGAAACCAAGATTATCTACCTATTTGTTACATTATACTGGTAGATATGCTCGTAATGGTAATGCTATTGGGTTTATTGATCCATTAGAAGGTCTTGCTGGTCAATATTATGATAGAATATCAGATAGAATTGTTGATTACATACTTGATGGTGAATATGATAATCCTGAAAGAATAGATCATTTAAACGATCACTATTATACACATATTGTAGATGAATGGTTGAGGAATACTACATATTGTTATCACTTTGGTTCAAAGTATGATACTCCATTCTGGAGGAATATGGTTACTAATTCTAGAGATTATTTAAATAATAAAGAACTCAATCCATGTAATATATTAGATGGTCATCATAATTTTACTGAAGATCTATTTAATATAATTGGTGATGATCCAATATTATTAAAACAGTTTAGATCACATAAATTATTATTTGATCCACCACCATTTTGTAGTAATTACAGAGATTTTACTGAATTTGCTTATGGTATGGGTGCTGACTATGCTAAGAAATATCCATTACTGGTTCCCATTGTTGAACAATCAGAACCACATGGAGAACTGTCACATAACCATTGTTAATCTAACTATTATCAATTATAATGAAGATACCTAAACGATCCGATATGACTGCTGCTGTAACTGCTGGTAAAAATGCCAAGAAGAAGGGGCATGAGTTCGAGCATCACATTGCTGCAACATTTAATAAACTATTTGGTGGCGATCATCATGTTGATGGTGGACCTCAAACTAAAGTAGATGTATATGATAAGGAAGGCAACCAAACAAAATACTCTTGTAAGAGTATGTCGAAGAATCATACTCAGGTAGCATTATTATCTACTCAAGGTTTCATTGAACACTTTAAGATTAAAGGGAATAATAAAAAGTTCCTTGATATGTTCTTTGGATATTATAATAAAGAATTAAAATCTATTGTAGAAGAGAGACATCCTGAGTTAACTCTATCTGCTATGGAGATAAAGCAGAACCGAGTGTATAAAAATAATATAGAGAAGAAAATTTGCAGTTCTTTTGTAACATGGATGAATCGAAATAAGTGTGCAATTTTTGATGTTATTGTTAAGCAAGGATATAATGGTGATGCAGTTAATACTATTATATTTCATCAAAAAGGATCTGAAATAATTAGAATGGTTCCAGTAGATACTATAGAGAAACAGGTCAAGGAAGGTAGATGGACATTGAATGATACTACTCTTGAGTTTAGAATAGCAGACGGTAGAAAACTATTTCATCTACAAATGAAGGGATCAGGTAAGAAATATAATAGTGGTTATCATTCTATGATGTTTCACATTTATAATATTAACTATAATAAAATATGATTAAAACTTATGATGATGCACTATCTAAAGAGTGGTGTGATAGTTTAATACAATTATTTGAAAATGCAGAACAATATCATTCAAAAGTAGATAGAAATTATAAACCTAAATTTACCTCACTAAATGTTAATCAAGTTGCTCCACAATATATAAATGGACTTGTGCAATTAACTAGAATAGTTTATGATAATTATAAGAAAGATTTAGATTTAAAACATTTACCAGAGTATAAAAAATTAGAAGAGTATAGAATTAAAAGATATATTGCAGGTGGAGATGAAAGATATGATGAGCATATTGATGTATCAAATTATAGAAATGCTCATAGATGTTTATCTATATTATTTTATTTAAATGCTAACAATGGAGGCACAGAGTTTCCTAGAGAAAATATAATAATAACACCCAAATTGGGGCGTGTATTATTATTTCCACCCATGTGGATGTACCCTCATATTGGACATCCACCCACAGATAATGTAAAATATATATTATCTACATCTGTACAATATACATAGTTATATTGTATTAAAACATACCAATGGCATCATATAATATTACATTAAAAGATCCTCAAGGTGAAGTATTAGGTTCTTTTGAATGTGCTGATGATGAATATATTTTAGAGGCAGCAGAAGAGGCAGGATATTGTGATATTAACTACTCATGTCGTGCTGGTGCATGTTCAGCATGTGCATGTAAAGTAGAGTCTGGAACTACTAATAATGAGGATCAATCTTACTTAGATGAGGATCAATTAGCAGATAATTACATATTGTCATGTGTTGCTTATCCGACTTCAGATTGTGTTATAATAACTGAACAGGAAGAAAACATCTAATGAATGATTCAGTTGAAATTGGTGGCACATTGCTATTTTTAGCATTTGGTGTTATAATAACTTGGTATCAGGCAAAATTATCTAAAAATGACAATTTATAATGTCAAAGCAAGATATACTGATGATCGAGGAAGATCGCATAACATAACATTGCAATCTGATCTTTCTGATAGAAGATTTATTGAGCAATTAATTCGTGCTCAATATCCTGCTGATCGAATCTTTATCAACAATGTGAGTCAAGCATGAACAATTATCCAGAACCACCATTACCAGAATGGGGTAAAAATGACAGAAAACTTGTTAAACAACGAGCACAAGTTAAGAGTCGTTTCTATTACTTATTTTGGGGTATTGCAACATTCTCTGTAGTAGCAGGTCAACTATATGTTGGTAGTGGTTACAGAGCATATGCCAACTCACTTAATAGATTATTTGATACTATTGAAGTAGAAGTAAATCAACCGAGGTTTTACTAATGTTAGATAAACTATTTGCTAATGTTATGACTAGAGGTGTTAAACAAGACACCAACATTTATGAGTCGCCTGATGGTGGCAAGACAGTTTATGTTAGAAAGAATAATCAAGACCCTAAATTTAGGTCTAGAGTTATAATTAACCATGATGATCCATTTATTGATGAACTATTAGCAAAAGGATATACATTTGATATTGCTAACTCATGGTATCGTAGGAGATGGACAACAAATCAAGGTAGCGAATCTATTGAAGAAGTATATCAAATGCTAGAGCATGGTGATAACAAATCATGGAAACATTTGATGATAGGATATAATAATGAGATATTCTATGAAGAACCAGTCGAGAAAGTGTCACATAGAAAGTTGCACAACGACCTTGATGCCCTATAATACATGTATGGGAAAACAAACGAGGTTCCTGACTAGACTGACTTAGAAGCAGTCACATGATGTCAAGGTAATGCAACTGTCCCCTCAGTTTTGTTTTCTCTCACCACTAACGAGGAGATGGATGTGCCTCTCGGTTCGCTACCGAAGAAAGAACTAACATCCCTATAGTTTACATTAACCTACATTATGCCAACTGCTGCTACTGCAAAGAGAACAACAACTCCACGCAAAAGACGCACTCGCAAAGTAACAACAACTTCTACAAAGTCTGTTACTAAGGTAACACCGAAGAAATTGAAAAGACCTGCTAAAACAGTTTTAACTCTCAACCATTATGTGAGAGACTATCAGTCAAGAGTTAAAATTCATAACTATGAGTTTACATTATTCTTGAATGATTGCAAAAAAGGTTTACAAATAGCAGACAAGTCTGTTCGTAGTTTCTATCAGTATGCTACCAAATCTTATAAGTCACACTTCAATGTGTGACAGTCAATAAACTGACACCTCACCCCCTTTCAGGGGGTTTTTTATTGCTATAATGAATATGTTGAGGGATAACGGTTTTCATGCCCGAAACATCACCTGCAGTCATGGATAATGCCTCTGCAGTAATTGATGTAGTAGGGGTTCAGGTGTAAGCGATTCCCATGATGTAAATTTGGGCATATAGGTGAAACCTTGCAGATGCCCCGTTCTCTCAACCTATTCTTTACATATTAACTCTATTGAAGAAACTTAGATCACATCAATCTCGTGCGATTGATGCCATGAAACTATCAAATAAGGGGTGCATTTATGTCCCTACTGGTGGTGGCAAAACTGCAATTATGATTGAAGATTTAAAGGGTAGAATGATTCCACCATATTCACCATTTACTGCTGTAATTGTTGCACCTAGAATATTATTAGCACAGCAATTATGTGAGGAATTTATTACTGAAGTTCCTAATGTTAAGGTGTTACATGTACATAGTGGTGAAACTAAGTATGATAAAGAAACTAAACCTGAGTTTATCACAAATTGGGTTAGTCGTCATCCACAATATACTAAATTAATATTTACAACTTATCATTCATTGCATAAAATATGTGATTCAATGGTTAACATTAATGTACTATATTGTGATGAAGCACATAATTCTACATCTAAAAATCATTTTGTAGGTATATCAACAGTAAAGTCAAATAGTAGTTATTTCTTTACTGCCACACCCAAATATTCAAGAGGTAATAATGAACGAGGTATGAACAATTCAGATGTTTATGGTAATACTTTAATTAGTGTACCTGCACCTGAACTTGTTAAGAATGGAACAATATTACCACCTCTAATTGATATACATGAGACAAATGAGACTAGAACAAAATATAATGCACCTGAAATTGATAAGAAGGTGATATTAAATATCATCAAGAATATCAAGACTAATTTATCACCTAAGATCTTAGTTGCTGCCCCTAATACTACAATATTATGGAATATGCTGACTAAAAGTAATATTATATCATCCCTAAAAAAGCAAGGTTATGATATAATGCACATTACAAGTAAGCATGGTGCATATATTAATAAAACTAAAGTTAATCGTCAAGTATTCTTTGATACTTTGAAAGAATGGGGTGATGATGATGATAGAAAGTTTGTATTATTTCATTATTCAATATTATCTGAAGGTATCAATGTTCCAGGATTAACTCATACTGTTCTATTAAGAAATTTACCAATAATTGAGATGGCACAAACGATTGGAAGGGTTATCCGTCTTCATAAATATGATTATAACAACATACATAATAATACGATTGAAGCAGGTAATGTTAAACAATACCATAAAAAACATGGTGTTGTGACTGTACCTATAAACAGTAAATCATCTGTTGCTACTCGTAATCGTCTTCAAAAGTTAATAGAATTAATATTTGAAGATGGACTAACTGCTCATTCATTCGCTTACTAATCATGTCTTATTTACAAACAATTAAATACAAAAAGTTACCTAGTGGTAAGAAAGTTTACACTGAAGAAGTAATTGCAAGTACACCAAATGCTGCTAGACTTGCAATACAAAATAGATTAGGTGTTGAAATTTCTATTCAAGAATGTTTAACATCTGTACCATCTACAACATTTGACAACACTCTCACTTAAACCTACTAATTATTAATTATGTCTGCTTATCGCACTGCTACAGTTACAATCTATCGTAACGATATGGGTCTCATTGATGTTGAAGTACCAGCAACAAATTATGCTGCTGCTGAAAGATTAGTTAGAGAACAATACGGTGATGTTGATATTAAAAGAGTGAATCTTAACTGATGAAAGATACTATTTTATATGGTGATTGTCGCCAAACTCTTGATACTTTAAAATCACAAATTACCATTGGTATATGTGATAAACCTCGGATGTGTGTTACTTCTCCACCTTATTACGGTTTGCGTGATTATGGTGGAGAAAATAGTCAAATAGGACAAGAACAGACACCAGAAGAATATATTCAAGAGATGGTTAATGTATTATCTAAGGTGAAGGATTGTCTTAGTGATGATGGTACATTGTGGTTAAACATTGGTGATAGTTATTATAACTATAGACCAGGTAAATCATACCCTAAACAAACATTTAGTAAGACTAATCAAGACCTACCAGAGTATACACCAAAGAGAGCAAATAAACTTGATAATTATAAAGAAAAGGATCTAATTGGCATCCCTTGGATGTTAGCATTTGCATTAAGAGCAGATGGATGGTATTTAAGACAGGATATTATCTGGCATAAACCTAATCCAATGCCCGAAAGTGTGAGAGATAGATGTACAAAATCACATGAATATATCTTCCTCTTAAGTAAGAACAAGAAGTATTATTATGATAATGAAAGTATCAAGGAACCTGCTAAAGATTGGGGAACTCGTGATAGATCTAATGGTAAATATCACAAGGAAGGTACAGGTTTAAATCCTCATACTGGTCTCACTAAATCATATCCAAAGAAGAATAAAAGATCAGTTTGGAGTATAACTAAGAAACCATATAAGGGTGCTCATTTTGCAACTTTCCCTGAAGATTTAATTATACCATGTATTAAAGCAGGATCACAAAAAGGTGATATAATTCTTGATCCGTTCATGGGAAGTGGCACAACCGCAGTGGTAGCAAGGGATTTGGGTAGGCATTATATAGGATGTGAACTGCATGAAGAATATTCTAAACTAATTGATGAGCGTGTGCCAACCAACAAAGTGGTACATAATGGACTGACAGAGGCAATTGCTGAGTTATAATAAGTATGTAAACAAATAAAGGTACTTAATGACCCAAACCAGAACAGTTCCAGAGTTAGTCTCCGAATGGACAGACGAACTCGCAAACCGTCTTAATTCTCAATACAGAAGGTATACTGTTAAAAGTTTGGAAACATTCACATCAGAGTATGCTGAAAAAAGATTAAAGAGAATTAAGTCAGGTGCAGAGAAGTTGACCATATTTGTTATTAGAGAAGGACGCAAATATTATAAAATAAATCAAGCAGAATGGCGTGATGGTGAATATGTAGATACAAGTGTTCACTGCTTCGTTAATAAGAATACAGGTGAAGTTCACAAACCTGCATCATGGAAATCACCAGATAAGCGTGTTCGTTATGATTTAAGGATCATAAAAGAGCGTGAATATGTATATGAGAACTGTGATTGGGCAGGTGGTTGGTTATATTTAAGGAGGGGTTAATCATGCCACAAATTAGAGCATTTAATCAACTAGATTTATTATCAGATGTATTAGAAGACTTCTGCACTAAGTATAACTTAGAGTTAATGAGTGCAGATGATATTTTATACGGTAGTTCTGATAATGAACTAACAAATTACCAGAAAGATTGGTTGAGAAACTATATCGAAGTCTGGGACATTATTGTAAACTATTAAGGAGGATTTAACATGTATTATTCTAATGAATTCGGTAGAATCTTCTGGGTTGATGATAACATGGATTTCAAATCATGTCCACAAAATATAGATGGAACAGGTGATTTTGACTGCGAAGATTATGTATCAGAGTGGTCAGATTGGGAGGGAGTAAATATGAGTTTACTCTTAGATATTCATCAATCATGTGTAGTTAACAAGGTTAATCATGCAGGTTCATTAACAATTAAAGGAGGTATTTAATCATGTCTGATCTATTAAACAGTTACACATTTGAAGCAAAGAAAATTGTATACTATTCAGTAACAGTTGGTGCAGAAAATAAGACTGAAGCAAAGAGAATTGCAAAAGATTTTGAACATTGCAAACATTATGAAGAGGTTGAGTATTGTGATGGATATGAATATAAGGTCGGTAAATTGTTAGAAACAACTGATGATAAGTGGTTAACATAATTATGGCATATCATCAAGACTGGTCACAATCTTACATGAAAGATTATAAATTAACATTTGAAGAACATCATTTAAATAATGAGTGGTTCAACAATATGTTAGCACTATTAAAACCAAATGGTAAATTATTTGTACCATTAATTAACAAAACATTCAACAAACTTGGAGAGGAAATTTAACCATGCCTGTAACAATGACATCTAATTACAAAGAAGTTTTCAGCAAAGAAGTTGTTGAAAAGATAGAAGAATTATCAGAATATAGTTATGAACTTGATGAACTTATTGATTTCGTTGATACTTATGGTGAAGACAAAATAGAATATGTAGAGGACTATCTTGATGCAGTAAATAACATTTTCTGTGATGATGGTAAGGAAGTAATTGATAGATGGGTTGATTATAATGGCATTGAATATGTACAAGGTTGTGATGAATTGTATCAGGGAAACTATGAATCAGTAGAGCAATTTATTGATGATAATGAACTAATTGATTGTGATATTCCATCATGGTTAGTAATAGATTATGATGCAACATGGGATTCAGCAATTAGATTTGATTATGATAAGATTGAAGATCCTAACTTTGGATATGACTTTTGGAGGATTAACTAATGACACAAATTCTTAAAATTGAATATACTTTATCAGATGAAGAATTAGAAAATATATTAGAAATGGCAGGTTATGGATGTAATTATTGGGCAGATTCTATGGATATTGCTGATGATTATTCTAAGGTAATCTTCCATGATTGTGAACAAGATTTAACACATACTTTGACTAGAGATGATATTGAGAAGTCCATAATTAGTATAGCAGAGTGTAAGAAAGATGTGAAATTGCATATTAGTTATAGACATCAAGTGTTCGGTTATATTGTAGATAGTGACCAAACAGTTTGTGATAGTGATATGGCAGATTGGATCATTCAAAATGCAATTTATGGTGAGGTAATTTATGGATAAGTGTAAAGAAATGACCTATCAAGAGTGCATAGATGCTGGATGGGAGATGACAGCAGACGGATTTTGGTTTAAAGACAGTGAACAAAGTGGCACAAGAGGTGTTGAGTATGCACCTGATAACCCTTATAATGATAATATACAAATTGAGGCACTTATGCAACCAGTTGAAACACAAACTGAATCCATCCAATATGCGTGGTCTCAGGAAATCCCAACGGGTGAAACTGAATTCGATTCATATGAGTATGAAAAGTTAATCGAACTTGTATTCAATGAGATTAAAAAAGAATACAAAGATGATGAAACTTGCAGACTTAATTCACTCTTACTCGGTAAACTTCTCATTCTTGCTAATCAATGAACAGACCTAATTTACCACCAATACTTAACACAAAAGAGTACAAATCTCTTTCTGATAAGTATAACAAACAGGACGAAAAAGCAGTCCAATTTTGTTACAAACCCTACCGTACTTTACACAACTATTAATCTATGAGCATTACTAATTTAAACTCTTTCGTTGAATACATCTGGTCATTTTATGGTGAGCATGATGATACAATCTACCCTATAAAAGGTTTAACTAAGGATGACATATTAGATGCTTTTAAAGTATATCGTAAAAGGATACAAGAGGCAGAAAGTAATAACGGAAGATGGTTTAATGTAACATATCAATGGGGTGGAGGTGATAGTTTAGATAGAGAAAGAATCAGAGATATTATACTTGAGCAACCACAATTCACATGGAGTTTCTAACAATGAAACAACTAACTTCACAACAGAAAGATGAACTAATTGAGTCATATGTTGACATACTAATTGATAGTATGGATCACAAAGATTTGATTCATTATGTATCACAAACTATGATTGAATTTCTAGAGAAACTAACAGATAATGAATTAAAAGATGAAATTAGTTATACAAATGATCCTGAATTATATGAAGAGTTAGTTGATAATGTAACCCAACAATATGCTAAACTACCTAACACTTTTGGAGGCAATTCTTGATGACTATGTTAGAACAAAACATTGCATTTTGCATTGATGAATGTAATTTTGATGATGAACAAATTGGGGACATTTTAAGATGTATTGAAAGAGAGAATATAGCATCTGTTGAACATTTTCTTGAAGAATTTGTATTCATTTGTTATGATGAAGATGGTGAAGAAGATATAAAACAGTTAGAGAGATTGCATAACCCAGAATATTTAAATATTGCTGAGTTTAATGCACTTTACTGGGAATATTGATGCACTTAAATGATATTCAAGATGATACAGAATTTATCATCCAAACAGACTATTTTGATCTGGAAACTAACAAGAATAGTCTAGCATATTATGAACAAAAATGTGAAGAACTCAATGTTAGTTTGGATTACTTAATCTTTGAATTCATCACTAAATAGTTAACACTTTCATCTTCAAATTACAATCCCTTCAATGACACAAACTACTGCACAATCTGTCACAGTAACTAAACATCAAGCAGATTTATTGCTCTGGTGTTATGAACAAATGGCAATAGACATTAGTGATAGTGAAGATGACGAATTAGCACCACTAATTGTTAAACTAGACGAGATAGCAAACAGTTGACAAAGTGGCACATAAAACCCCCAAATGGGGTGGTTTTGTGTGTATAATAAGAATATGTTTAATCCAAATACCACTTTTAATCCCGCATTACCTTATGCGGTTGTGTGTGCATCTGCACCACATGAAAACTCAGTTTTCAAGACCTTAGACGAATGTTGGGGTCTATGCTGTGACTTATCCGAAGAGTATGGACACTCTGAGATATGGTACGGTAAATGCTTAATGGGAGAGTATAGAAATGGACAGTAAACAAACTGCCACAAGATCCCTTGATTTTGACCCTAATCTATGCTATATTAATAATATGAATAATTCAATTAAAACTAAATCTCTCTTCTCTCAGTCAATAGATTTGACTGATGACTATCTATCTTTCGAGTATACTAAAACATTCTCTTCAAATATGTTTGACAAATACTCTAGAGATAACAATCTAGATCCGCATCTTGCGATCTATCATTATGGAAATGATCGTTTTGTTGTTCAATCAATGGACTACACTTATGACGGTTGTTTATCAGGTTGCTCTGTGCAATTAGGTCAGTTTTATGATATTTACGAGGCACAAGATTGTGCCGAAGATTATCTAAAAGATCTCCTAATGTCACAAGGAGTTTAACACTTAACAGCACAAATTACACATTCTTTATTATGCAAATTCAATCACAATCTGGTTCTGTAGTTGTTGATTTCTATCCTGTAAAAACATGGAGTGGTCAACACATAACAGACAAATTCCTTAGAATTCTTACATTTAATGGTGAAACATTAACTAAAAGAATTGTCACCGCATTTAACATGGGTGATGATATACTTAACAGAGTTAATAACTTTGATTTCATTGTTACTGACAATACCAAAGGTATTAGACAATTTTCATCATTAGTGGAGGACAATTAATGAACAAAACTAATACTTTAATCCAAAGAATTAAGGATGTAGATAACTTTCAAAACATGGCATGTTTCTGCTCTAATTGGGAAGAATTCACCATAGAATTGAATGAATGGGGTGTATATTCAGCAGCAAAGATTGACTTTGATGATGATGATTTAGACATCCAATCACTAGACCAATT
>Ga0208158_1000519_pt1 | contig 13585 bp, 5 predicted proteins | sample 8_EtaG_FD_184081 | JGI IMG/M metagenome (GOLD analysis project Ga0208158, IMG submission 184081) | Marine viral communities from the Subarctic Pacific Ocean - 8_ETSP_OMZ_AT15162 metaG (SPAdes) (version 2) | ecosystem: Environmental > Aquatic > Marine > Oceanic | place: Pacific Ocean | collected...
ATAATGCTGGTAAGTACTCTAGATTCTGGGAAGTATCTAAGATAGCTAGAGAAGGTGAGCCTGATGTTGTAGATCAAACTAAAGTTGTAAGTAAATTATTTGATCAAGACTTAGCTTTAATATCTAACTCAAGAGAAAACTCTGTTATATTCTTTAGTAAAAAAGATTCATCTACTCTATATGGTTTCAGGTATTTTACTACTAATCAAAGACGTATGCAACAAGCATGGTTCCAATGGGAACTATCAGGAACTATACAGCACCATGCAGTCCTAGATGATGCTTTATATGTAATTGTAAGAAATGGTAGTAAGGATGTAATGCAAAAATTCTCATTGAAATTAGATGACGCAGGTCATTTCATCAATGATGATAAAGGTACTACATCTGATACAACAGATGATATTACATATAGAGTTCACTTAGATAATAGTACTATTGTAGCTTCGTCCTCTTTGTCAGCTTATGATGCTGCTAATGATAGAACTACATTTACATTACCTACAGGATTTAATAATAGCTCAGGACAGTTGGCAGTTTTTGTTGTACCTACAACTTCAGATACAACCTTCCAAGGTTATTCTATTGATGCTACACTTTCAGGATCTACAGTACAGTTAAAAGGTAACTGGAAAACATACTTAGAAGATGAAAATGATCCTAAAACTCCAGGTGATCCTACAGATGATACTACTAAAACACCAGCTAATAATTTAATACTTGGTTATCAATTTGATATGGAGGTAACTTTACCTACTATATATAATACACAAATTAGTGGTGATCAAGCTAAAGCCTTTACTGGTGGTACATTAGTTATACATAGACTTAAAATGAACTTCGGTCCATCTGGTCTATATACTACAACTATCAATAGAACTGGTAAACCTGCTTATACTGAAATATGGGAACCTCCTATAGCTGATAGTTATGGAGCTAACAGGGTACAAGTAAATGAACTTAGATCTCAAACTATACCAGTATATGAAAAGAATAAAAATTTATCAGTAACACTTAAATCGACACACCCTACACCCGCTACATTGTATTCAATGACATGGGAAGGAGACTTTACCACCAATTATTATCAACGTGTCTAAATACATATATAAACTAACGGCAGAGGCTGCTATGACAGTAGCCTCCAACCTACTACCAGAAGATCTAAAAGAAGTTGAAGAGGGTCATGGACATGATCCTAAGAAAGTAATACCTTTAGCTTCTACTATAGGTGACTCTGTATATTTCAAAGTACCTAATGGTGAAATAGCAGGTGCAGCAGGAGTACATGAAAACGGGCAGATCTGGATGCTTTGTACACCCGCTATACTTAAATATCCACATACGTTTGCAAGGGAATCTAAACGTTATGTTGAAAGCAGAAAAGAAAAGTTGCTGTGGAATGTTGTTGATAAACGCAACATAGTCCATCTTAAGCTACTTCGATTCCTTGGGTTCAAATTTTTACGAGAAATTTCACATGGACCTAATAACTTATCCTTTATAGAATTTTGCCGTGTGCGATCCAATAGTAATGGGCGGGATGGCGTTCGGCCAAGGAGCATTTAGTGCTTTTTCAGGCGCCAGTCAAGCAAAAGCCAGAAACCAGGCTGCAATACGAAACTATGAATATCAATTAAAACAGCGTGAAGCTAACTGGTACCAACAGTTAAGTATATGGGGAGCGAGAAGAAATAAATATCATAATGAAATAAATGAAAACGATTTAGCTGCACAACGCGGTTACTCTCAAGCACAAGTTGGTTTAAATAATGTGTTTGCTCAAGCTGCTCAACGTAATGAAGGAGCTTTGATTAAATATTTACAAGGTCATGGTAAGCATACTGCTGCAGGTAGAACTGGTAAATCTATTGACCGTATTAATACATTAGATTTAGGTATGTTAGAACGTGAAGCTGGTAAGAATTACTATGCTATAACTCAATCTAAAGAAGCATATAAAGCTAATGTAGATAATATTAGAAACCAACAAATCAGTCATAGAAATAAACTTTACTCTAATGTTGCATTTGAACCTGTACCTGATTTAGCACCACCACCTCCAGTACTTGAAAATCAATCACCAGGAATGGGCTTAGCTATGGCAGCTTTAAGTGGTCTAACTGCTTATGGTAGCGCTGGCGGTTCATTTGGTAAAGGAAAAGGTATGTTCAGTAAGAGTGGTAATTCCTTCCTTGGGAAAGATTATAATATTACAGGAGGATGGAAACCAGATCCAAACGCATTCAATTCAGTAAGTTCAGGATTAAATCCAATGCAATACTTCCAGAATCCTAGTGCATTTAAAAATCTGAGTACTGGGTACTTTGGTAACTTCGCTATTAATAAACTCCCATATACTAATACTGATTTCAGTACCAGTGGGTTTAACGCAGGTCAGTTCTATGGTTTAAGACAATAACATTATGACATCTTCATTTCAATATCAAGGTGGTACGTTTGCTCCTATAGAACAAGAGGACTACGTACCATCAGCAATATATAACGCTCAACAACAAAAAGAAAGTCTAACTAATTACCACACAGCACTTAGACAGAATAATCAAAGAGGGATTGAGATCTCAGGTAAAAGAATGGAACAGCTTTCAAAATTATCTGAGAAGGCTGGTCAATTCGTTGGCATGTATAAAGAGAAAAGAGACGCAAGAAGGAAATCAGAAGCTATAGAATGGCATATGAAAAATGGTTTACCTCAAGATCAAATAGATGAATACCATAGAGCTAGAGAACAAGTTAAAGGTGAATATACAACACTAGTTGAATTAACAGAAAAAGATCCTGATATGGATGCTTTCACTAAAGAAAGATTTGTTAACTTAGCTCCTTGGAAACAGATACTTGTAATGGAACAAGAAGTAGCTACCAGAGCAAACACATATCAACTTGCTGGTGATCCAACCCTTGATGGTGCTTTAGATCCAACACAATATAACGCAGCTTTAGCAGTTAAAAATGCAGAATTCTTAGAACAATTCGGTGATATTAATCCAGCATTATTAGAAGAGCATCTATTTAAAAAGATGAGGGCAACACAAGAAGCTCATGCTAAAACTTGGACAGCTAATCGTGGTAAGGCAATGGAAGAGAATAGAGATATGACTCATAATGCCAGTGCCACTGCAATGTTTCAATCTGAATCAGGAGGAGCTGTCGATGCTATTGATATATTATTTGCAACAAATGGTGGTAATAAAGCTGAAGCAAGAGATACTTATTTTGATAATAGAGAAACAGATATTGCAAATGGACTAGGTAGTTTAGCAGCTATAGAAGCTATAGGAGAAGAAGAGATAGATGGTAAAAAGATAAAAGATCATCATGCCTATAAAGGTAGGTATAATAAATTAAAACAAAAATTGGTTGATTTCCAAACCGATGACTTTAAGGATAAGAAAGCTCTTAAACAAATAAAAGCTTCTGAAGAGGAGGAGGCAGTAATAGATGCATTACCACCGTTACCCCAGAAACAGGAAGTAAAAGACCTTCTTAACGGTTTAAAACGTCGTAACCCAGGACAAAAATTTACAGCATTAGAAGCTATCTTAAAAGATTCTACATTAGAAGCTACTGTATTAACCTCTTATAGAGAGGAAGCTGAAAAATGGGCAGATCATGATCTATTAACAGAGGAAAGACTAGCAACATTCCCTTGGCAAATACGAAGAGAATTTGCTGATGTAGCAAAGATGCAGACACAATCTTCTAAAGTTAATAAATCTTATTTAGATGCTGCAGAAGCTTTAGTAATAAGTCAATCAGCTACCTTCCCTAATGGTAAAGCTAGACATCCTACAGCTATTATTTTAGCTTCAAGGATGCAGAATGTATATATGGATAGATTGAAACTATTCATGGAAGATGGTAAGTTATCCCTTGCTCAAGCTCAAGACTTTGCATTTAAAGCAACTCAAGCTGAATTCTCTAAATATGAAAAATCCAGAAGAGGGTGGAACATAGGTCTACCAGAAGCTAAAAGTGTAGCAAGTAGAGGTGCAACTTTATTACAAACCCGACTATCTCAAACTGAAGCTCTTGATTCTCAAGGATTAGCAGCATTTACACAGGAAGGTCTATGGGGTTCTAAAGAACAACTAGAAAAAGATCGTAAGAATATTGCAAAAGGTAATTACCCTCAATGGGCTAAAGATGTAGCTAAACTGTATCCTGAAGTAAATGAGATTGATGTATTTAATATGTATGCTGATACTATGAAGGTTAAGAAAGCTAAGAATCCTGTAGGTGATTTACTATATAATTATAAACTAAATAAAGGTCTGAAAACTGAAATAGAGAACCATGAAAATAATCCAACTGCTTTAACTGCTGCCATTGCATTCCATCAATTCGATCCTAAAGATAGAATGAATTTATTCTATACACAAGATGAACAGAAGATGCTTCAAGAAGCAACTGAAGAAGGTGTGGATACAAACTTTACAGCTGCAGCATATGATTTCTTATATAGTGATCCTATCATGTTAAAAATGTTTGGTCTTAAACAAACTAATGAGTTTGCACCAGGAGGCAGTCGTAGTCGTAAAAATCGTGTAAAACCTTATGATATTGATACACCTATAAAAGAAGCAGTCACTGCTATAGGTGACGCTAGTCTTTCTCTTGATACAGCTATAACTGATATAGGTAATGCAGCTATGAATGGTATTTTAAAATCTATAAGAAATAGTAGAGAACTAAAACGTTTAGATGATGCAGAGAAGCTTGCTAATGGATGGACTAGGCATCCTAGAAGAGGATGGGTACCCCCTAAATCTACTGAAGAAGATCTACCACTATTTGATCTTACTATTGAACAAGAAGAAATGTACGATCTAATCGACTATAAATTCGGTAACAAACAATTCGATTAAATGGATGAATTACAATTAGAAGAGGATCTCTATGGTACGCCACGCGATGAAGATGCTTGGAATGAAAGATTAGAAGAAGACGAACGTCGGGAGCTAAATCAACAAACCCTTGAATCATACGCAGCCGAAGATGAGGTTGGAGATTCTCCAGAATCACCTTCTACGGAAGGAGATAAGTCCACACCAGATGATGGTGTTGACATTAAAGATGTTGCTGAAGTTGCTCTAGCTATTCCTACAGGATTGACAGATTTTGGTGTAGGTTTATTAAATAAACTGCCATATAAAAATTCAGAAGGAGTACCTAGACCATTCAGTGATGAAGAAGGTAAATTAAAAACATTACCTGAATTTGAAAATAAAACAGCACAAGCTATTAGAGATATATCATCCGTAGTTTTACCTGCTATTGCATTTACTAGAGGCTTTGGTCTTATTGGTAAAGCTGCTCATGCAAGAGTTGGTTGGAAATTAGGAAATGATGCATTTGTTAAATGGTTAAGTAATGCTGGTATAGCAGGTTTAGGTGGAGTTGTAGCTGATGAAATAGCACCAGTACAAGAACGAGATCATAATGCTATGGGTATGTTAAAACAATCATACCCTCAAACATGGGGTTGGATCTCTGATGATTGGGCTACTTTAGATTCTGATTCACCAGATGTTAAACGTGCTAAAAATAGAAACGAAGGATTAGGTTTAGGTTTTGCAGCTGATGTTTTAGTTGGAGCTGGTAAATTAGCTAAGAGCCTTAAAGGTGTAGATGAAGCTACAACATGGGTTCCAGAAAATGAAAAGGCTTCTACATTCTTAAAGAAACTGAATGATACTCAACCTTTAACTAATGATCCAATTGAAGATGCTGTATTACAATCTGCAGCAAGAAGAGCTGATGAATTTGCAGATTTAGGTGAGACTAATTTAAAACACAATGTGGAACTTGGTTTAAATAAACCTGCTATTGGTAGACATAATGTATATGAATACTATGAGCAGGGCATGAGATCTAGTGATCCAGGTAGAGTTATTTCATCGACTGTAGATTTAGTTAGAATTAATGATAATGTCGGTACTGTTTATGGTAGACTTGGTAATCCTGCTACTGAAGGTGCAATGAAAGATTCATTGAAACTGAATGATGCTGGACTCACAATGTTTAAAATGGCAGCTGATGACTTAGTAGCAGCAGGTCAATATGGTTATAAAGTATCTAATGGTAGTTATATTTCTCATAGTAGAATTGATAAAGCAGGTAAAAATTTAGCTGCACAGCTCTATGGTGTTGATGTTGCAGATATGCATAAAATCTTAGATCCTTTCTCTACTAAAGATGGTGTTGTTAAAACTACAGTACTAGATGCTAAAGGTATGACAGGAGTTAAGGGTGCAATTAAGAAATACATGGATGATTATAACTCCATGGATATCATGAAAGCACAGGCATATATTGGAACATCTTTTGCTGGACAAGTATCTGATATAGCAGAAGGTGCTAGGTTAATGAACTCACACCCAACTGCTGTAGTACGTGCTCAAGAGCAGATCTTAGACCGTTTGAATTATCTAATGATGATACAAGGTCAAACTAAACTAACTAAAGCTAGAGCTGGTGCTATGAGGGCTTTAAAAGGCCGTTTAGCTAAAAAGACATTGACACCAACAGAAGCCTTAGAAGTAGTTAAGAATGAAGAGAATGCTACACTCAAAGCTTTAGCTAGATTACAAGCAGAAACAGAAGGTACTATAGATACATTCAGAGCAGTACAGAAAGAACGTCCTGAAATGTTATCACCATTAATGTTAGCTTATGAGATGACTGATGGTAATATCAAATCTATGACAGCTTTAAATGAGTATATTCGTAATACAACTGGTGTAGTTAAGAAAGCATTCTTTGATAATAAATCAGCAATGCCATCTGCCTGGACTCAAGGTATGTGGTCAAATATTTATAACTCTATATTATCCTCAGTAGGTACTCCTATAAAAGCAGGTATGTCTAACTTAGTATTAAGTGTACAACGACCTATTGCTACTTATGCTGGAGCACTTGTAACAGGAGATAAAGAAGTATTAAAACGTGCTAGCTATATGTATCAAGTTGGTATGGTAGATACCTTACAGAAAGCTTATTCTCATATGAATCAAGTATTTAGAAGAGCTTCTAATGATCCTGATTCTATAGGTTATATCATGCGTGATGATATTAGTAGAAAGAATGCACAGACTATGGATATACTTAGGACTTTTGCTGATGCTAAAGCTGCAGAAGATTTACATGGTCCTAATATTATTGTTAATCAAATAGAAGCAATGAATGATTTAGCTGAACACCCTTGGCTAAGATTTAGTGCTAATAGTATGACAGCATTTGACGGATTTACTAGATCATATATAGGAAGTATTGAAGCTAGAGGTAGAGCATACGATCAATTGTTTAGAGCAGGTAAGGAGATTACTAATGATTCTGTAACAGAAGCATCTCAAAAACTATATAAAGATATGTTTGATGAAAGAGGTTTTATTACTGATTCAGCTGTTGAATACGCAAGTAGAGAAATAGCTATGAACTTAGATAATAAGGTCGTTAATTCATTAAATGATATGATTAAACGTGCTCCAATTCTAAAACCTTTCTTGATGTTCCCTAAGACATCAACGAATATGCTTCAATTTGCTGGTACTCATAACCCTCTTGGTTTATTTATTAATGAATTAAATCAATTCCAGTTACCTTTCAACAAGATGAAGCCAGAAGAAGCTATATCTTTACTTGCTTCTAAAGGTATTCCTATTGATGAGAATATAGAAATTGCTTATAATACTATGCGAGCTGAATTAAAAGGTCGTAAAGCATTAGGAGCAATGTCTGTGTTTGGAGCTGTAGGTCTATTCACTTCAGATAGATTAACTGGAAACGGTTTATATGATAAAACTAGACAAAGAACTAGAAGAGAACTAGAATGGAAACCTAAGAGTTTTAAAGGTTGGGATGGTAGATGGTATAGTTATGAAGGTTTAGGACCATTAGGTGATTGGTTAGCTTTAACCACTGATATAATGGATAACTTTGATACACTAGATGAAGCTACTGTAGAGACTCAATTAAATAAAATGGGTCATATATTATCTGCTAATATAACTAACAAAGCTTTTATCTCAGGATTAGAACCACTTAATGATGTACTTGCTGGTAATCCATCTGCTATGTCACGTTGGACTGCAAGTTTTGGTGGAGCATTTATACCTGGAAGTGGCTTTAGAAATGAATTAGCAAGATTACTTCATCCACAAATGAAAGAAGCTGATCAAAGTTTCGCTGATTTATGGGCTAATAGAAATCCAGTACAAAAAGGCAATTTACCTGATCTTTATGATTGGATGGATGGCGGTAAAGTTGGAGAACCTTTAGGATTCTTTACTAGAGCTCGTAATGTTTATTTCTCTATGTGGAAATCACATGATAAAATATCACCTGAAAAACAATTCTTAATTGATATTGAATTTGATGGCAGACCTTCTCTACAAACTAATGGTAGAGGTGTAGAATATTCTCCTGAGCAACGTTCTGAAATAACTAATCTTATTGGTAAAGATAAGATGTTTGTAAAAGAAGTTCGGAGAATAATGAAAACTACTGAAGCTAAGAAGTTCCGTAAAGAATTGAAAGAAGCACAGAAAAATGGAAGATATATAGATCTCAAAGATTTTCAAAATCTACATTATGAATTAAATTATGCACTTAGAGATGCTCAAACTTGGGCAGAAGGACAATCTACTAGTTATGAAGCTATACTTGAACAACAATATATAGAAGAAGAAACTAGAAGACGTTCTCGACTTGGTGATGTTAGTGAAATTCTAGACTTACAACGAAACTAAATGGCATACACAACGGAAAAAAACTATACCCAATCAGGTAGCTCTAATAGAGATTTTAATGTTACCTTTCCTTTTTTAGCTACTACAGATATTAAAGTACAAAAAAATGGAGTTACACAAACTCTAACCTCTGACTATACTATAGTACAATCAGGAGGTAACACCGTTGTTAACTTTAATACAGCTCCTGCTGATACTAATACTATACGTCTATTCAGAGATACTGATATAGATGATATGAAGGCTACATTTTCAGCTGGTAGTTCTATTAGGTCTACGGATCTAAATACGAACAATACCCAGCTGTTATATGCAGCACAGGAGTTTGGTACATTAAAAGATGATAACTCTGTATCTTTCTCTTTAGGTAGTAAAGGTGATGTAACTGTCAATAGTTCATCTGATTGGGTTATAAATCCTAACTCTATTGAGCAAGGGATGATGACAGATAATAGTGTAGGTACTAGTGAATTAGTTAATGAAAGTGTTACAGCTGCTAAACTAGCTGACTTTGCTATTACAGCATCAGAACTTGCATCTAATTCTGTCACTGAAGTTAAGATTAATAATGGTGCTGTTAGTAATAGTAAAATGGCAGATGATGCTGTTAGTACTACTAAAATTCAAAATAACTCAGTAACACCTGCTAAACTTACAACATCAACTGATTCAGGATTTGGGTTTGTACCTATAGGATCAGTGATCTGGTATGCAGGTAGCACTGCTCCTACTGGTTATATTAAAGCTAATGGTGATAGTATACCTAATGGTGTTGGTACTGTACAAGGTGTATCCGCTAACTTCTCTACATTATATGGGATTGTTGGTGCTAACGTACCAGACTTAAGAGGGAACTTTATTAGAGCTTTAGATGATGGAGCAAATATAGATTCAGGTAGAGGTGTTAGAACATCCCAAGTTGAACAGCAAAAGGCACACAGCCACACAGCTACATCTACAACAACTCCTAATGTATCTGACCCTGGTCATAATCACTACATTACTAGAAACCAAGGTAACTGGGCTGGACATTCTGGAGCTGGTAGCCCTAGAAGTGATGCTGGATCAGATCCTGGTTTGCCTTGGGTTTCAACTAACACAACTGGGATTACTGTAACTGCAACAACAACTACAACTGTAACTGATGCTGGTGTTGCAAATGGTGAGACAAGACCAAGAAACGTGGCTCTTTTAGCCTGTATTAAATATTAAATTATGGCTCATACGCATAAGACAACTGAAAAATACCATACAGCAAACGGTTCCACCACATCGTTTGACTTTCCATTTGAATATTACAAGAAAGCTGATGTCCATGTAACAATAGACACAGTTGCAAAAACTGAAGGAACACATTACGATATTAACTCAGGCGGTACAGCAGTAGTTTTTAAAACTTCACCCACTGACTATACTCCAGCTAATAATGAAGTCGTAAGAATTTATAGAGATACTGATGTAAACACATCCAAAGCCACCTTTGCTGCAGGATCTTCTATTAGAGCAACAGATTTAAATAATAACGAAACACAATTACTTTTCTCTGCACAAGAGAAAGAACAAAAGATAATAGCAGGAGATATTAAAGATGGAGCTATTACATCTGCTAAGATTTTAGATGGTACAATAGCTACAGTAGATATAGCAGATAATGCTGTCACTGCAGCTAAGATAGGTACAAATGCTATTGATGCAAGTAACCTAGCAGCTAACTCTGTAGGTGCTTCTGAACTAGCAGACAATGCTGTAGATACTGCAGCGATAATTGATGATGCTGTAACCTCTGCTAAGATAGCAACAGGTGCAGTCATAGCTGATGGATTAGCTTCTAATGCAGTTACTAATGCTAAGATAGCAACAGGTGCTGTAACAGCTGATAAGATAGGATCTTCTGCTGTAACTACAGCTAAGATAGATAACTCAGCAGTAACAGCTGATAAGATAGCAACAGATGCTGTCACTACTGCTAAGATATTAGATGCTAATATAACAACAAATAAGATAGCTAACGATGCTGTTACTATAGATAAGCTTGCAGATAATTCTGTTGATTCACAACACTACGTAGATGGCTCTATAGATTCTGAACATATAGCTAATACTGCTGTAACAACAGAAAAATTAAATAATAATGCTGTTACTAATGCGAAGATGGCTGCAGATGCTATAGATGGTACAAATATTGCAGATGATGCTATAAACTCAGAACATATAGCAGCTAATTCTCTCGACGCAGAGCACTATGCACCAAGTTCTGTAGACAATGCAGCTTTAGCAAGTAATTCAGTTCAAACAACTCAGATAGTAGACAACGCAGTAACAACAATAAAGTTAGCCGATGCAGAACTTAGAACGCTGGCTGGTTCAACTAGTGGAACAGCTTCAATTATTGGGGACGGCTCTAAGACTCTTACATCTAATATTGATGAACTTAACCTGTTGGATGGGAAGAGTATTGTCACGTCAATTAGCGGAAGTGCTACTGATGTTCAACTCCCTTCAGCTCAAGCTGTCAATGAAAGAATTGTCGAGTTAGTAACTGAGGTTGGAGGTTTCCATCCTATTGCTAATGAGACTAGTTTCCCATCTACTAACCCAGATATCAATGATGGTGCTGGAACTATTGTTAGTGTTAAAGCTTTAACTAGTGCATTTACATTAGGATCAGGTGTCACCACTAAAGTATTTACTAACGGTGCTGGTTCAGGAGTTAACGTAACTGTTAATGGATTAACTGCAAGTACTACCTATCCAGCTGGTAGAGGTATGTTACTTGAGACAACATCTACATTACATACATATAATTACCATCGTCTTACATTAGACGAAGCAGGTGTAGAAAGTGCTCAAGCAGCTATAGATGACTTTGATGAAAGATACTATGGACCATTAGGTTCTGCACCTAGTGCTCGACCAGGAGGAGGATCTAGAGTTAACGGAGATATGTATTTCGATACAACTTCAAGTAAGATGAAGGTATGGAATAACTCTGCTACAGCTTGGGATGATGTAGCTACTTCAGCTAGTTCTTTTATTTCAACTTTAAGTCCTGCCTTTGATAGTAGTGAAACAGAATTTACTGCTTCAAGTGTCCCTGTAGATGCTCAGTCATGCATTATCAGTATTAATGGTGTTATACAGAAACCTAATTCTGGTACAAGTACACCTAGTGAAGGTTATGTTCAATTAGCAAACGATAAGATTAAATTTGCTACAGCTCCTACAACAGGTGCTGACTACTTCATGATTACTTTAGGTAATGCTGTTTCAATTGGAACACCTAGTCCTAATACAGTAGGTGCAAGTCAGCTACAAAGTAATGCAGTTACTACAGCTAAGATATTAGATCAAAATGTTACCCTTGCAAAACTTGAACATGGTGACGGAACTAGTGATGGTAAATTTCTAAGAAGTAACAATGGTGCTGATCCTACATGGGTAGCAGTTAGCACAGCAGATGCAACAAAGATGCCTCTAGCAGGTGGGACATTTACTGGGGATGTTGTCTTTACTGGTGATAATTATAATTTGATGTGGGATAAATCTGATAATGCTCTTGAGTTTGTGGATAATGCTTATTTATGGATTGGATCTGGGAACGACATTGAGCTGTGGCATGACGGAACCAACTCAAATATTAAAAGTAATACTGGACAATTAAAGATAAGAGGATCAGATATTCGCATTAAATCTAATGATGATGGCGAAACAATGGCTATCTTTTCTGATGATGGAGCTTGCGAACTTAATTTTAATAATGTAAAGAAATTTGAGACAAAAAGTGACGGTGTTGATATAACAGGTGAGCTTCAATGTGACACCTTAGATTGTGATGGAGATGCCGCATTTGACGGTGCTACTATTTTTACAGGTGGTGATGTCACTTTCTATGGTGCAAGTTATCTTTCCTATTGGGATAAAAGTGATAATTCTTTTAAGTTCACAGATAATGCCAAGTTAAAGATAGGAGCTGGGGATGATCTTCAAATCTATCATGATGGAACAAACAGCATTCTTTCTAATGCAACTGGTGATTTTAACGTTACTACTACGGGTGCTCAGAGGTTTAACGTTACTGGAGATTTCATAGTTAATGTTAAAGCTGGTGCTGAAGATGGCTTAAAAGTTAAAACTGACGGAGCCGTAGAACTCTATTATGACAACTCAAAGAAATTACAAACAGATAGTGCAGGTACTACGATAGTAGGGCATTTACATTTAAATTCTGCTGATGATCACAGAATAAAGATGGGTGCTGGAAATGATCTTGAAATCTATCATTCAGGATCAGCTGCAACTATCAAGAATGTTACTGGTAATCTAAATATCACTAACACTGGTAATAATACAATAGTTAATTCAGATAATATTACCTTCCAAAGTGGTGATCAAGGAGAAACTATTGCACGTTTCCTTGATGATGGTGCATGTGAGCTCTGGTATGACAACGTAAAGAAATTAGAGACAACTTCAACGGGAGCAACGGTAACAGGTGATTTTAGAGCTACTGGTAATCTTGTTTTAGCTGATAGTTCAGGTGGTAGTAATAACAGAATAGTTTTCGGTGCTGGTGCTGATTTAAATCTCTATTCAGACGGTAGTACTTCTCTCATTGAAGGTAATGATATACGAATAAGAAATGCAAATGGTGATGAAAACCTTGCAACCTTTACAAATGGTGGCTCAGTAGAACTCTATTATAACGGCTCAAAGAAATTTGAGACATATAGTTCAGGCGTTGAGTTTCATGGAAATCTAAAGAATGAAACAGATGGTTCTAATAATGGGATATATCTTGGAGCTTCTAATGACCT
>Ga0208158_1000523_pt1 | contig 13566 bp, 18 predicted proteins | sample 8_EtaG_FD_184081 | JGI IMG/M metagenome (GOLD analysis project Ga0208158, IMG submission 184081) | Marine viral communities from the Subarctic Pacific Ocean - 8_ETSP_OMZ_AT15162 metaG (SPAdes) (version 2) | ecosystem: Environmental > Aquatic > Marine > Oceanic | place: Pacific Ocean | collected...
AAAAGCTAAAGTAATATCTATTGGAAACAACGTGGAAGGGATAAACGAAGGAGACGTTGTATACTACGATAAACACGCTGGACATGGTATTCAGCATAAAGATAAATTTTACGGCGTTATAAAACAAATGGACGTCGTACTTATAGATTAACCTAAACCCCAAGCCCGAAACCTAAAACACAAAACAAACAAAAATAATTATTAATCAAAAATTAAAGAAAAATGGCAAGACAAGTCAACAACAAAACGGAGAACTATCTTTATTTTGCTAAAACAGGGGTTGTAGTAGATGCAACCACAGAAGCTGTTATGCTCCCTGCTTCGGCATATTTAGGTTGTAACCCAACGTCAGCAACAAACACAAACTTTATGTTTGAAGATGTTGTTGGTACAGCTACAGCTACGGTTATTAGTTTAACTCATGGTAGTGGTAAAAACAAAGAGGTAATTGATGCTATGGTGTCAATACTAAACTCTTACAACGGTGCTGGTGAATTAATCGTTGTAGCAGATGGTGAAGCTGACACTGGCTCGATTACAGGAGCAGCTAATAAATCAACTGTATTTCACAAAGCATTCAATGGTAACGTAACTGCATGCGCAGCTATTGCTTAATTATTAACTTAAAAAAAGAAAATTAAAATGGAAAATTACATTTATTTCTCAGATGGTGATGGAGCAGACGCGACTGGAGACGCAGGTATGTGGGCAGCTTCTAATTTTATAGGGGTTTCACCTTTGAGTACAACAACAACTGGAGTTTATTTTGCTGGTCAAACCGGAGTAGGTGACGCACCTGATCTAATTACTTTGACTCACGCTGATGAAACTACAACAACTGGTCATCACGTTCAAACTATAGCTAAAGCCTTAGCTAAGCTTTTAAACGCTGGGCCACACGCTGGTGGCTCTACTTTAACAGCTGTAGACCTTACTAACTCTGTTAAAGCAGAAGGTTTGTCAGGTATCACTGGAGTTGCTATAACTATTGATTCATAATAGTTGAGACTAACCGCGCAGGATCTGCGTGAAATGAATATCCTTAAGTACTACAGGCTCACGCGAAAGTGGGCTTGTAAGACTTACGGGTTAACAGATGCAGATTTAGAATTATTAATTTACTTAGATTGTAAAAAAAGATTTACACGAAACGAATTTATAGATGGTACTTATACCATGAGCTGGGATAAAAACCGGTGGGAAAAACTAAGAAGAGAAGGTTGGATCGAAGTGTGGAGACAACGTAATAGAACAACTATTAAATACTCTATATATAAAACTTCTTTTCAATGCTCACAATTAATAAGCAGAATATACAGAGTACTTTTAGGTGAAGAGGATTTACCAACTTCAGAAAGAAGTACATTTTATAATAATAAATCATATACAGATAAAGTTTATAATAAAGCTATAGATGATATGATTAAAGATAAAGACAGATGAAAGGACCATTTAAACTAAAATATAACAAATCATCTTTTCCGTTTAAAAAAGAAGAAGGTAACGCTATAGTTGATGCTGCTGCTTCTGCAAACGAACCAGTTGAAAGAGGTGAAAGTGTAGCAGCTAGTTTTTTGTCTGGGTTTGCTGGCGGTTTAAGCCAGTCTAAGAAAAAGAAAAATAAAGAAAAGGATAAAGAAAAACCAAAGAAACAAAAGAAAAACATTGCATACGATCCAAAACAAAGTGGACCACCACCTGGTGGTTACTCAGTAGAAAAACCTGGTCCAGATCCAAAAACAGAAGTTAAAATAAAAAAGAAAAAACCTGGTTATTATGGGGTTTAAACTAGGTAAAGGTAAAACACCATCAATGATTAGTGGTGAAATAAAAAATAAAATGAGGTTTAGACAAGAGGCAGGTGGAGATGCTTCAGTGCCTGGCACACCTGTTATAAGAAAACCATTGGAAGAGGGTGTATTAGGTGAGGCTAATATGGACGGTAGTATATTTATTAGTGATAAAATTGTACCTGGTAGTCACGAAGAGAGACAAGTAATAAACCATGAGATGGTACATGCTACTGATATGAAAATTGGTAAACTTGCTTATGGAGATAACTTTGTTAAATACAATGGCAATATATATCCAAGAAAAACAATTAACGGAAAAGATATGATAATAGTTGATGGTGTTGCTAAAGAAGCTGGTGATACTGGCTTTCCTTGGGAAGATGATGCTAACAACGGAATAGAACAAAATGTATGAATATATTAGGAAAAATATTTTCAGGAGGAGCTGCTGATTTAGTAAAGGGTGTAGGTGGAGTTATAGACAATCTACACACTTCTAAAGAAGAAAAGCTTGAAGCTGAAAAGAAAATTAAAGATATGATAATGGGTTACGAAGCGGAAATGCAAAAACAAGTAACCGAAAGATGGGGTATGGATATGAAATCCGACTCTTGGTTATCAAAAAATATAAGACCATTAGTTTTAATGTTCTTAGTGATATCAACAGTATTAATGATATTTATCGATGCTGGTGCTATCGCTTTTGAAGTAAAAGACACGTGGGTAGACTTATTACAATTAGTATTAATAACAGTGATTGGTGCCTACTTTGGTGGTAGATCACTGGAAAAAGTAAAAAAATAAAATTATGGCAAGTATACACGGAGGCTCAGGTAATGAGCTATTTTATCATGGATCTACACTGTTAAACGGTGATGGCGCTAAAATAGATTTAGACGGTACTACATCTAAATATTTTGTTTGTGCTATAACTATAGTTAACGACGCAAAGTTTGAAGTTTTAAATATATTAGATGGAGGCGTTAATCTTGGACTTGGTAACACTCATTTTGTTTCTACAGAAGACACACAAACGTTAGACACTGATTGGGGTGGTGAAACTGCAGAGACTGATAATGACCAAACTGTTTTAGCAGCTGGTAGTGGTAGCGTTGAATTTAAAGCAGGTACAACTATATATGGCATGTGGGATAATGTAGAGTTACACGCGGGTGCTGTTATATGTTATGTGGCTCCAAGACCTGATTACGCAAAAAGAGCATAAATAAATAATTAACTTAAATTAAATAAAATGGCAAAAACAAAAAAGAAAGCTGAAAAGGCTACAAAGATTACAAACGAAGAATTAAATAAAGTACAATCAATTGTTAACAATATAAATAGAGCGCAATTAGAAGTTGGTGTTCTAGAAAGTAAAAAACATAATTTTTTACATCATGTGTCTTTACTACAAGAAGAGCTAGGTAAAATACAAGTAGAGTTTAAAAAGAACTATGGTACAGACGATATTAATATTCAAGATGGTACTATAAACTACGAGACAAATGAGTAAATTAATTAGAAAGATTACCGTAGGTAAAGACTACAAGGAAAACGCTATGCACTACGCTGTGGGCCAAGATGTTTATGGTGGGCATACTATATGTGATATAATAGAAGAAAAAGATAAATACTCTATTTACATAAAGAAAAACAAAGACGTGTTGCCTTGGAAAGACTTTAATAAAAATATGGCGGTATCTGTAGAGTATAACTTAGAGTATTAATGAAAGCGCCTTTTGACTTTGTTATAGAGCCAAAAGGTAATAGATACAACAATACTAAAAAAGTTGGCGATAAAGATCTTATATTAAATACAGAGATATTTAACCATCAGTTTGTTAATAGAGAAGCTATTGTTAAATCTATACCTACAGCTTATAAAACCAAAATAAAACCTGGTGATACAATTATAGTACATCATAATGTTTTTAGACGTTGGCATAATCAATATAGTGAAGAAAAAAACAGTAGGAGTTATTTCAACGAAAATACATATCTTGTAAAACCAGATCAAGTATTTTTATACAAAAGAAATAACAAGTGGATTGCTATGGATGGCTATTGTTTTGTACAGCCAATTAAACAAAGAGATAAGCTAAAACCAGAGGAAGAAGAAGAGTGTGTAGGTATAATTAAATATACTGACGGTGTTAATAACGTTGATGATCTTGTAGGATTTACACCTTTCTCAACTTATGAGTTTATAATCGATGGTAAAAGATTATATAGAGTTATGAATAAATTTATTACAATTAAATATGAATACCAAGGAAACGAAGAAGAGTATAATCCAAGCTGGGCAAAAAGCAGTTGAAGAACTGATTAAAGTTGCAAAAGAACCTATTGTTGATAGTGACGATGATATATCAGCTGATAGATTAAAAAATGCCGCAGCTACTAAAAAACTAGCTATATTTGACGCATTTGAAATACTTACAAGAATCCAAGAAGAAGAAAACTTGCTTGAGGGCAAGGCACCTGAAAAGGCAGAGAAAAAAGCTTTTAAAGGATTCGCAGAAGGCAGATCTAAGTAATGTACAGTCAAAGTTTAGTTAAAACCGTAGAGCCTATTAAAAAGACCACTATTACCAGAATGAATAGAGGTAAAAAGTGGAAGCACGGTTACAATAAAGAACACGACCTAATTGTATTGTCGCACGACGGGATTATTGGTGAGATTATAGAAATACAGAATTTAATTATAGCGCTACCTAAACCACCTAAAGAAATATACAAACACCAGAAAAACAAATGGGTGAAACAAGAGTACCCCAAAGAGTTACAAAGGATTAAAAATATATTCGACTGGAGGAGTTATCCGGAAAATAATAAAGAAAAATGGTACGATTATATAGACGAGGAATTTAAACGACGAGAAGAAGGATTCTGGTTTATAAATAATGGTAAACCAACCTGGATAACTGGTACGCACTATATGTACTTACAATGGAGTAAAATAGATGTAGGTGCTCCAGATTTTAGAGAGGCAAACAGATTATTTTATATATTCTGGGAAGCCTGCAAGGCAGACAAAAGATGTTACGGTATTTGTTATCTTAAAAATAGACGTAGTGGATTTAGTTTTATGTCATCGGCAGAAACAGTTAATTTAGCTACCTTAACAGGTGATGCTAGATATGGCATACTATCTAAAACAGGTGCAGATGCTAAAAAAATGTTTACTGACAAAGTAGTGCCAATTAGTATAAACTACCCATTCTTCTTCAAACCAATTCAAGATGGTATGGATAGGCCTAAAACAGAGTTGGCGTATAGAGTACCAGCTAGTAAGTTTACAAGAAAGAAAATTACAGCTAACGAAAAGATAGAAGAGTTACAAGGGTTAGATACTACTATAGACTGGAAGAACACGGGTGACAATAGTTATGATGGTGAAAAACTTAACTTGTTAGTTCATGACGAAAGTGGTAAATGGGAAAGACCTGATAATATACTAAATAACTGGCGGGTTACAAAAACATGTTTAAGATTAGGTGCTAGGATAGTAGGTAAATGCATGATGGGTAGTACTAGTAATGCTTTAGATAAAGGTGGTAATAATTTTAAAAAGTTATACTATGATTCAGACGTTACAAAAAGAAATCGTAATGGACAAACAAAGTCTGGTTTATATTCTCTTTTTATCCCAATGGAATGGAACTACGAAGGATTTATTGACGAATATGGACAACCTGTATTTAATAACCCAAGTAATGATGTACGCGGACCAGACGGTGAATTAATAGATTACGGTATAGTTGATCACTGGAATAATGAAGCTGAAGGTTTAAAAAACGATCAAGATGCTTTAAACGAGTTTTACAGACAATTTCCAAGAACTGAAGAACATGCGTTTAGAGACGAAGCTAAAAATAGTATATTTAATTTAGTAAAAATATACGAGCAAATAGATTATAATGACGGAACAAGAAACTCATCTACTTATTCTACTGGTAATTTTCAATGGGTTAATGGTGTAAAAGACACGCAAGTAATATTTTACCCAGATCCAAAAGGTAGATTTAACGTAAGTTGGTTTCCAGAGCAACATTTGCAAAACAAAATAATAATAAAAAAAGGAATTAAATATCCAGCTAACGAACACATGGGCGCCTTTGGTTGTGATAGTTACGATATATCAGGAACAGTAGATGGAAGAGGGTCAAATGGAGCTTTACACGGTTTGACTAAATTTAGTATGGAAAACTGTCCACCAAACCATATGTTTTTAGAATATATAGCTAGACCACAAACAGCTGAGATATTTTTTGAAGATGTGTTGATGTCGTTAGTGTTTTATGGTATGCCGGTGTTAGCTGAAAACAATAAACCAAGATTATTGTACCATTTAAAAAGAAGAGGATATAGAGGTTACTCCATGACTAGACCTGATAAATACTGGAATAAACTTTCTACTTCAGAAAAAGAAATAGGTGGTATACCAAACTCTAGCGAAGATATAAAGCAAGCGCATGCAGCCGCGGTTGAAATGTATATACAACAGCACGTTGGTCATTTAGGTAATGGAGAGTACGGAAACATATATTTTAACAAAACTTTAAATGATTGGTCTAGATTTGACATAAATAAAAGAACAAAGTTTGACGCTACTATAAGTAGTGGTTTAGCGATAATGGCTTGTAATAGACATTTGTATGCTCCAAACGTAAAGGTAGAAAAACCAAAACTTAATATAAATATCGCTAAGTATACTAATACTGGTAGCGTTTCAAAATTAATAAAATAATATGACATATACCGCTGTAAATAGTTATTTTCCTAGTCAAGTCGTAAGCGATGCAGAGAAGTTAAGTTATGACTACGGTTTAAAGGTAGCAAAAGCTATAGAGTTTGAGTGGTTTAGTAACGACACGAATCACACGCGATACGATAGTAATTATAGAAATTTTCACGAGCTAAGACTTTATGCGCGTGGAGAACAATCAATAAAAAAATATAAAGATGAATTATCTATAAATGGAGATTTATCTTATTTAAATTTAGACTGGAAACCAGTGCCTATTATATCTAAGTTTGTAGATATAGTTGTCAACGGTATAGCTGAAAGAACTTATAATGTAAAAGCATATTCTCAAGATCCTTATGGAGTCTCTAAAAGAACCGCATATATGGAATCTATAATAGAAGATATGAGAATGAAAAGCTTTGATGAGTTTACAAAAGAAAGCTTTGGCATAAACTTAGCTCAAAACGAACCAGACACTTTGCCTGGGAACGAAGAAGAATTAGCTTTACACATGCAGTTGTCTTACAAGCAATCTGTCGAATTAGCGGAGGAGCAAGCCTTAAATGTCTTAATGGACGGCAACAACTATGAGCTAATTAGAAAAAGATTTTACCAAGATCTTACTGTATTAGGTATAGGCGCTGTTAAAACAAACTTTACAACATCAGAGGGTGTTACTATAGATTATGTTGATCCAGCTAAATTAGTTTACTCATATACAGAATCTCCTTACTTTGATGACTTGTATTATGTTGGTGAAATAAAAACAATACCTATTAACGAGTTAGCTAAACAATTCCCTCATTTAGAACAATCAGATTTAGAAGAAATAAAACAAAGCTCTTCTTTATATAACAAAGATCACTACCAACATAGCTATAGTTATAAAGAAAACGATAAAAACAAAGTTCAAGTTTTATATTTTAATTATAAAACTTATATGAACGAAGTTTACAAAGTTAAAGAAACTAGTTCTGGAGCTGAGAAAGCTATAGAAAAAGACGATCAGTTTAATCCACCAGAAAATATGGAAGGTGGTTTTACTAGATTAGATAGAGTTATAGAGGTTTTATACGAAGGGGCAATAGTAGTTGGCACCAATAAGTTGTTAAGTTGGGGTATGGCTAAAAATATGATGAGGCCAAAAAGTGATTATACTAAAGTTAAAATGAATTATAGTATAGTAGCGCCTCGTATGTATAAAGGTAAAATAGATTCGTTAGTAAAGCGTATTACAGGTTTTGCTGACATGATACAATTAACACATTTAAAGCTACAGCAAGTAATGTCACGTATGGTACCAGACGGTGTTTATTTAGATGCTGATGGTTTAGCTGAAGTTGATTTAGGTAATGGAACTAATTATAACCCACAAGAAGCTTTAAATATGTTTTTTCAAACTGGATCTGTAATTGGTAGAAGCTTTACAAGTGAAGGTGATATGAATCCTGGTAAAGTACCTATTCAAGAGATAACTAGTGGAGCTGGTGGACAAAAAATGCAAGCGTTAATAGCTAACTACAATTATTATCTACAAATGATAAGAGATGTAACCGGTTTAAACGAAGCTAGAGATGGTAGCACGCCAGACAAAAACGCTTTAGTTGGTATACAAAAAATGGCAGCAGCTAATAGCAACACAGCAACAAGACACATACTACAAGCTGGTTTGTTTTTAACAGCTGAAACAGCTGAGCAATTGTCACTTAGAATATCTGACATTATAGAATACTCACCCACAAAAGAAGCGTTTATACAATCAGTAGGCGCGCATAACGTTGCTACGTTAGAAGAATTACAACATTTACATTTATATGATTTTGGTATATTTATAGAGCTGACGCCTGATGAAGAAGAAAAAGCTTTATTAGAAAACAATATACAAGTAGCGTTAGCGCAACAAAATATAGAGCTTGAAGACGCTATTGATATTAGAGAAATAAGAAGTTTGAAACTTGCTAACCAATTACTAAAAGTAAGAAGAAAAGAAAAACTAGCAAGAGACCAAAAAATGCAGCAAGAGAATATACAGGTACAAGCGCAGGCTAATGCACAGGCTCAACAAGTTGCAGCGCAGACGGAAATGCAAAAAAATCAAGCTATTACAGAGTCAAAATCTCAACTAGCTCAAGTAGAAGCTCAATTAGAAATGCAAAAAATGCAAGCTGAAGGAGAGTTAAAAATGGCTTTAATGCAAAAAGAGTTTGAGTACAACATGCAGTTAAGACAGGTAGACTCAGAGTCTTTAAACCGTAAAGATAAAGAAAAAGAAGATCGTAAAGATCAAAGAACAAGGATTCAAGCATCCCAACAATCTGAACTTATAGATCAGAGAAAAAATGAAAAACCACCTAAAAACTTTGAGTCAGCAGGTAATGATATAATGGGAGGTGGATTTGGATTAGGTATGTTTGAACCTAAGTAAACAATTTTATTAATTATATAATATTTTATTATGGCAAAGAAAAAAGAAACTGCAACTGAAGAAGTTGTAGAGCAAAAACAAGATAACAATGTAACAAAAGTTGACCTTGGTAATGTTGAAAGCAAACAAGATGACAATATAACTAAGGTTGATTTAGATAAAAAACCAGAAGATGAAACCAAAGAAGAGGTTGTTGAAAACAATACTGACGACGGAGGAGTGGTTGAACTCGTTGAAGATGCCAACGCCTCAGAAAAACAAGAAGAAGTACAACCGGAAGCAGAAACACAAGAAACGCCAGTTGTAGAAGAAATAACTGAAGAAGAAGTAAAAGAACAAGTTGAAGATTTAGCTGAACAAGCTGAAGACGCTATAGCTGAATCTATAGAAACTGGAAAAGCACTACCAGAAAATATACAAAAACTTGTTGATTTTATGGAAGACACTGGTGGTAGTTTAGAAGATTATGTGAAGCTAAACAAAGATTATTCTGAATTAGATAATTTATCGTTATTAAAAGAATATTACAAGCAATCAAAACCTCATTTAAACGAAGAAGAAATAGACTTTATGATGGACGACTATTTTTCTTATGATGAAGAAATTGATGAGGATAAAGATATTAGAAGAAAAAAATTAGCTTTGAAGGAGCAAGTTGCCGAAGCAAAGCAACACCTGGACGGTGCAAAGTCCAAATATTATGAAGAAATTAAAGCTGGAAGCAAACTGACAACAGAACAGCAAAAGGCTATTGATTTTTTCAACAGATACAACAAGGAGTCAGAAGAACAACAACAAGTAGTTGAAAAACAAACTCGTACTTTTTTAAATAAAACTAACCAGTTATTTAACAAAAATTTCAAAGGTTTTGAATATAGTGTTGGAGATAAAAGGTTTAGATATAATGTAAAAAATACGAACAATGTTAAAGAAACTCAAAGCGACATTAATAATTTTGTCAAGAAGTTCTTGAATAAAAATAATGAAATGGAAGACGCTGTGGGTTATCATAAATCTTTGTATACAGCTATGAATCCTGATGCTATCGCTAAACATTTTTATGAGCAAGGTAAGGCTGATGCTTTAAAAGACAGTATTGCAAAATCTAAAAATGTTAATATGGATCCGCGTCAACAACACTCTGGTGTTATTGAAGCTGGTGGTATGAAAGTAAAAGTATTAGGTGATAATTCTAGTGACTTCAAATTTAGAATTAAAAACAAAAAATAACAATTTAAAAATTAAAAATTATGGCAATTAATGCAGGAACTAATTTGAATAGTGTTCCAAGTTCACAGCAACAAACACTAGCTACAAATTATGTTGATTTTACGAGCTCTGACACAAAAGGTTGGGCTCAACAATATCTACCTGAGTTGATGGAAAAAGAAGCAGAGGTTTTTGGACCTCGTACAATTTCTGGTTTCCTTTCTCAAGTAGGTGCAGAAGAAGCAATGACTTCTGACAGAGTTATATGGTCTGAGCAATCAAGACTTCACATCTCTTTAAAGGGTACTATTGATCAAGATGGTAACGTATCTTCTTCAGGTGCTAAAGGTAAATTTACAGTAACATCTGATATTGATGGTAATGTATTAGCTGACGGCTTTGGTGCTTCAGGAGGTTCAGTTGGTGACATACACGGTGTTAGAAACCACGATATTGTTTTACTTTCAACTCCAGGAGTTGTTGTTAGAGCTTTAGTTGTAGCTGTTAGTGGTAACACTATTGGTCTTAGAGCTTACAACGCTGATACTTTAGCTGCTTTAGCTGAAACAGCTGGTGGATGTACTTTATTAGTTATCGGTTCTGAGTTTAAGAAAGGTGACAACTATGATGGTTCAACTACAAGAGGTGCTAACGAGCCTAGTTTCAAAACTTTTACTAACAAGCCAATTATCATGAAAGATTACTACGAAGTATCAGGTTCTGACGCTGGTAGAATTGGTTGGGTTGAAGTTTCTTCTGAAGGTGGTGCTTCTGGTTACTTATGGTACTTAAAAGCTGAAGCTGACACTAGAGCTAGATTTAATGATTACTTAGAAATGGCAATGCTTGAATCTATTCCAGGTTCTAACTCAACTAATGTTGACGGTGAATTAGGTTTATCTCCAGAGGGAGATGCTGGTACTGAAGGTTTATTCCACGCTATCGAAGACAGAGGTAACGTTACTACTGGTGTTACTGGTGTTAACGCTGCTACTGATTTAGCTGAGTTTGACGCTATATTAGCTGAGTTTGATTCTCAAGGAGCTATTGAAGAAAACATGATGTTTGTTAACAGATCAACTAGTTTAGCTATTGATGATATGTTAGCTTCAATGAACTCTTACGGAGCTGGTGGTACTTCTTATGGAGTATTCAACAACTCTGAAGACATGGCACTAAATTTAGGTTTCTCTGGATTCAGAAGAGGTTCTTACGACTTCTACAAGTCTGACTTTAGATACTTAAACGACAAAGCCACTAGAGGTGGTATTAACGCTACTGCAGGATCTGAAGCTTTAAGAGGTGTTATAATTCCAGCTGGATCTTCTTCAGTTTATGACCAAACTGTTGGGGCTGCTGTTAGACGTCCTTTCTTACACGTTAGATATAGAGCTTCACAAACTGACGATAGAAGAATGAAGACTTGGGTTACTGGTTCTGTTGGCGCTGCTACATCTGCTTTAGATGTTATGCAAATCCACATGTTAACTGAAAGATGTTTAGTTACTCAAGGTGCTAACAACTTTATGTTAATGAAGTAAACACTTTATATTAAAAGACCGGGGCCTCGGCCTCGGCCTTTTATTTTATTAATTTTATTATATATTATATTATGGCAAAAAAACAAGAAACAAAAAAAGAGGTAGAGGTACCTGTAGTTGAAACACCAGTTGTTGAAACTCCAAAACCTAAAAAAGCTGAACCTAAAAAACCAAAGTGGGAAATAAAAGATAGGGTTTATTATTTAACAAATAAACGTAGACCTTTATCTTACATGGTTAAATCTGCTGGTATATACTTTTTTGATGAAGAAAAAGGTTATGAAAGAGAATTAAAATATTGTGAAAATCAAATAACTCCATTTGTAGATGAGATGAAAGGTGACCAAAGATTATCACATATAATATTTAGAAACGGTGCTCTTCACGTGCCTAGAAACAAACAAACTTTACAAAAACTTATGTCTTTGTATCACCCACAAAAAGACACGCTTTTTAGTGAGTGGAAACCAGAGGTAAAAGCCGCTGATGATTTAGAAATACTAGAATTAGAGTTGGAAGCTTTAAACATAGCTAAATCAATAGATATAGACATGGCTGAGGCTATTATGAGAGTAGAGTATGGTTCTAAGGTATCTAAGATGAGTTCTAAGGAGCTTAAAAGAGATTTGTTATTATATGCTAAAAACAACCCTGTTTTATTTTTAGAACTAGCTTCTGATGATAATGTTCAACTTAGAAACTTTGGTATAAAAGCTGTTGAGTTAGGTATACTTAAATTATCTGACGATCAAAGAAACTTTTTATGGGCTTCAAATGATAGAAAGTTAATGACAGTACCGTTTGACGAGCATCCATACACTGCTTTAGCGCATTGGTTTAAAACTGATGAAGGTATGGAAATATATGCAAATATAGAAAAAAGATTAAACAATTAATCAAACTGTAGAGCGGTCGCCCTACGGGGCGATCGTAACTACAATACAATTATGAAGTCAAAAGGTTTAGGCGACACAATAGAAAAAATAACAACTGCTACAGGAATAAAGAAGTTCGTGCATAAAATTGCGGGTGATGATTGTGGTTGTAAAAAAAGAAAACAAGTACTTAACAAAGTATTTCCTTATAAAAAACAAAAGTAATGGTAGAAATAAATACAGTATATCAACAAGTTTTAGTGTTAGCTAACAAAGAGCAAAGAGGTTATATAACTCCACTTGAGTTTAATTTATTTGCAGAGCAAGCGCAATTAGATATATTTGAACAATACTTTTATGATATAAATCAATTTGGTAGATTACCAGGTAATAGTACTGGTGGCTCTGATATGCTTGATTATTTAGAAGAAAAAATAGATTATTTTAAAGAAGAAAGAAATATAAATATAAACAATACTGGTGAATTTTATAACGTCGGCGCTGCTATAAGTGATTTATATAAAATTGACAGTGTAATATATAGTGTTTATACTTGCGAACAAGTTAATTCTAATCAAATACGAAACATGTTGAGTTCAAAACTATGTAGACCTACCTCTTATAATCCTATGTATGAAATAAAGAGATCTAATAGATTATTTTTATATCCTTCTAGTCTTAACCAAGCAATAACAGTTAACTATATAAGAAAACCAGCTTCTCCAGAGTGGGGTTATAATGTTATAAACGACGAGGCTCAGTACGATAGTAGCGTAACTACAGATTTTGAGTTACATCCTTCAGAAGAAACTAAATTAGTTTTTAAAATATTACAATTAGCTGGTGTAGCTATGAAAGATAATAATTTATATCAAATAGGATCAGCTGAAGATAATAAAAACATACAACAAGAAAAACGATAAATAAATGGCTTTATTCACTGGAACACAACAAGAGTATTACGAAGGTAATG
>Ga0208158_1000530_pt1 | contig 13462 bp, 5 predicted proteins | sample 8_EtaG_FD_184081 | JGI IMG/M metagenome (GOLD analysis project Ga0208158, IMG submission 184081) | Marine viral communities from the Subarctic Pacific Ocean - 8_ETSP_OMZ_AT15162 metaG (SPAdes) (version 2) | ecosystem: Environmental > Aquatic > Marine > Oceanic | place: Pacific Ocean | collected...
CCTTGAAGACTGGAAGGGAATCCATTAATAGTTATCGTTGCACCACCAACTGTCCTGCCTGTTGTACTAACTCCTGATCCATTAATAACAACACCACCTGCATCACTAATCGAAATAACTACACCAGACGCAGGCTGTGTGTTAGGGAAAGCAACTTCAGTAGCTACAACTTCAAGACCACCAATAGGTGCAATCTGTGCAGCGACATAATCAACAACTGCACCAGAGGTAGGGAATGAAGCGTCACTATCAGAGATCGTTGTCTGCTTTGTTAATCCATCTATCTGGTTAAGGTCTGCAATATCTGAAGTAAGGGCAGTACCACTTGCAAGCTTTGAAGCCGTAGCAGATTGCATCCCTGAAAGGGTTGTTAGTTCAGAATCAAGTGGTTGCTTATTCGTAATCGTTCCAATATTTGTTTTCTCTGTATCGGTAATTGCATTGGTATTGCTATTGCTTTCGTAAAGAGACTTTATTTCAGCCGCCGTTTGATCATCCTTAGCCCCAACATCGCATCCAGCGAGTTTTGTCTTTTCTGCATCTGTGTAAGCATTGGTATTTGATTCGGCTTCATAAGCTGCCTTGATTTCTGCACCTGTTTGATCGTCTTTGGAATTTGATTCGACATTTTCAAGTTTGGTGTAATGAGCAGAAGACATGCTTCCTGCATTAGACCCAGAAGAAGCTTGTAACTTTGATCCTGATATCGCTGCACTTGCATTAACATCACCATCAACAATTGTTCCATCTACGATTTGGGCAGAAGCTATGCTACCAGTACGTTCTAGGTATGCTTTTGTTACTGCGTCTTGTGCGCTAGTTGGATCACCTACTCCTGTTATCTTATTTGTCCCTAACTGAAGATTCCCTGTCATTGGCAGGGTTCCATCTCTCTTGAAATAGTTAGCCGTTAAGACAGCCACATCATTAGTTGCTGTAGTAGATGCAGTTTCAGCAGCAACAGCTTTTGCAGAGTTTAATAATCCAGTATCAGCTTCTTCTTGTTGTCCGAATAGTACCTGTAGGTTAGAAGTCTCTAATGCTTCTTTCGTTAAGTTTGATCCATCAGCCCAAGGAACAAGCAACGTATCCTGTGGTGTATCTCTTTCAATCGTTAGCTTTCTTCCACTCGCTAATGGGTATGGATCTCCTACTGTTACACCTGTGTTGAGCGTAGAACCAATTAATTTAATAACTAAATCACTTATATATACATAGTCAGTATTTAAAGTTAAGGTATTGGTTTGAGTCCCAGCGACACGATCTCTACCGTAATAAAGCTTGATATGTTCTCGTTTTAAATATTTAGTAGTTCCTGACCCGAACGCTATGGTGAAGGTATGGGTGGAATTATCACCATTATGTTCTTGGTATGACTGTGGCACGATATTCTACACAAGTGCAGTCTTATATTAACGGATTTCTAGTCTGATTCCAATTATTGCTTATTGACGACCAACACCTAGGCTAAAACTTTCTAACCATTGGATACCTTGTCTTTGCTTTTCATCAAGTACACCATTTACTCTTTCTCTGAAACTTGGTGAATTATCGTACAGATACTTCTTAGCAATTTCAGCGTAGTAACTAACAATTGCTTCATAAGGTTTATGAACTTGTCTGCCCTGTATTGATGCGGTTCTATCTGATAATGAGCGACCTGCTCTTTTCTGAACACTAAGACTTGGACTATTAGGTTTAGCTAATTCAGCGTTATAAGCAGGATCAACACTTAATGCTCTTAAAGCATCTCTTAAAGAACGACCTCTAACGTATTTATCTATATTCCCCATAATCGTGTTTGATTCACTTCTTATGACAAGTGCTGCTGGGATCTCAGCAACGTATGTTCTCATGTGTTCTCTAAATATATCTTCTTCATCATTAGTCATTGTGACTCCTTCTATTTCATTAGTAGGAAGTGGTTTTCTACCAAAACCATGCTTCTGTTCCCAGTCATACAAAGGATCTTTTGGTTTGATCTGAGGCATGAATGGTGTTGCTAAATCAAATGGTAAACCTAATGGCCTTTCAATTTTTGTACCCTTCCAGTCATATTGCCTTGGTGCTTTAACTATTTGATTTGCAATTGGAACATTTTTAACCGCCTGCTCTGATACTTGTTGTATGAAGTTAAATCCGGGTGCAAGTATTTGATAGATAGGATCAGCTTCTATAGCTGCTAATTCTTCTGAAGTTGGGAATCTTCTTTTCTGTACTGTTTTACTTGGGTCACTAAAGCCTCTCGCAACATTACTCATTAATCCTGAATATGGCAGTATGCCATTTGTTTGTGATGCAAGTATCTTTGCCACATCTTGTCTTTGTCCTTGTGAATTAATAAAGTCTCCAATTTGAACGAGGTTATAAACACCTGTTTTGTTATCAATGACTCTCATATAGGCATATCCAATTTTTCCTATCAATTCTTGAACATCTGGCCCATCAAGCAATCCCTCATGCCACGCTCTCATTAGATCAACTTGTAAGCCCATCACATCAACGAAATCAATACCTCGACCACTTAATTTTGAATCTAATAAATTAAATGAATAAGGAACATTAGTCTCTCTCCATCTTTTATTTTCTTCTGGATTAAATGGCCCTCCATCTGTAAAGAATCCTGCCTTCCAAGCAAGTGCGGTTCCTGTTAGAAGTGAACCTGAAACAATTGCATTAGCTCTTGTCTTCCTAATTTGTTCTGGTGAAATGAATCCGCCAGCATTTCTTAATTCAGCTAAACCTAGCTTCACCATATTTAGATGTGCATCTGCGTTGACAGTCCAAGAGACACCATTCGACAAAACATTCCAAACAGGCAATAGCCATTCAATAAGTGGATTTTGGCGAGCGATCTGCATCCCAACATTGAATTTATCTCTGCGTTTAGTTGTAAACGTGACATCATCACCTCTTTGTTTCCCAAGTCTTCCAAATTCATCCGAAAGATTTGGTACACCAGCTAAATCATTAAAATGTTTCATCATCAAATCTCTATTGCTTAAGTTCTCTCCTAATGGAACTCCTATCTCTCTTCTTAATTTAATAATATCTTCTTCGCTCATTGTCCCTTTAAACAGGGCGTTTTCAGTTAGTTCGTCTGCATTTTGAATAACAAAACGATCAACATCTTTTGCTGGCAAGATACCTGCTTTAACCATCTCAGCCGCTTCTTCATATCCTCTGACCATTGCCTCATGTTGAGTAGCCCAAGAAAAGACAGACGTTCTAAGACCTTCATCAAACCAGTTCAACGCCCTAAAACTCATGGTGTAAGGTGCTGAGTTACCCATGCGTTTAGCAAGTTCTAAGCCTAATGCTTTCTTTCCTGCTAGTGGTAATTCAAATTCAAGCTTGTCTGCAATGACTTTTCTAGTTGCTGCATTAACAAGGTTCCATAGTGAAACTCCTTGTCCGAGAAGGGGTGTGCTTAATAGATATTCTTTATTGTTTGGGCCAAATAGTAATTCATAAGATCTATCGAAAGCACCATCAACAAAAAGTTTATTTTCTGCCAGTGTTTCAGGTGATATGTCTTTTAAATTCTTGCCTCCCATTGTTGCTTTACCGTCAGTAAAAGCTAAGACAGCGTTATCCCAAGCTCCTTTTTGTGCCGCCCATACTGCTCTTAATGATTGGCCTGTAACTTTTAATTCATCAGCCACACCAATTCTTAAAGCACCTTCAACAATATCTGTGGCTCCTGTATAAAAGCCAACCATGACTGACATAGGGTTCCGAAGACCCCAAGAACCAATTGCAGCGAACAAATTATCTTTTCTAAGTTGATTAAGTATGTGGGCTTCTGTCCAGAAATTAGGTTGGTTTAGTGGTGTATCAAGTATTCCACCCATCCTTTTTGCAGTAGCAATTCTCTTTAATCTTTGGACATCTCCTTTTTGTATATGGTCATAAACCTGTGCTAATAAACTTCCTCCTGTGATGTCATCCCAGCTAAGTGCTGATGCGTCCCTATCAAAATCCAACATCCTTATTCCATCATCATCTCCCATCTGTAAGGATCTAAACGCTTGACCCATCTTTCTTCTTGCTTGAGCATCTATCTGTTCAAAGAAATGCGCCCATTGTGCAATATTGGCAAGCTTGGCTTTTTCTGCATCAGTGACAGCACCAACAGAAATTAGATCAGCTATTCCATCTAACGCATCAGCATATTGAGCCGATGATTCTCTTCTAAGTCTTGCGGCTGTATAGATGTTGACAGGTAATTGATCTATTCCCCTTAGCTTATTTTTCATCATTGTTGCTAAAGCTCTTGGATCTCCACCAACTGTTTTTGCTAAAGAAAGAGCCGCTTGTGATGCAATCTGTTGTGTAAAAGGACGCATTAATTCAACGCCTTTTTTTGTCTTTGTTCTCTTAAGACCTAAAACTACTAATAACGATTCAAAATTCTGTTCTGTTGGTGGTAACTGAGCAAAATTAATCATTTCGCCTGTATCACCAGTAGGCGTTTTTTTCTTAGTAAAGCCCTCCTGTACTAAGTTTTTTATATCTTCTCCACCTCTAGCAATATTGTCTTTTTCAACTTGATCCCACCAGTCTTGACCTGCAACACCTACGTTGTTGCCATCCATATCTTTTAGGGTTCGCCTTGGTCCTCCACCTTTCTTCTTCTTGTTTTTAATGCCTTCAATATTGGCTTTGTATTGAGCCTCTAATTCGTTAAGGCGTTTTTCTTCTGCCTCGATTTCGTCAAGGCGTTTGTTGATGTCGTTGCAGTCAGTCATTAGCAGGAAGCTCCGTTGGAATCGTCAATGAGTTTTTGTTTTGCCTTTTCAAGCTCGGCTCGCTTTGCTTGTATGTCTATCAAGCCTGTTTCAGACTCTTTGACAACAGCAGCATCAGCTTTTGCCTCTGCTTTTTTGACCTCTGGGGGAACTGGTTTTTTAGCCACCTCCTCCGGCACGACCCCCTCTGGAGTCCAGTGCAAATTGTTATGTGGTTGTGGTTTCCTAGGTGGTTGCGCCTTAAGTTCAGCTTTAAATTCTGTTCCTGTCTTGGTATATGCCTGCCCTTCTCTAGCTCCTTTTATTTCTAATTCAGGGTTAAATTGAGTTCCCCATTGTGCATTAGTGCTACTTAATCTTGATTTCTTCTGATCCCATGTCATTTCATCCCAACCTTCAAAAGCCATCTGTGCTTCTCTGATTGCTTTCTTTCCAAATTCGTCTTGCAGTAGATATTCATACCTCAATCTCATCTCTTCAACTAACGCTCCTGAGTTCTTGCCTCCTGCTTTATATGTTGGTAATTGATCAGTTGCATGTAGGAATGACAATTGACCTGATTCATCACTTAGCAAGTCATCAATAAAGGAAGCTTGATTAAAGTCTGTTGCTGGGACTTTCTCTGGGATTGGTGTCTTAGGAGATTGAACCTCACCATTCTCAATTGCAATCCTTAAAATCTCTGCCTTGAAAGTTTCTCTCTTCTCAGCATTTAAAAGGTCAAAAGTTGGAACTGCACTTTCAACACCTTCGCTATCAACTAATTTTGTTAGAGGAGTTGTTGAACGAGTATCACCTAGCTCAATGTCTAATTGTTTTACTTCATTTAGTTCTATGAATCTTCCAGACCTTTCATAGTATTCAATGAAGGCATTAATAATGTCTTGTTTCTTTGCACTCCAGACTCTTCTTCCAGTTCTTTGCTTAACAATTGCTGCTACCTCTGGACTATTAGATGGGGCAGCGATGCTTCTTAAATCATCTCTTCCAAGTTGAGATAAATTCTCTGTGTACTGAGTGATCTGTTCTTGACTTGGTAAATTCCTTTTTACTTCTTGCTTAGGCAGATTAATCTGTATTCCTTTCTTCTTTAGTTCTCTAGCTTTCTTTAAAAACTTCTTCGCTAAAGGAGTCAGTCTTGCAATATCTCTACCTGCTTTTTGAGTACCTTCCTCTACAAAAACTCTTCCAATATTTAAAACATTTAAAGCGTTCCCAATCGTTTCTATTGGTTCATTAACCCACTCATGTCCAAAGGCTCGATCTAAAGCTTGGATAAATCTATTAAATCCGGCTTCATCAGCAAACTCTCTTCTTTGTATGTCAAAGTCTTTATCAAACCAATCACCTTTTCTAGCAGGTTGATCTGGTGCAACCCCTTCACCTAAAACAAACTCAAGCTGATCACCAACTAAAGGATTTTTAATCTTGCCTGATTCTTTAAGTCGATCTAATTCCTGTTGAGCAAGCTGTAATTCTTTCTGTGCTTGTGTTATTTTTCGTTGCGCTCCTTTATCGGTAAGACCTTTTTTAACTTTCCCTTTCTCTGCTAGTTCTTGTTTCCCAATATCTAATCTTTGATTGATTTCATCAAATTGAGCATCAAAGGCCGCTACCTTCTCAGATTGCTCTTGTATTAATTGTTCTCTAAGTCTTCTTCTTGTCGGTGCTGATACTTCATTCTTTAAAGCTATTAACTGTTCATCACTAAGTTCATCTAAATCTGCCAAGAGGTGATCAATCTCTTTGCGTGGATCAGGTAGATCTAATTGTTGTGGGCTTGTTCCTAACAGATCTGGGAAGCTCTGTCCTCCTAATCCTTGTTCGAGAACTTGATCTTGTAATACATCTAGCTCAGTTAATTTCTCTGTTAAATCTTCTCCAGTTGTTGCTGCTTGTTTTAATAAAACATTCCTTTGTTTCCTGATTGCTTCTATTGCAACCTTTATTTCTGGATCTGCAACCTGTCCAACTGAAAGCTCTAATTGATCTCCATCACCTAACTCTGTTAGGCCCATATTCGCAAGACGTTCTCTCTGCTCTCTTACCTGATTTATCTGTGTCTGTTCATCTAAACTCCTACTAATAGCTGAATCATATTTAGTGATTGCACCGCCGGGAGTGGGAACCATTGCGCTGTTTGTGTCAGCAGTCGCAATAGATGAAGAATCAGTTCGATGAAGTGTTAATGCTCCCCCTTGTTTACCCTCTGGAAGCTTTAACGGGTCTGTCTTATTGATATGGGGAAGATATGGATCAATTTCGGCTTTTCCTAATTCATCTAGCCAACCAATATCACCAGTCGTCATCCATTTTCTAACAGATGGCAAAAGTTGACCTGCACCTAAAAATGGTAGGACTGCTAAACCATTGCCACGGATGTTTTTAAATGTCTTAGTGATGTAATCATCTCCTTCTTGGCTACGTCCTAAGAAATTTGTAACTTGATTCTCAGGAAATAGATCCATAACGTTTCCTTCCTCATTGTCAATAAATGGAGCAACAAGCATCTGCTCGATAAATGCTTCTGCTGTGAATTGTGTTCCTTTGATTCCTGCTCTTAATGTCTTATTTTTCTGTGCTGCAACTGCAAGACTTTTCATTGATTGAGTCTGTTTAACTTTACCTGCAACGCTTTTAAAAAATCCAAGTCGTTTTATCCATTTTGCGAGACCTATATAAGAAACTAATCCAACAGCTTCACCACCAATTTCCTTTGCAAATGGCAGGGCATATTTATCTGCTGGAATAACACCTTGATCATCTCCAGAGATAAAACCACCTGTTTTAAAATCAAAGGTTGGAGTCCTTTGCGCTCTAATTGCTTCATCAGGAATTATCCAAGCATCTGATGTATCAATAAGATGTCTTCTAGGTTTATCAACAAGAAGGAATTTGGCTGCTGATATTAAAGGATTATCGTCATCTTTGAAGACCATATCTCCAATAGCATTAGTTAATTTACTAACACCATTGACAGGCCCAGCCATTGCTGCACCTAAGTTCATGTCTGGAGAAGTGCCAACATTAGCGAACTGAACTAATGGCTTAAATACACCAGCATCTTCTTCTCTTCTTTCATTGCCTTTCTCTCTTCTTTCCGCAAAGTCAATCTCAGAGGGTTGTATCTCCTTGAGTTGCTCTTCCTCGAAGGTAGGTAATTCAAATAATGGCATGATTAACTCTGAGGTGAAGAATACTGTTTGACCAAGGTTTGCAAGGCTTTTGCATAATTAGGGTCGGTGGCATAACCCTGTCGCTGCAATAGATTTGTTACCTCAGTAATATTCTTTCCAGACTCGACACCTGTGAATTGTTTATAGTCCTTGTACCATTTATCTATTAGATATTTAAAGGATTGTTCAGGCGTTTCAAAGTTGATAAAGTTTGCTTTTATTTTCTTAGATTTACCAGTCTTATCATCTTCTTCTGTAGCAACCATGCTTCCTTTACTTCCGGGTAAAGCCTTTAGACCAAAGAAGTTATTTGTTCCACTTGGTATCCTTCCATAGTCAGATTCTTTTGCGAATTGTGCTGCTACTGCCTCTGGATATTTAGCACCTAATTTCTCAGCTAAAGCAACAGCAGCTTGAAATCTTTGATTGTTGTCTCCTGTTGTTAATCCTGTCGCTGTTGCAATAGGCGTTGCATTTGCAGCACCACCTAACAACATATTAATCAACCATCCACCGGGGGCTAAACTACCTGCTTGTTTTATTGCTAATGGTGCAGTGGCAATATCTTTAGCACTAAAGAATGAATTAGCAGCTTGGCTTACTGACTTCCTTCTTTCTATTGTTTGTTCTAAATACTTTCTAATTCCTCCTGTTGGATCGAATGTATATCCTCCTCCTTCATCTCGATAAAATCTTAATTGCTCTAATAAGTAGCGTTCAGGGCTAACTTTTGTTCTCTCTGCAAATTTCCTTAATTCAGAACTAAATGCTTTCCCATCGTTGAGGTTTTTTAATTCGCTATAGAGCCAAGGTGCGTTCATCGTTGCACGTTCTCTATATCGTTTAACAATGCGATCAGGAACAGCTTCAGAACCAATCCTTCCTACAGGTTCACTCTTAGATTGTTTCCTTATTATTTTTGGATCTACTGGCTCAACTACTGTCTCTGCTTTCTTGTCTTTGCCTAATAAAGTATTTCGCAGCTTTTCAAGTTCTGGGCTTTGTTTAAACGTATCAACTGCTTGATTTGATAAATCTTGTGCAACACTTTCTGGCATCTTGTCTCTGCCCGTGTCTTTAAACCATTGAGTTTTTAATTTCGTAAATTCGTTATTTATTCCTGCAATGATTCTATTTTGATATGTTATAACTTCGACTTTTCCTGTTGCATTGATTTGATCTATATAGCTACCCATAAATCCAAAACCACTTCCAAAATCAGGAATTAGTTTCTGGACTTCTGGATCAGACATAAACTCAGGTAATCTTTGATTTAAAGTCTTATTTAGAACTGGTGGATTCTTAGCTAAATAATTCTCCCGATCAGCTAATAAACCTCTAAGTCTTGTTCTTAAAGTATCTCTTTTATTCTTTGGTGCTGCATTAACAGCCTTGTCAATTCTTTGATTAATTGCTTTGTAATTATTCTCTAAATCATCTGGATCAAGCGTTCTTAAATCTGTTTCTAACTCATTCATTTGCTCAGTTGAAAGTTCAGTTAAAAGACCTTCGACTGTATCTTTTGCCTCGATTTTTGGTTTTAAATATTCATTAATACCTCTATAACCCATCTTGTCAGCAAGATCTCTAAAGTCTTTAAGGGCTTTTTTTTGGTCTTCAGAGCCAGCAGTGAATCTAGCGGGGCCACCTTCTCCAAAATATAATTTATCTAGTTTTTTCTCTAAAAATTCCTGTGTTAATTCATAAGATTCTGTAACTTCTTTAAGACCTTTATTACTCATTTTGAGTAAATCATAAGGCATTGATTCAAACAAATATGGCCTTTTATCAAATGGATCATTAGCAGTTCCACCTTTGATATGCGCAATAATTGATTTGGCTAATTCAGTTTGTCCATACGTTGAGATGACTTGTTCATAGATTTTATCTATTGCTTGTTTTCTTCTCTTTCCAGTTAATAGCTTTAAGTTCTTATCAAGTTCTCCTGTTAATAAAGCACCAGCAATGCCGGGAAATCTAAGATCTGTTACTGGCATGTTCTCTGTTCCACCCTCTGCTGTTGGTAGATCTATACCATTCTTGATTAAGTCTGTGATCTGTGTTCCAAAAGCAACGACACTTGCTTCTACTGTTTCTACATCTACCTGTTCATTCCATAGCTTTGTATGTTTAGTTCTAAAATCATCTTTTGCTTTATTTAACTTAGGAACTACATAGTATTGATATTCTGTTTCGTCACCAGTAAACCCATACTTATCCATTACAGGAACAAGCATGTTATGTAGCATCTCTTCTACTTTTCCACTTCCGGGTTTTGTGCCTCCTAACACTGCCTGTTTATCAAGCATGAAAGCATCAAATTGATCATCAACCTCGGCTGCCATTACCTGCGCTAAATATCTCCTACGTCCTACTAATCTCCAAGGGTTTGTTTCTTCTAAAATATCTGCTGCTGTTGGATCAGTTCTGCGAAGGAAATCAATATCTTTAACTGAGTTTTCTAAACCTAATTCTTGTTGCTTCTGTAGCTTTAACTTTGCTTGTGCTAATTGATTTTGTGCTGCTAAATAAGCACTACCTTCTGAAAATCCCTCCCTAATATTTCCTTTTGCGTGAGACTCCCAAACCTGTGCTGCTGTATTGACTGCTGCTTTCGTAAATGGCCCTAATGCTTCTGATAATTGCTGGAATTTGTTATAGCCCTGAACATTTCCGGCACTTGCTCTTTGTAGTGTGGTGATCCTTGGAACGTCAGCCAATAAAGAAGGTTTAGCTGCACCTGCTGTTTGTTGTTGCGCTGGCTGAATAAATGCCCCTAATGGTTTTGCGGCGGGAGTTAAAACACCTTCGGGTAATTTTTTGTTAGTGGGAGTCATCGTCTATTTGTTTTGTAGGGCTTTTAATGTTTCTGCTTTGTTGTGCATTTCCATTCCAGTGCTAATGCCACCAAGGATTGCACTACCAGCATTGAGAATTGCTGCACCCATTGATGGCCCACCTCCTCTCATCGTTGGCCCACTAGGAGTAATCAAAGTAGGTAACGGTGCGAATGGTGCTATTGGATCTATATAAGGTTGCTCTTCATAGAACTGTTGGCTATTCCATCTACTGATGTATTGAGCGACTTGTGCAGCTTGTGTTCTTGTGTATTGCCTACTTCTTAAGCCCTCATTGATTTGTTGTAGAGCCTCATAATCTCCCTGTTGTCTTGCGTAGTCATTCACAATTCGATCAACTGATCTGCCTTCCCTTCCCATTGCTTGTACTGATGCCCTTGCTTGAAGAGATCTCCATCTATATTGCTTAGTGGCAACAGCTTCTTGCATTGCTACTTCTTGGAATTGCTGGCTAATAGCTTCACTATCACTGATATAACTAGCTCCTGCTGCTGCTCTGGTTTGTGCTACAACTTCTGCTTGTCGTATTGATTTTGTAATCTCAACATTCCTTAAGGCATTGGTATAGGAAAGTTGGTTGTTGTGATTAACAGTCTCTTTCCAATAGTTATATTGTTTATTTGCATCATTTATCTTTGCGTTAAAACCAGCTTGCCAACTAGCAAATTCGTTGTTGGCATCTTGTAAAGCAGTCTTGTTTAGATAATCTTGCTTTTGTGCTTTGTATCCTGTTATTGACTGAGCAACTCCTAAACCAGCTTGCCCAATCGCAAGCATTGTCATTGGTTCCATTACGCTTCCCTCCAGAAATGATTAAATAGCTGGCAAGATTTACCCATTGGTTGAGGTGGATCTATTTCAAATCCCAAATGCTTTAGCCATCTCAGACTTGAAACATTTGAGCTTAAAGCCCAATTATGCAGCATTTGTTCTCCACCTGTAAGTAATTCATTAATCCATATTTTGCCACCTCTAATAAATTGTCTCCTATGACTATTAGTAGTAAACAATTCATCAGTTCCAAGTAACCAGATAATACTGTTATTTACTCCACATAGCGCAACTGGCTTACCATTATCCCCTTCTATCCCATGACGTATTTCACTATAGTTCCAGCTACTAATCACTGATTCCCATCCTGTAACACCGTGGCTATAAAACACTTCTAACCTGTCTTGTTCCCTTAAATTATCCGCTATATACTCCACATGTGCAAATGTTGGGTCTATCCATCTCATTGCATTGACCTCGCTTGTGATGTAATTAATCCCACCCATTCACAAGTAGAGAATTTACAAGGGTGAATTGTTTTGTTATGAATCTCGACTACACAGTTTTCACCTTTTGAATTGATCGGTATTCGGAAGACTCCCTCAAAGAAGCGATCATTATCTCGGTCATAACCAGTAGCAGGCAGGACGTTCCCTAAGACTGAATCTCTTACTCTTAAGATCGTTCCATCAAACTTATAGACAGCCGTATCTCTTCTCTCTGCTTTAACGTGTATCTCGAAATAATTAGTCTGGTGATACCTTAACTTCGCATGTCTTACTTGTGTTCTCTCTACGTTGCCCGGTGCTTTTCCTCCACCAATCTCTTTATATAATTTGAACTTGGTAAAGCGATAAGTAAAATCAAATACTTCTCCAAAATAGATCGGTGTTGTAGACCAGTTTCCCTCTGCTGTTATTGAAGTTCCACTACTAGCAGTTCCTAAATAAACAGCACCATCGGTTGTTGTGTTAAAGCCTGACCATGCTTGAGTTTCTTTAATAATGGTATAAGGCAATGTCCAAGTTGTTTGCTTGGTTGCGTTGTTATAACTCCCGGCTGCGACTCTTATTGCTGCTGGAGTGTCAGTGGTTGTAGAAACTCTTCTATCTAATAAGAATGGATATGGGCTAGGAGATACGTCACTAAGCCTGTCAGCAACAGGCATCTTTTCCAGCCATACATCATTGCCATATTGAGCAAGCAAGTAAAGAGTTTCCTCTACGCATAAGACCTGCAAGATGGTATCTGCACCATTCAACTGCCAGTAAGACCAACTGCTTTGCGCTCTTTCTGCTCCTGATCCTGTATTTCTATAAAAGTATTTATAAACATATACTCGATCTGTAAAGCCTGTCTTACTTGATAAGGCAAACCAAGAATTACCTGTATCGTTAGAAGTTAATTTAAAAACATCTGATGGAATATAGCTATTAACGTAACTGGTTAAATCTGAAGCATCAGCAACTAAAGCTGAACCTGCACCTTTGACAGAGAACTCACGGAAACTACTCCAAACACCATTGGCTTGTGCAAAGACAATCGTGCCAGCTACAGGTAAAGGTCGGCAATTGATGTCTACTTCATACTGAGTTAATACAGTAATAACAGCAGTAGATGGAGTTAATATTGTTTCTGCTGCATTAAATCTAAATTGAATTTGATCAGAAAATATAATTAATTCATCCTGATATGGTATAGCATATCTAAGGATTGACACCTTTGTATTGCTTGCTTGTAGATCAATAGGGTCAGAATCAAGTAATGTTGTTACCGTCTCTGGGAAGAAATCAAAGAAAGATTTGGCTCGACTTAAAATAATATTTTCATCAGCTAAGAATCCTAATCTGTTCTTATAGATGAATACGTCTTGAATAGGGAATCCAATAAAGCTTGGATTTGGTGC
>Ga0208158_1000533_pt1 | contig 13416 bp, 7 predicted proteins | sample 8_EtaG_FD_184081 | JGI IMG/M metagenome (GOLD analysis project Ga0208158, IMG submission 184081) | Marine viral communities from the Subarctic Pacific Ocean - 8_ETSP_OMZ_AT15162 metaG (SPAdes) (version 2) | ecosystem: Environmental > Aquatic > Marine > Oceanic | place: Pacific Ocean | collected...
CTGTCTGGAACTCTTGTTGGAAATACAACGCTGTCTATGTAATCAACGTTGTCTAAAGGGTCAGTTAGTATTTTCATTTGAGCATCATTATTAAGAATACCCTCTAAAGTTTTAATTACTGCGTCATACTGTTCTTTTTCTTCATCGTCTTCTGTAATAAAATCAGGAAGTAACGGTCTTAAAGAACCTTCTTGAGAAAGAATACCACCTGCTAAATCAAAAACACCTAAAACATTATCTAAAATTCTTTCGCCTAGTTCTGGCAGAGTATATTGGTCATTTATAAATTGAAGGTTTCTCACCCTTAACATAGCATCTGTCCTATGATCTTTCATATCTTTTTTGAAATTTTTAGTGCCTTCTTCTTCTCCGTCTCTTTCAATGTACCAGTCTAATGCTTTTCCTTTTATACCTTCTATAGTAAACATAGTTTGTTTATCTGTTGCTATTTTTCTGCGTGCTTCTATTAAAGTTGCAGCATCGCTGCCTGGTGCTGTAGACATATCATTATTTAATGCAAGTTGATAATAACCATCTAAGTCAAACATAATATCAATGGGACTAACACCTTTTGCTAATAAATTTTTATTACTAGAAAGTTTTTCCCACATAGTATAACTTGCTTCTTCCCAACCTTGTTGATTTGCTTCTACAACTCTTTCTGATGCTATCTTATCTTTATATGAAAGATAGCCTCTAGTTATTTCTTCGTCTGTTGATGGGGGTTGTATTTGAACTCCAGGTCCACTGCCTCTTTCATTTTGAAGCCGTATCATCTGTTCTCTTAAAGGAGTTTCAGATGTGTCAGTATCAGTAGTGGGAGCATCTTCAACTACAGTAGGTTCTTCTTTAATTACAGGCTGTGAAGTAGGCATTGACATATCTGCAGATACAAAATTTTCTGTAGGCATTTCTTCAGTATTAACAACTGGAGTTTGTGAAACTAATTCCGTATCTACAAAACCTTCAGATTCGCCTACTCTTGGCACAGTGCCTTTAGACTCTTCAACTACAGGTTCAGGTTTAGCTTCCTCTACAACAGGAGCCTCTGCAACTTGTAAATTTGTATTGCTTAAAGTTTCTTCTTCTTTTTTTAAAGGGTCAATAGCCAACTTAATTACTCCCTGGTGTGTTACTAAATGTTATATTTTCAGGTTTTTCTTCTTCAGGAATTTCGTTTTTTATATCTTCTATTAATTTATCTTTTTCAGCTTTAGTTAAATCTGGATTACCTTCAAGCTCTTGTATTCTTCTAAATAATGTTCTATCATCTTTTAACATGAATTTTAAGAATAGACCCCTACCTACTATAGGGCTAAGAGTTCTATCACCGTCTTCATAGGGTAAATAATTAGCAGTATTAAGTATTCTACTTAAATTATCAGAAACAATTTTAGATGCATGGGTTATATTATTAGTTTTTAAATAATCTGTTATACCATATCTAAAACTTTTTTGTGCAAATTCATGTCTTAAAGCAGAATATTTTTTAGCTATGGCTTTAGCATTACCAAATAAACCACCATTTGCACGTATTTCACCTAAAGACCTGTCAAAGTCAGGGTCAGAAACAGCTTTACCACCTTCAAAGTCTTGTCTAGCAATAGCTATACTAAATGCTAAAGATATTTCTGTTGATAAGAAAAGACCTGCAGAACCTATTTCATCTTCCCATATACTGCCTTGTTTATTAGAAGTGGCGATTTCTAAAGCTCTACTTACTGATAGTTTTTTGTTTTCGCCTTTTTCATTTTGATAATCTAACTCTTCGTTTAAAAATTCATTAAAAGTAAGAGATTTACCTCTAAATCGTATACCTGGAATAAATTCAGGATCACCTTTTATGCCTTCTACTAATTTTTTTATTGTACCAGGCATATAGTCCATAGCACCACCTGGAGCAAAAATTTGGTCATAAAAATTAACTATGCCTAAAGGTAAATCTCCTGCAGGAGCTGTTTCTAGAGTACCATCAGGAGACATTTTTAAAAGATACGTTTGTAAGTCTGTAGTAAGTTTAGCAATGTTAAAAGCTGTTTCCCTAACTAATGGTGCTTTTTTAGACTCTGCACTATCAGTTTGATCTATTTTTACAGAATCTATAGTACCTGGAGATGGTGCATCAGGTCCCTTAAGAACTTTTCTTCTAGGATGATATTCAGCTACACCTGCTATCCAAGCATCAGGAGCATCAAATATTCCTAATTCTATAAGTCTTCTAGCTGATTTTTCTAGTTGTTCGTTATCTTCAAAATTACTTTTTACTAAAGAACCATATATGCCTAAAGCTTCTTTAAGGTTTTCTTCATTTTTTGTAAAACCCCCATTATTAGCAGTTTTTGATTCCCACGTAGGTCCATATTTTTTACTCATAGTTTTAGACCAAACAGCTTCGTCAGAATCATCATGAGTATAACCTGAACCTGTAATACTTGCAATTTGACTTTCTATACTAGGAAAATAGTTTACGTGTGGAAAAAATTGAGAATAGTCTCTGTAATAATAAGAATCTTCACCTCTTTTTTCTTGGCTTAAAATATCTGCTTGTGCTGAAGAAGTTAATGATCTAAATTGATTTACATAAAATGGGTTTGTTGTTAATTCTTCGTATAAAAACCTTACACCAGTAGGTTGTTTAATAGTTTTACCATTTTTATCTTTTACAGTAATATACCCATCAACAGCATCAGGTACATCTTCTCCTATTAGACTATTTTTGTTTATATTCTTTTTTAATTCTTCTAATCTATTTGCTATTTCTGATGAAAGAGCATATTGATTAGCAATAATTTCTTTTTGATTTTGACCGCCTTTACGAGTTTCAAAAGCTATAATAGGGTTTTTGTTTTGGTCAAATATAATATTTGTTTTTTCTACTAGTTCAGTTTGAGCCTCTTTATCTTCTTTTTCTGCTTTAGCCGCAGCCTTAACTCTAGTAGCTTCTATTTCACTATACTCTTCTGCCATACCTCCAAAAAATGCAAATGCACTCATGTTATACTCCTTCCATTTCTATAAAACTTCCATCTGATTCTACAGGGGAGTCTTCTATACGTTGATCTATTTCCCTACGTGCAGCAACTGTTTTTTGTGCATCTAAAGCACGACCTTCTAATTCTTCTCTAAACTCTTGCCCTTTAATAGATTTATAAAACTTTGGTCTTGCACCTCTCATAGAACTTAAACTATCTTCTTTTAATTGTCTTTCTTGTTCTTCTGGAGAAGCTACTTCATCTGTAAACGGTATAACTGGTATACCCTCATCCATAGCCATCTTTATAAAGAATATAGCTAATGCAGGTTTAATTATTTCTGCTACATCAGGAGAAAATTTACCTTCAGCTACACCTGCTAAAGCAAATGTCTGTACAATAGATTCTACAGGCATACCTGCTGCCATGTTTGATAAAAACATATCTTTCTGTTCTGGTTGAGATACAAAAGCTATAATACTTTGAATAACTTGTTCTGGGTCTACAGACTCTGCAGAACTTTCATAATTAGCATTTTTAGGTTCTGTAGTTAATGATTGACCAGGAACAGGAGCATCCATAGGGTCTAGTTGACCTTGCAGTGTTTCTGGGTCTGTTACGTCAGGAGTTTCTGATCTTGTTTGCATAATTCTTATCCTATTTTAATATTTCTACCGACTCTAGGTCCTTCTGCTACTTGTGTAAAAGCATCTTTACCAAGAACTTCATTTATTTGAGCAATTTTTTGTGTACTTATATTATTACCTTGTACAACATCTTCACCTACAAATCTTTGTGGGCGTTGTTCTGCTCTTTGTAAGTTAACTCTTGATTGAGGAGTACTAGATGCAAAACCTTCTAGCTTATCAATTTTAGGAACAACACTATCATCAGCTTTAGTTGTAGACCTTTCTAATCCCATAGCAGTTAATAATGTTTGAATAGTTTCATCATCTGCACTTTCAGGATTAGCACCTAAAGCTACCCATATATCTTTCCAATCTTTAGCATCTAATCCAGTCCAGTCTGTAATACTTTCTACAACACCTCTTAAAGCATTTCCACCTGCTTCAATACCACTTCTAATACCATCTACTATACCCCCTAAAAAATAATCATTAGAGCCCATAGGTTCTTTTATATTTTTAAATGTTTCTCTTAATTTGCTCATGTTATTTCCTAATCTAATATTTTACTGATATATGTCATTACAGCACCACCTATTTTTTCCCAAGATTTAGCTTTAGTTTCCTGATTAAATAGTCTTGCGTTAATATCTCCTTGTAGGCTTAACTTAACTAACTCATGTGCATACTGGTCTTGATTAAAACTAGACTGTGTAAGCCAAGAAGATTCATCTCTATATTGTTGCCATATGTTATTTAAAGCATTTTGATTTATGCCTAACACATTTAAAGCATTAGTTCTGTTTGCCTCATTTTGTGTTGCAGTATTCTGTGTATTTATTTGCCTACGCCAAGCTGCATTAGATTGATTAATCTGTGCCTGCATCGTAGAATTAAATTTCTCTCTAGTATCTACTAGTGAGGAATTAAACCTTGCTTGTGCATTTGTTTGGTCTACGTTAAACTCTTTCATAGCTGCAACTCTATTTGCATTTTGTTGTGCTACCTGCGAGCCTAACTGTGCAAAGAATTGATCTGTTTGATTTTCACTAGTAGCATTGAACTGTAATCTAGCATTGTCAGCCGCAGCGTCTGTAAACAAAGCTTGTGTTTTAGCTTGATATTTTAACACTTCACCTTGTTGTTTATTTGTAAGGTTAGCCATGTCCATGTTTAAAAATGATTGAGCATTTACTACCTGTGCTTGTTGTCTATTGTTTAAACTAGCCATTTCCATACTTGCATATGTAGCAGCATTTTGTAAAGCTGTTTTCATTTCAGCATCTAGGTTTGCTAAAGTCATGTTTTGCATAAGCTGTGAGTTATTTAAGTTACGTTGTTGTTCTTCATTAAACTGTAGATTGTTTACTTCAGCTACTCTAGCAGCATTTACAACAGCTCTTTGTTGGTCATTGGTAAGTTCTTGACCTGTAAGTGCAGCATCTATTTGTGCTTTAGACAACTCTCTTTGTTGTTTAAATGACATGTTAGACATAGACACTTGCATGTTATTTACAGAATCTTGCATAATGCCTTGCTGTTCATTATTAAGATTAATACCTTCTATTTCAGCATATCTTGCAGCATTTACTACTTGTCTTTGTTGTTCAAAGTTTAATTCTCTTTCTTGTAAAGAGGCTTTTAATTGTGCATTAGCCAGAGCTGTTTGTTGCATATTAGAAAGACTTTGAGATTGTAATTTAAAACCATTAGTAGAATTTTGTAATGCAGTTTGTTGTCTTGCATTTAAATCAGATAAACCTATCTGTAAAGCGGCAGCCTGATTAGCCAAAGCAACTTTCTGTTTATTGTTTATATTTGTAAGATTTATTTCTCTAAATACTTGTGCATCTTGTGCAGCTACAGGCAAAGAAGATTCCATTGCAGCTTGCATAATTGCAGCACCTGCCATAGAACTTGCAGATAAACCTCTAGCAGCCATTTGTGCTTCAGCATTTCTTATTGCACCTGCAGCATAGGCAGGAGTTTTACCATCAGCAAATTGTGCCATAAGGTTTGTTAGTTGTCCTTGAATAGTAGCCTCTACAGGAACTTCAGACATTTGTTGTGTTATAGCATTTGCTGTAGCTCTAGTTTGTTCGTCTGTACTAGATTGAGCCGCAGTCATTGTAGCATTATCTCTTAGTTCTGCCATAACTTGAGCTTCTGCTTGTTTAGCTTCTGCAGGAGCAATAGGTTGTACTATTTCATTTGTAGTTATAGAACGTGAAGCCGCATCTATTTTATCATTAAAGTTACCAGTAAAATCGCCTACAGTCGGTGTCTTTCTTCTATCTACCCTAGCCATATCTTCAGCAACAGAACCTTCAGCTTTTTTCTGGTCTATGCTTTCTCTTTGTGGTGCTTGTCCAATAATAGATTCGCCTACGATTGGTTTACCTGTTTGTGAGTCTACTTGTTTTGTTAAATTTTCTAAAGTCTGTGCAGTTAAAGCCTGGTTTGTTACGTCAGTAATAGTTTTTGTAGTATTAGCTACAATGTCAGCATCACTTTTAATTGTATAGCCTGCTGCTTGTAGGGCTTCAATCTGTTCGTTACTTATAATATCTGTAGCTGCTTGTTGTGATGCTCCTAATTGTACGCCTGCAGTGGTTTCTAACTCACCTGCCTGTACTGCCATGTCTGTAGGCTTTACTTTAGCTGTTTCAGGGAGATTAGGGTCAGTGCCTGTAAGTCCTCCCATTTGGTCAAACTGGTTTAGTACATCTCCAAATCTAGTTTCAAGAGCACCATCTCCAGTTCCAGTACCTCCAGTTCCAGTACCTCCAGTTCCTGCAGTATTTTGGTTTTGTAAATTTTGTATTTGTTGTTGTAAAGTAGTTATAGTAGCAGCATCGGTAGAGCCTTTAGTTTCTAAACTTTTTAACTGGGCTGTTAAAGCATCTATTTGAGCTTGTAGTAGATTATTTTTTTGAATTTCTTGAGTACCATCTTCACCGCCTGCACTACTTTTATTAGCTGCAACATTTTGTGCAATTTGCGAAACTTCAGCAGCAGTATCAGTTCCTTCAGCTCCTGCAGTTTTTAAAGCTTCTGTTAATTCTGGATTATTAGCTGATACAGCACTACCAAAATTTGTACCATCACCTGCAGCATCAAATACAATATTTCCTTTACCATCATCTTTCATCAAAGCATTTGCAGCCATAGCTCCAAAAGGATCATCTACAGCAGCGTCTGCCGCAAGAGTATCATCGCTAGTCGTAGTAGTATTGTTTTGGTTATTAGCACCAGGTGTGTTAACTGTTACTTTAGGAGATGTAAGTCCAGGAGGTTGATTAGCCTGATACTGTTTAACCATATCTGTTATTTGAGATTGAGTTAAACCACCAAGAAACATGTTTTGCCTAGCTAAGGCTCCTGTTCTCATCTGTTTTTCTTTATCTGTCAATGGTTTTCTTGGCATCTTTTTTTCCTCTAGCCTATAATTATTTTAAGTAGTAACCCTATTACAGAAACACTAGCTCCTATAAGTATAGCTTCTATCCTGTACAGTCTTTTATCTATTGCCTCATACCTACTTGTACAAGCATCTACATGATCGTCTATTTTTTGATTTACGGTTGCGGTTGTAGCTTTAGGCATGATTTCTCCTTATTTATATTTGTTTTACAGGATCACCTTCTTTATGATCTGCAGCACTTGTTGACTCTGCTCCTCTAGTGCAACCTGTAAGATTTGTACCATCTACTCCAGTATAGGTAATTTTTTCATTGTTTATTTGTACAGTACCAGATGTCGTAAATGATATTGTTTTAACGACAGAAATAGTTGTTACAGAATTATTAATATCAGACTTAAGATGATCTAAACCTTTAAAGTCTGTATTAAGAGACCATGAAGAACCGTCATGTTTATATTTATATCCCCACCAATCTGATTTAGCATCTACGCCTGTGCGTAAAACAACATTACTTGATGTACAGTCTTGTATAGTTCTTTCTAAAGTTCCATCCAAACTAATTGTTGTGCCTTCTGCTGTAATAGTTACAGTTTTATTATCATCTATATAATATATACTTATATTAGTATCTTTTTGCACTATTGTTTGCATTTTATACTCCTTAGTTTAATTTGTTATTAGCAATTTATCTGCTGCTAATGCTTTTCCCATTAAAGTATTATTAGTTCCACTTGTGGTATAAGTAGCTCCGTCTAAATAATATTTAGCACCTATGTTTAAACCACTTTGATTTTCATCTACTGAGCCTAAAACTTTAACATCTACAGTTGCACCATCCGAAACTGCTGCCTGTGCAATACCGACAAAATCTTCTTCTGTAGAAAGATTTGAACTTTTATATACTCTACTTTTAAATTTACCATCTACACCACTAACACCAACATTTAAGTCTCTACTATAATCGAAATGGGTTACTATTCTTTTTGCCGTTGAACTATAATACATACTTAAATCTTGTGGTATCTGCTCAGTATAAGTGCTATTATTATGACCAGTATCCCAATCAACTGCACCTTCTACTGTTATGCTATCTCCTCCACTACTTAATGTACACTCTCTTATTTTAATTCTTGAATCATAACTAGGATAAGTATAATTACTATCATCTTTATACATAACTACTGCTTGCCCTGTATTTTCGTCTACAGCACTAACAGGATATCTAGACTGTGATGTTGTTATATCAACACTAGCTGTAAACGATAAACTACCAGTGCTAGACATAGACATCATTCTTCCTTCTAATCTATCGTCTTGGTCATCATTAAAGAAAGTCACAAAAGCATGTGAAGATTGAGGGTGATAGGTAGGGCAAGGATAGTAATTATAATTCTGACCATCAAGTTGTTGTTGACTAGTAAAACTAGCCGTTGCACTAGAACCTGTACCAGATAAAGTTGAAGAAAAACCATATACTCTACTATTTTGTGAACTGTTACTATACAGGTGAGCAAATTTATTTCTATTACGCATATAAACTATGCCAAAACCCATGTACTGGGCTAATACAGTATCAGTACCTGAAATTGGTTCGTAAGCAGTTCCACTATTTCCAAAAGCTACAGTGTTTGTTGTACCCCCTGTTATAGTACAAGGTATACTTCTATATTTATTATTAGTATCTGCAAAATTAACAATAAAGTTATTTGTACTAGTATCAAACTCACAATTCATTGATTGAGCTAACAATGATATTACCGTAGCTGAACCAAAAGAAATAGAATTATCACTCGAATCTATTGTACCTACTTTTGCAGTTAAATAGTCACTGTTACCTGGGTCAGAATATACAATTAAAACTCTATTAGTATTAGGATCATAACCTGCTGAAAGATATTTAAATGTTGTACTACCATCTACTTCTACCTCAGTACCATGATTGTGAGTATAGTTGTTTGAATTTACTTCATACACTTTAGCATATAATTTATCATCTCGCTTAATATAAAATATTACATCTCTATTAATAGCATCATCATGCACAGCAGTTCTTGAAGTTCTATTACCATAAAATGAAGTTGTAACACCATAATCATCAACAAGAACATAATCTGAACCATATGTTCTTGATGTAGAGGCTACTATCTCTTGTACTTTTCCCTCACTTGTTAAACTTACAGGCTTACCTGCAGCACTAATAGCACCATCTGCAACAAATTGAATAGAACCACTAGATACACTACCCCAACTTAAAGTATTAGAGCCATTTGTTTTTAAAAATTGACCGTCTGTACCATCTGCATTAGGCAATACCCATACTTCATTAGAAGATATAGCATCTGGACCTTTAAAACCTACGTAGTTTGCACCATTAGCAGCTAACTCTTGAAATCTTAATTCAGTAGTATTACCAGTACCTGTACCGTGAGGAGCCATGCTTACACCACCTGCAGCTACAACTGCTGTAGTGTCATTGCCATCTTCATCATACTCAATACTTATATCTTGATCTGAACCAAGATAAATTTTCTTATCATCTGCAATATATAAATCACCCCACTCAAGCGATGTGCTACCTAAATCAGCACCACCTGAAGCATCAGGTACAATAGAGGTTTCTGCTGTAAATGTATTTGTTCTAATTCCAGAAGTACCATTATCAATAGCACCAAATCCTGAAGTAATAGAACCTCCATCTAAAGCACCTGTAGATGTAATATTAGTTTGAGCAGCAGTAGCTAAAGTACCTGTAATATTTCCTGTAGCTTCTAAAGTTCCTGCTACTACTAGACCACCATTAGATAGTGTCATTAAGTCTGTATCATCTGTATGACCTATTGTAGTCCCATTAATAATAACATTATCTACAGTTAATGTGGTTAACGTTCCTAAAGATGTAACATTACCTTGTGCTGCTGTAGACAATGTTCCTGCTAAAGTTCCACCAGTAACTGTACCTGAAGTGGTAATAGCAGAAGAACCTACATCTATAGCACCAAAACCTGAGCTAATAGAACCACCATTTAAAGCACCTACAGAAGTTATATTTGTTTGAGCTGCAGTAGTTAAGGTACCTGCAATATTACCAAAAACTACATTACCTGCTGTACCACTAAATACTTCTGAAGAATTTGTAGCATCTGGTATAAATGTAAATGCACTTGCAGAATCGTCATAACCAAAGAAACCTACTTTGGCTGCAGAGCCTGTATGATACCTAAACTCAATACCCCTATCTTTGTTATCATCAGAACCTGGAGCAGAATCTCCACCTAATGTAAAGATAGGATCATCAATAGTTACTGTAGTAGAGTTTACAGTTGTTGTAGTTCCATTAACGGTAAGATCACCAGTAACAATTAAATTACCTGCAGCAGTAGCATTAGCACCACTAAATGTTAGTGCAGTTGTAGTACCTGATTTAATTATCAAATTACCTGAAGTATTAGTTGCACTACCGAATGTTGTGCCTGCATCTTTAAAGAATATATCTCCACCATCAGCATCTAATATAATATCTGTTGTAGCATCTAAAGTAATTGTACTTCCAGAATCAATTTCTTCTATTGTAGGAGTTGTTAATGTTTTGTTTGTTAAAGTATCTGTAGTAGTTTTACCTACTAAAGTATCTGTTGTAGCAGGTAAAGTTAAAGTTATATTACCACTAAAATCTGAGTGTGCAGGAGCTTGTAGCTGTGCATAATGTGCATTACTAACTTCACAATAAAATCTTACGTAAGATTGAGCACCAGAATTTTTAATTGATATAGCACCTGATTGCATATCAATTCCATTAGAGCCATCTATTCTTACAACACCAGAACCGTTTGGCGTAAGAGCTATATTACCATTAGATGTAGAAACTAAACCGTTACCGTTTACATCTAAGTCACCACCTAATTGTGGGGTAGAATCTTCTGCAACGTTAGCTATACCAGAAGATGTAGCAAGACCTGATACCAATGTACTTCTTGTTATTTTTTTAAGACCGCCACCAGAGGAATCTACAGCTAATAAAACATCATCATTTGCTACACTAGATATTTCAGATAAATCCCCTACTGCTGTAGGGTTATAGTTTGTACCATCGGCAATAAGTAAATTACCTGCAGTGTTAGTAGCCATAGTAAGATCATCACCAGATATAGTAAGATCACCACCTATAGTAACATTACCTGTAGTAGTAACTGTATCTATGTATGCATCTTTCCATCTTACACCTGTTGTACCTAAATCTACATCACTATCTGTTTGTGGACCAAATACACCATCAGCTACATATACTTGTTCTGCATTAGCTGCATAGAAATGTATTTCGTCTGCTGTTTCAAAGTCTATTTTTGTTTCGTTATCTTCGCCAATTTTAATGTCAGTTGCAAGTAAAGATGTAATATTTGTTTGAGCTGCATTTACACTAAATGTAAGATCGTAAGGATCACCATCCGTACCATTATCTGTATCAGTCCAGTTTGTAGTTATACCAGAACCAATAAATTTAACTTCCTTACCAGATGCTATAGTTACTTCTGTTCCATCGCTATCTTCTAATTGAAAAGATGTAGTTACTCCAGATATTTCTGTATCTACATAAGCTTTAATTGATTGTTGTGTAGCAAGTTTAGTAGCAGAATTAGAAGACATGTTATCTTCGTCTGCAATATCTGTAATAGTTACTGAACCATCAGATAAAGACCCAAAATTTAAAGTTCCAGAAACATCTACATTACCATTCATGTCAATAGTAGTAGCAGCTATTTGTATTTCTGTATCAGCAACTAAATCTAATTGTCCATCAGCAGAAGAGTTGATATATATTGCAGTGTCTCTAAATTGTATTTTTTCAGTACTACTAATTAATAAATCGTCTGAAAACTGGAAGTAATCTTCATCTTCCATCCATGTTATAACACCATCATTTGAATTAGCATTAAACGTAACAGCTATATCGGTATCTGCACCTGTACCCATACTAATAGCATTACTAAATAATGTAGATATAGGACCGCCATCACCTGCTGTGCTACCATCATGTTTGTGACCTGTACTTACGTGGAAAGCTGCTAGTATAGCATTAAACTCATTATTACTATGAGCTGCTGTAATAGTATCTCCAGTTGTAAAGGTTGATTGTCTTGCTGAATAACCTGCCATTGCTTATCTCCTACCTGCTGCTGCAAATTCTAAACTAAAACCTCTTAATGAATATGGTGCTGAAGTTTCATTTTGTTTTTCTGTAAATTGGACTGCTACTGCAAATCCTGAACCTGTTATAGGTTGTCTAATTAATATAAATTCTGCTCCACCATATTGTGAAGTTCCGTAAGTAGCTGAACCATATAATGCTAAATCTGCTATTTCTGTAAATGGTATACTGTTTGGATTTAGTACATCTGCTGAACCAAAATCATATTCTAAACCTAGGTTAGTAGTTAGTTCACCTTCTGGTCTGTAGTTTAATATTACTCTATGAAATCTTTTTCTAATACCAGGATCACCCATAGTTAAATGTGCTGATTTAAATCTAGCTTCCATACTTATTGTATCATTAGAAGCATTTGTAAAAGTATTACCAGATTCTTGTTTGTATATATAACCATCATAACCGCCATGTACTGTATTTTCTACATCGCCTATATAGCCACTATCTGCACAGTTAGGTTTAATACCTTTCATATCAGAATATTCCCACCTATCTCCCCTAAAAACAGCTATAACTCCTGTGCAATCTGTTTCAGCACCTTGATTCGCAAAAAATATTCTATATTGTGTTTTAGCTTTTATAACTACAGAACTTATTTTTTCTGCTACAGTATTATAATTTAATTCTGTAAATCTTCTTTGTATAGGTCTAGATATAACACCTAACTCTACATCACCAATTTTTTCTGTACCTGCAATAGTTCTTAAACCATCAGCAGCTAAAAATATTAAATCACCGCCTACTTCTTGTATACTTTGTGGTGCAATACAGCCTACATTAGTTGTAACTGGTTGCATTTGAAAGTCTGATATACTGTTTCCTACCAATCTAAATATTGCGTTATCGCAAAATATGTAAAGCTGCTCCCTAAACACTTTTAATCCTGTTATGTTGCCTGTTACAGATATAGAACCTGCACCTTTAGCAGCACTAAACTCTCCTTCTGCATATGGAGCAGAGAATATTACTTTTTGTGGTGTAGCAGACATGCCTGCATAGAAAGCATGGTTTCTAAATATTTTTACAAACTTAGGGTTAGCAGGTGCTCCTGTGCCACTAATATCTGTTACCGAGCTGTTGTTGTAGGAAGACGCATTGTTAGCACCATCAGCCCATATTATTTTGTCTGTGCCATCCATATTGTAGGTATCAAAGTCATATCTACCTGCACTAGTTCTGCCTGAGTCTATCTGT
>Ga0208158_1000534_pt1 | contig 13406 bp, 15 predicted proteins | sample 8_EtaG_FD_184081 | JGI IMG/M metagenome (GOLD analysis project Ga0208158, IMG submission 184081) | Marine viral communities from the Subarctic Pacific Ocean - 8_ETSP_OMZ_AT15162 metaG (SPAdes) (version 2) | ecosystem: Environmental > Aquatic > Marine > Oceanic | place: Pacific Ocean | collected...
GATATGTTAAATGAGCTAGAGGATTACTTTCAATTTAAAAAAGGTTTAGATAGATCACAAGCTCAAAGAGCTGCTGCTAAAAAAACTTACGATCAATTAAAAATAGATAGTGCAGAAAAATTAAGATCTACATTACTACAAAGAAAAGTAATGGATCAAATCCAGGATAGATTATTAAATTATAGAAATAGTAAAGGCGAAACAGATATACCTAATGCAGTTAGATCTATGTATGCACACGATAATTATTCAACTGAATTTAGTATTGAAAGATTGGTTGATATGGAAAGAGGTAAAGCTCACGCATTAATGAATGAAGTTTTAGATCAGCTTGCTTATAAAATAGGTGGCAGACAAACTAAATTACAAAAAACTAATCTTAAATTAATGATTAGAGAATTGATGGGAGAAAATACTGGTAATCAAAATGCCAAACAATTAGCTGAAGCCTGGAAAAAAACTGCTGAACATTTAAGAAAAAGATACAATAGCTTTGGTGGTAGAATTTTAACAAGATTAAATTGGGGATTACCACAAATACACGACACATTATCAGTTAGATCTGTAACTAAACAAGATTGGATTGATTATGTTTTACCAAAACTAGATATTGATAAAATGACAGATGAAAGTACGGGTTTACCATTTACAGATAAAAGTATTCAAAAAGCATTAAGTCAAGTTTACGATAACATTACAACAGAAGGTATGGCAACATTTAAACCTGGCACAAATTCTTATGGAAAAACTTTTGCTAATAGAAGAACCGATCACAGATTTTTAGCTTTTAAAAATGCAGATGCCTGGATGGAATATCAAACAAGATTTGGTAATCCAGATCCATTTGTAACTATGATGGAACATATTAACGGAATGAGTAGAGATATAGCTTTATTAAAAACATTGGGGCCAAACCCAGATGCAACACACTCATTTTTATTACAAACAATTAAAAAACAAGCAACACTAGATACAGCAGCAGAAGCACAAGGTAAATTTAAAAGAAAAAAAACAATACCTGGAACTGAACAAGATAGAGCAAATGCAATAACTGAAAGTATTAATAATTTATATGCTTATCACAAGGGAACTTTAAATCAGCCAGTTAATGCTTTTTTTGGTAATACGTTTGCTGGTTTAAGACAAATATTAACTTCTGCACAATTAGGAGGAGCAAGTATTATGGCTCTTTCAGATTTTAACTGGTCAAGAATAACATCTAAATTTAATGGTTTACCAGCTTTTAAAGCTAATAAGATGGCTACTAAATTATTGTACGATGGTATTAAAAAAGATAGTTCATTAAGCAGAGTTGCTATGAGATTAGGATTAATTGCTGAAATGCAATCAACAGTAGCTGGAGTTCAAGCAAGATATTTAGATGACATTGATACACCAATGCTAGCAAAAAGAATTTCAGATGTTATTTTAAGAGGTTCTGGATTATCTCATTTAACTCAATCTGGTAAGTGGGGTTTTGGTATGTCTGTATTAGGAACACTTGCAGATGAAAGTGGTAAAGTTTTTAATAAATTAAATCCAGATCTACAAAAAGCATTAAGTAAATATGGTATAGATGATGAAGCCTGGGAAATAATTAGAAAAACTAAATTATATGATGCGGGTATTGATGAACCTTCTATGGCTGGGAAAGGTGTTACATTTTTAAGACCCGATGATATTCACGCAAGAGCAGATTTAGATCCAGATATTAGAGAAGATTTAGTAACAAGATTAATGAATTTTGTAACTTCTGAAACTAACTTTGCTGTACCTACTGCATCTGCAAAAGGTAGAACAATTTTAGCGGGTAGTACCAAAGCGGGTACTGTACCTGGAGAGTTTATGAAATCAGCTTTAATGTATAAAAACTTTGCAATTACATTAGGTTTTACTCATTTGGCTAGAGGGTTTCAGCAAGTAGGTTTAAAAGGTAAAGCAAAATATTTAGTGCCAATGATTATATCGGGTGGTGTTATGGGTGCTTTAGCTTATGAATTAAAACAAATAGCAGCTGGTAAAACTCCTACTAAACCAGAAGATATGGGAGTTAGATACTGGCTTAATTCATTAGTTTATGGAGGTGGATTAGGAATATTTGGAGATTTTTTATTTGCAGATCAAAACAGATATGGTGGTTCTTTACAAAAAACAGCAGCGGGGCCAGTTGTGGGTTTCTTACACGATGCAATACAATTAACTATTGGTAATGTTATGCAGCTAGCTTCTGGGGAAAAAACTAATGCGGGTAAAGAATTTGCGGCATTCGTACAAAGATACACTCCTGGTTCAACACTTTGGTACACAAGATTAGTCTTTGAAAGATTAATTATGGATACACTCGAAAGGTTAATTAACCCAGATTTTGACGCAGATAATAGAAGAAGGGAAAGAAACTTAAAAAATCGTACTGGACAAGATTATTGGTGGTCTCCAGGCGAAATTACACCAAATTAGTTATAGACAATAGAGACTTTTTTAAATAAAGAAAAACATAGTGTAGGATTTTCATGCCTACAATTATCTTTTTCACAACCCAAATATAAAAATTATGACGATAAGCACAACGACTATTAAAAATTCGTATAGTGGTAATGGTAGCACAACTGCGTTTGCCTACACATTTCCTATTAATACAACATCTGAAATTACAGTAATTGAGAGATCTGCTACTGGAACAGAGACAATTAAATCTGAAGGTACTGGATCAACTAACTATGGTATAGCTGATAATGGATCTAGTGGTGGAACAGTAACAATGGTTACGGCTCCCGCATCTGGTACAACTTTGGTTATTTTAAGAAACACAACTTTAACCCAAGAAACAGATTATGTTGCAAATGATCCTTTTCCAGCTGAAACTCACGAAGACGCTTTGGATAAACTTCAAATGCAAAACCAAGAGTTACAAGAAGAATTAGATAGATCATTTAAAGTTTCAAGAACCAATACTATTACTTCAGCTGAATTTACTACATCTGCAACAGACAGAGCTAGTAAAACTTTAGGATTTGATAGCGATGGTAACTTAACAACAGTTTCAGATTTCTTACCAGCGGGTGGAGACGCAGCACAATTTACATATTCAACAACTACAACAGATAGTGATCCTGGATCAGGATATATCAGATTTAACAACGCAACTCTTTCATCTGCGACTATTGCTTATGTGGATGACAACGAAGCTAATGGAACTGACGTGTCTAGCTGGGTTCAAAGTTTTGATGATGTAACTGGCAATGCTACTAATAGAGGAAGAATAAGAGTTACAAAATCTAACACATTAGATGTATGGCACGTTTGGAAAATTTCTGGAGCTGTTACAGATGCCTCTGGTTATACAAAATTAGCTTTAACTTATATTGATGGTTCTGGAAGTATAGCAAATGATGATAAGGTATTTTTATCTTTTGTACCTAGTGGAGAAGATGGAGCAATACCTGGTTATTATTATAAATTTGATACGGGTACATCTGACGCTGATCCTGGAGCTGGAGAGATAGCTTTTAATAACGGAACTTACGCATCTGCTACAGAAATTTATATTGATGATGTTGACCAAAATTCAGTATCAACACAAGCAGATACCGCAACTTGGGGATCTTCAACTTCAACAATTAAAGGTTTTTTACACATTGTAGATATTAACGACAGCACGACTTATGCAAGATTTAAAATAACCGCAGCTGTTAGTGATGAAAGTGGCTACAATAAAATTACAGTTGCTCATTTAGCATCTAATAATACTTTTTCAGCAGCAGACGAGTTATCAGTTCACTTTACAAGAACTGGATTAAAAGGTGATACTGGTTCGACTGGAAGTTTAGGAAATCAAGGTGTAGCTGGTTTGGCTATGACTTGGGAAACTACAACAACAGATGCAGATCAAGGAGCTGGTAAAATTTCAGCAAACAATGGCACGATTTCTAGTGCTACTGTTTTATATCTTGATGATGTAGATGATGCTGGAGCAGATATTTCTACTTTCGTTCAATCTTGGGATGATGCTTCAAATTCTGTTGCTAGAGGTTTTGTTAGAATTGAAAAAGAAGGAACAGCATCTACATTTGCATTATTCAAAGTAAGCGGTAGCGTTACTGATGCTTCAGGATATAGCAAGGTTGCCGTTACTCATATCGTAAGTAGTGGAACTTTATCTGATGGCGATGGAGTAGGAGTTCACTTTACTCAATCAGGTGCTGATGGATCTGGAGATATGTCTGATCTTGTTGATGATACTTCTCCTCAACTTGGTGGAGATTTAGATATTAATGGAAATGATATAACTTCAGCATCAAACGCTGATGTAGATATAAATCCGCATGGAACTGGAAATGTAGTTCTTAAAACAGATTTAGTTAGTGTTGGCGGAGGATCAGAAATTGGTCATATATCATCTAATGGTGCTTATGATTTAAAACTTGATACTAACTCTAGCACAAACTCTGGATCAATAGTTATAACTGATGGAGCAAATGGCGATATAGATATTACTACTAATGGAACTGGAGCAATTAAATTTAATGATATGGCTTATATTCCTCAACAAGCAATTACATCATCTTCAAATGCAGTTGCTTGGGATGCACAAGCTAAACCAAACGCATATCATTTAACAACTGAAAATACGACTTTCTCTGCTCCAAGTAATGCAGTTGAAGGTGCATTTATTTGTTTAGAAATTAATTACAATGGTTCTCATAGTATTGGTTGGAACACAGTATTTGAATTTGCTGCATCAACAGAACCAACTGAAACAGCATCAGATGGAAAAACTGACATCCATATTTTCCGTTACAACAATGCTGTTTGGCAAGAGGTTGGAAGAACAATGAATTTAAGTGAAAGTTAATAGGAGATAATATGTGGGGATTAGTAGAATCAGGATCAATAACAAAAATAATAAATAAACCAAAAGGTATGGTTATTGGCGATACTCGTCATTCAAGAAAAATATTTGAATTATGGAGTAAGTCTGAACTAGAAGCTAAAGGTATTTATGAAGTAGAATTTGATAATTCTAATAAAAAAGATGAACAATGGTATATCAATACCAATCAATCATTTGCTTTTGCTGGTGGAAAAATTACAGCAAGTTATGGTTCAGCTACAGCTAAAGCTCATGCAGATACTTTATGGACATCACAAGATAAAACAGATGGTTTAATACCAGATGGTAAAGATGTTGGAGATGTTAAAACAGAAGGATTAAAAACACAATTAATTAGAACAATTAAATCTCAAGCTGCTGGAGAGTTACAAAATACAGATTGGTACATAACTAGAAAAGCAGATGCTGGAACAGCTGTACCAAGTTCAATCACTACTCATAGAGCAGCAGTAAGAACCAAAGCTGCTGAAATGGAAACAGCTATTACTAATGCTAGTGATACACCAGCTCTTGAAACTTTATATACTTATACAAAGCAAGAGGATGGATCAGTTACTAGACCATTAGGCGAACTTCCAACATTGGAGAGTTAATGCCATTAATTTTACCAGGTAATGTAGCATCAGCATTAGGAGGTGGTTATGAAGTAGCCAACTCATTAAGAGTTAATGAAAACGATAGTCCAAGACTTCATAAAACAAATGGAACTCCAACTAGCAGAAGAAAATTTACTTTTTCTTGTTGGGTAAAAAGAGCTTCATTAGATGAAGAAAGTGATATGCACATGATTTTTAATTTTAATGGTAATTCAAATAGATTTTATGTTGGTTTTTTTGGCGATAAATTAAGAGTTAATGCAACAAAAAGTGGAGATGGAACAACTGCTATGGATCTTAAAACAAATCGTATGTTTAGAGATTTTTCAGCATGGTATTCAATCGTAGTTGCAGTAGATACAGAGCAAGGTACTGCTGCTAATAGAGTAAAAATATATATTAATGGAATTCAAGAAACATCTTTTGCAACTGAAACTTATCCAGCAGAAGATGATGACATTCATGTAAACGAAAGTGATGTAGAGCTTTTAGAATTTACCAATGCTGCAGTTCATTTTTTTGATGGATATATTGCAGAAATAGTTTATGTCGATGGTACTCAAGAAGCTGTAACTTCATTCGGAGAATTTGATGAAGATAGTCCGACAATATGGAAACCGAAAAATGTATCTGGTTTAACATTTGGCACAAATGGATTTTATTTAGATTTTGAAGATAGTAGTAATTTAGGAAATGACGCAAATGGTGGAACAGATTTTACAGAAGTTAATATAGCTGCAATAGATCAAAGCACAGATACACCGACTAATAATTTTTGTACTTTTAATCCATTATTTGGTGCAGAAACTCAGGCAGTAAATACAACTTTTTCAGAAGGTAATCTTGCAGTCGTTAATTCTGGTTCTGTTTATAATCCTTATGGAACTACAATAGGTGTCAATAAAGGAAAATGGTATGCAGAGTTTAAAGCAAATGCCAATATGGGAGATGGTAATATTGGTATATTTGCTAAACTTGGTGCTTCTGGTGATGCTTTAAGTTCTCAAACACAGCAATATTCTTGGTATTTTACTGCTAGTGCTGGAAATATTAGATCAGGTGGTTCCAATATTGTTACAAGTGTTGGAACTATAGCTGCAAACGATATTATAGGAATAGCTTTGGATTGTAATAACAGTAAATTGTATATGCACAAAAACGGAACATATATAAGTAATGGTACTGGTACTGGAAATCCATCAAGTGGAACAAATGGTATTTCAATAACTGATCCAGATGACACAGATTTAGGTGTTTATTTTATGACAGCTATGGACTGGGGTGGAAGTACAAGAGGTAATTGGTTTGCAAACTTTGGCTCTCCATCATTTACAATTTCATCAAGCAACAGCGATGCTAACGGATACGGCTCCTTCGAGCATTCCGTACCTTCGGGGTACCTTGCGATATGCACAAAAAATTTAGGAAGTGATGGAGGATAAATGGCAGCTTATACAACAATAGACAATCCAGAATTATATTTCCAGACAAAGCTCTATACTGGAAATGATAGTGATAATCATTCAATAACTTTAGATGGTGATGAAAATATGCAACCTGATTTTCTTTGGATTAAGCAAAGAGGAGATGCTGGTTACGATCATTCTTTAACAGATAGTGTCAGAGGAAATACAAAAATGTTATATACCTCTCAAACTATAGGAGAAGGTACACATACAACAGGAGTTAAATCCTTTGATAGTGATGGTTTTACATTAGGAACTGATGATGGTGATAGTGGTGGTAGTTATGCAAACCTTGTTAATTATTCAAAAAATTATGTAGCTTGGTGCTGGAAAGCTGGAACATCATTTACCAATGACGCAAGTGCAACATCAATAGGAGATTTAGATAGTTCAGGAAGTTTATCACAAACTGCTGGATTTTCAATTTGTGCATATACTGGAAATGGAACATCAGGAGAAACAATAAAACATGGTTTATCTACTGCTCCAAAAATTATTATAATAAAAAAATCAAGTGGAGGAGATAATTGGACTATGTTAAATACAAACATTAGTTTAAATACACATTTACATTTTACATCGGATGGTGCAGTTTCTGATCCAATGTTTAACAATACTGCTCCAACAACAAGTGTATTTACTGTTGATAGCGATGGTCAAGTTAATGGAGATGGAAATGTATTTATAGCTTATTGTTGGTCAGAAGTAGCTGGTTACAGCAAGTTTGGAAAATACACAGGAAATGGAAATGCTAACGGGCCATTCGTTTGGACAGGATTTAAACCAGCATTTGTTATGTGGAAAAAATCAAGTGGAACTGAAGATTGGGGTTTATCAGATAATAAAAGAGACACATCTAATGTTATAGGAAACAAATTAAGACCAAATGCAAGTACACTTGAACACACAGGTAATGCTCACATGGATTTTCTTTCAAATGGTTGGAAATGGAGAAATACTAATGGAGAATATAATGCTTCTGGTGCAACATACATCTACCTAGCTTTCGCAGAAGCTCCATTCGTAAATTCTAATGGAGTACCTTGTAATGCTCGTTGATCCATGAAGTTTATACTGCTTATATCGGTATGCTCTTTTTTACAAAACGAATGCAAAGATCCAATAGAATTTAATTTAAGATTTAACACATGGAAAGAATGCGCTTTAGCTGCATTTGATGCTAGCAAAAAATATCTAAACACCATGGATGAAAAAACTGTAAATGAATTTAGACTTGCAACTAAATTTAGTTGTGAGGCTATAAAGGAAACGTGATGGTAAAAAAGAAATCTCAACACTCTAACATAGAGGATCATAATGGTATAAGAATATCTTACCATGAAAAGGTTTGCGCAGAACGAATGAAAACTTTGTTCAAAGCAATCGATGAAATGCGAGTAGATATTAAATCATTAAAAGCATCAATGGATAGAGGTAAAGGAGCTGCTACAATAATAATATTGATAGGTGGTTTACTTGGCTCAATCCTCTACTACTTCACGAAATAGAACAACTGCTGCTAAAGGTTTATCTAATGAACTATTAGCTGCTGCTGAATTTGCAAAGGATCCAAATTTAATAGTCTTTACCCCAATAGGTGCGGGGCCAATAGATATATTAGTTCTTAACATAAAGACGGGGGAGTACACGGGTTATGATGTTAAAACACAAAACTACCGCAAGAATGGTTGGAAGATTAACCGAAGTAAAACTGGCGAGCAAAAAAGATTAGGTGTCAAAATTCTCAATTTTGATCCAGGAGGTAAATAAATCATGGAAGAAGTTAAACAACGAATTAAAGAACATGAAGGGTTTAGGGATACTGTGTACTCCGATAGCCTGGGTTTCGCTACAGTTGGGTATGGCCATTTGGTTCTACCTACCGATGACTTTATTAAAGGTGTTGAATATCCTAAAGAAGATCTTGAAAAACTTTTTGAATTGGATTTTAACGAAGCTCTACAATCTGCGAATGACTTATTGGAAGAAATAGAAGTACCTGAAACTATTAAAGGTGTCATTTGTGAAATGTGTTTCCAACTTGGAAAACCAAGAGTAATGAAATTTAAAAAAATGTGGGAAGGTTTAGAAGCTGGAGATTATAATAAAGCAGCTGATGAAATGATTGATAGTGCTTGGCATAAGCAAACTACTTCAAGATGTGAAAGCCTGGCGGAATTAGTAAGAGGTTGTAAATAATATGTGGTTTAGCGCAATTAAATTAGCAGTAAATGCTGGTAGTCATATCTACAAAAAGAAACAAGAAACTAAAATGATGATGGCTAACGCACAAGCCAAACACGCAGAGAAGATGGCTAGTGGAGAGCTAGAATATTCTGGTAAATTATTAGAAGCTCGTCAAAACGATTACAAAGATGAGGTAGTTTTATTAATTCTTACATTGCCAATTCTGGTTCTGGCTTATGGTGTCTGGTCTGATGATCCAGAAGCTATGGCAAAAATAAATTTATTCTTTGAACATTTCCAGGCGCTCCCATCATGGTTTACTAATCTTTGGATTTTAGTCTGCGCTAGTATTTTTGGAATAAAGGGAACACAAATATTTAGAGGTGGTAAAAAATGATAACTAAATCAGACTTTGATCCGCATTGTTTTGGCGGACAGTATCAAGATCCACCAGATACATTACACTTTCAATTTGAAGGTGTTAGATGCGATAACTATGTCTATCGTTATGTTTTAGTAGATAAATTTAGACCGAATAAAATAGATGCTAGAAGTAAAAAAACAGAAGAAGAAGTAGGTAAGTCTGGCAAGGAGATAGCTCAAAGTTATTTACCTTTAGTTTTAACAGAAGAAATAAAACCAAGTTTAGTAAGTAGGATTAAAAAGATTTTGTTCTAATGGCTAAACAAAAGTTCGTTCACTTTGTACCAAGGGATAAACCAAAGAAACGGCCAGGCGTACATAAAAAATCTTTAAATAAATCAGAAAAAAGACAGAAGAAACTTACAAGATACAAGGGTCAAGGCAGATGAAAATAAACGACAACACTAATATTTCTCTCCCGTTAAGGAATTTAATTGCTTTGTGCGTTGCCGTTGGTTTAGGAATTATTGGCTATACCGAATTAACTGCTAGATTAACTAGCCTAGAGACAAGTAGAGAATTACACCAGGCTGATCTTTTAAAAAAATCAGAGCAACTCCCAACAGATCAAGAACAATTTATGCTCCTAGAGCATATTGCATCCCAGGTAGAGAGTATCCAAGGAGAGATGGAGCTTATGAGAAATAACAATGTCAACATAACTTACGCCATGAAAGATATAGAAAAAATTAAAGAACAATTAGAAAATCTAAAAGATAAAGTAAGAGCTAATGGGAGTAATTAATGGAACAAGTTGTTATAGCTTTACTTATGCTGGTTAATAATGAGATCTCCGAGGCTCGTATCCAGAAAGATTTAAGCAGCTGCCTCAAAGGGAAACGCCTGGCGATGCGTCAAGTTAAAAATAATTCAAATGTAATTTACTCTTGCGTCAAAACTAAAGCCGAGCTTGAAACTAATATTGATGGCTCATTATCAATTAAAAAATTAATTTTAGAATAAAAAATAAGGATGATAAAAAATGAAGTTAATAAAGGGAATAGCATTTATAATAATAGCAATAGTATGGCTATCCCTTATTCTGGTAACAGTTGCATTAGCTGTTGGTAATCAAACAAATACATCTGGATCTAATACCGCTATTGAAGGTAATTATACTGGAGGATCTACAACTTATGAAAGCGGAGCCACGTCAACAAGTACAACTACGAACAGCACAACATCTAATATTCGATCAGCTCCATACACATCTGCTGCGCCATCTTTAGGTTCAATGAATAATTGCGCATTAGCTTTATCTGCTGGGGTGCAAAACTTCTCAATAGGTGTATCAGCTGGCAGACATTATATCGATCCAGTTTGTCAAACAATTAATTTATCAAAAGCTCTGCATGGTATGGGTATGAAGGTTGCAGCTATAAGTGTGTTGTGTGGTAACGAAGAAATATTCCACGCAATGAGTGCAGCGTTTGCAAATACTCCGTGTCCGATTGAAGGTAAGATTGGTAAAGAGGCAACTAAAATATTATTTGAAAAATATAATGGCAAGATGCCTACCTATGAACAATACCTAAAACTTGAATTAAAAAGAATTAAAGAAGAAAAAAAAATAATTCTACCTAAAAAGAAACCAACAGAATTGCACACACGATGATTTGGTTAATAATATTTATAGGAGTAATGGCTTATGCGGTTTATCGTATCAATACTTTTGCTGATAGTATCAATCCACACAATTTCAGCAGAAGAAATAACGACAAATAATTTATTAACCAATAGTAATTTTGAGACAGGTAATGCTAATGGTTGGACTACAAGTGGGAATACCCAAGTAGTAAGTGATTGCTGCGAATTAAATAATGTAACCAGTAATTATGATTTAGAGTTTGGCGATAGCGGATCTATTTCACAAGATGTTAATTTAACTACTAATACTATTACCCAGGATATGCTGGATAATGGTATTACTTTAAACCAAGTAACCGAGGTACAAAACGGAGAATGTAATGTATCGGGTTGTTGGGGAGGATCTGGAAATGCAGATACCTTTACTATAAATCTTAATATTAAAGATAGCTCTGGTAATGTGATTGCTACCATGACATCTACTAGAACAGATGTAACGGGTATCAATGGAGCTAATTTTACTGATACTCTTATCTATACTGGTACTGGTTCAAATGTAGGTAACACTACTATTTCTGCCATAGATGCTAATGCTCCAGCAACTCTTGGTGGGCCAAACATAGACAACATATCATTAACCATGACTTATAATAATGTTGTTTTACAAGTAGAGACTAAACAAGCATTACAAGAATTTGAAGAACAAGTTTTATTTCAAGAAGAAGAACAATTTTTTACTGAAGAATTTGTAGAAATATTTACTGAAAAAATAGAAACGATTGCAGCTTCTCCATTACAACCAGAAGAAAAAGCGGTGGAGATAACAGCTGCTGTATTAGAGTTTGAAGAAAAAACAGAAACTAAAGTAACTAAAGCAGAGATACAAACAGCTTCTTTTTTACCTCCACCAACTATGATGATGGAAGAAAAGGAAGAAGAAAAACCAGCTGAAATAGCAATGGCTATTATAGAAGAAACTAAAAAGGAGACTACAAATGTACGGGAAGAAGAAACCAACGAAAGTCAAGCCGAAGAAACCAAAACAGAAACCGAAGAAAAGGTAACTGCTAAAGCAGAAACTAAAACTAATAAAACTAATACTAAAATAAATAAATTAGAAGCGTCTATGGATAAGGTAGATGCAGTAGTTAAAGATGCTGCTAAAAATTTAGAAGTTAAAAGTATTATAAAGCTAGATGCTATGCAAAGTGATAGCTCTATTAACCTGGCTATCTATAACAACCAGGCGTTTTATAAGAGTAAAGATATATATCTTAATCAAGTTGTAATGTTTGATAACAGAGACATCTATAACAATGTAACTTTGGTTAATTACATAAGTAATGATCCAATAAACATTAAAGAAAATATCTTGCACAACATCAATAAAAGAAAAGAAAAACTATTAATGGAAATAGAGGTACTTAAAAATGGATAGTATTAAAAAGAACTTAACTAACATAGTTGTCATCATTGGTTTAATTGGTTCCATTGGAGCTGGTTTTACAAAGTATGGAGAACTGACTACTAGATTATCTGAAATAGAAGGTAGATCTTCTACTGACTATTCTGCTCAAATTGCAGTATTAGAAGAAAAAGTTGCAAAATTATCAGATGAAGTAGATGGATCAACTAATCATGGCCATACTAAAATATTAATAAACGAGAAACAAATTGAATTACTAAAAGTTAAAATAGACGAGATTAAAGCATCTGCTTCTAACCCGCTTGGCGGATAATCTGGTCTGGGTGGCTGGATTTGAACCAGCGATCCCTAGCTCCCAAAGCTAGTGCGTTACCAGGCTACGCTACACCCAGACTTCTATTTTTTCGAGACTTGTATCAGAGAGTTATCGGGGAGTAAATGATGTATCAACGTGATAACAGCTAGGAAAAACAACCCTTATTTATTAGCCTTTTTGGTAAATAAAATTTGTCTAATCGTGGTTGTAAGTGTTATATAACAACGATAATTTACAAAATGATTGGTAGGTTCAAATATTACCAATACTTATTGGCACACAACAATTCTAAACCATCAGAGAGTAAACGAGAGAGTAAACCAAAGAAGTTTGCTATTTTTTTTATATTTTTTGAGGGGAAAAAGTAACGAGGGAGTTGCTAGCTCCCTCTAGTTTTTAGTTTGTTTTTTTAATTGGCTGCCAATTATCGTCTAGTTCAGTTACCTTAAATTTCATATCTGGATGTTCTCGTCTCATTTCATCCAAAACTTCTTTTATTTCTGGTGGATCTTTA
>Ga0208158_1000536_pt1 | contig 13392 bp, 27 predicted proteins | sample 8_EtaG_FD_184081 | JGI IMG/M metagenome (GOLD analysis project Ga0208158, IMG submission 184081) | Marine viral communities from the Subarctic Pacific Ocean - 8_ETSP_OMZ_AT15162 metaG (SPAdes) (version 2) | ecosystem: Environmental > Aquatic > Marine > Oceanic | place: Pacific Ocean | collected...
TCCAGTAGAGATTCTCAATGAACTTAATAAAGAGTTTCCTAAAGAGTTGCGCATCGCAATCCTAACTATTCAGAACCGCAAGTTACAGGAACAGCTTGACGAGTTAGAAAAATAAAGAAACCCCTCATCTTTCGATGAGGGGCTTGCTTGTTTAGTGTTTATGCTCTACGCAGTTGTGAAGTTTGAAATCTTGTGCTGTGTATTGGTTGTCACCTTCTAATTCGTTTTCCCTGTTGTATAATCCTGCTACCATTTGGGCTGTTGGGAACTTTTCTCCATTAGGTAGTTTTCCAACCATTACGAACTCGTTCCACCATCCGTTCGCTGTTTCTTTTTCTTTCTTATTATCACGGCAGTCTTTGTGGTGTACTTGAAAAGTGGCGCTTTTCGTGGCTGAGTTGTAAACTGTTGTTTCAACCATTCTGTTGTTATCTGATGGGCATGTCATGGAATTTGTCCTTTCTTGATTTGTAGTGTTTAACTCCATGTATGTAGCTTACCCTAGTAAAGGGGGATATGCAACATTATCCACAAATAATTTCCACAACTCCTGACAGCGCTGTGGCAAAGTGTTATCCTGCTGGCATGGCTAATACACGATTCAAGCGCAAGATTAAAAAGCTGACCGGACTGCACCTCAAAGAAATATCAGGCGTAGACCATCCAGCTTCTCTCCATGAGGGTTGGGCAGTTATGAAATCAAGCGATAATGATTTGGATGTGGCATTAGCTGAAGTAATGGAAACACAAGAATCGGAGATGAACGTGGAAGACGTTATCAAAGAAGAAGGTGTCGCTGAAGAAGTTATTGAGACAGAAGAAGTTGAAGTGACTGACGTAACTAAAGAGCTTGAGGATGTTCGAAAAGAACTCGCCACAGCTCAAGCGCAGGTCGCACAACTACAGGAAGACTCCGCTACGGAGAAAGCACTGAAAGACGCTCAACGTTGGGCAGTCATACCGCAGCTTGACCCAGTAGAGTTCGCCCCTGTACTTCGCTCACTTCGTTCGGTTGACGCTGAATCTTCTGCAAAGATAGAAGAAATACTAGATGCAACAGCTATCGCCCTCGGTGAAGTTGGCATCTTAAAAGAAGTCGGCTCTGACGGAAGCCCAGAAGCAGAAGACGCATACGGTCAAATTGAAACCATAGCGAAAGCAATGGTGGAAGAAGGCACAGTATCGTCACTCGCTGAAGGTATTTCGAAAGTAGCCGTAGATCAACCAGAACTGTACAGCGCTTATGTAGCTGAACAGAGAGGAGCCTAATCATGGCATACGAAACAGTAGGTATAGACGTTGGAACCTTCACGGCTTCCGCTGATCTATCCGCAAAACAATACTACTTCGTAAAAATGTCCGGTGACAATACCGTGACAGTTTGCGCCGCAGTAACCGATAAACCAATCGGAGTTCTACAGAACAAACCAGCATCAGGAGAACAAGCAATCGTACGAGTCTTTGGTGTTTCCAAAGTTTCAGCCGATGTTACTCTTGCAGCTGGGAATGTTGCTGGAACCTCCGCTGATGGTCAATGTCAGACAGTGTCCGCAGGTTCTGAGACAACCGTCTTCAACTGCGGTCAAGTCTTAACAGGTGGTTCAGCTGGCGAATTAGTATCAGTATTGGTAACAATATCAAACAGCAGAGCAGCGTAAGGAGACTAAACGATGCCACAACCAACAACATCAGACGTTCATGTAGACGCAGTATTGACGAACATGAGCATTGCGTACCAGCAGGACGCAGATCACTTTGTAGCTGGAAAAGTCTTCCCGACAGTTCCAGTCCAAAAACAAAGCGACCTATACTACACATACACCCAAGCTGACTTCTTCCGAGATGCCGTTGAATTACGAGCAGACGGAACAGAGTCAGCCGGAACAGGGTACGGTCTTAGCACTGACAGCTACAGCGCACTCGTATATGCTCTCCATAAAGACATCGGAGATCAAGTTCGAGCTAACAGCGATGCACCACTGTCACCAGATCAAGACGCAACTCGATTCCTGACACAACAAATGCTACTCCGTCAAGAAATTGACTGGGCTAGCAAGTACTTCCAGACATCAATCTGGGGAACTGATAGCACTCCTTCTACCCTCTGGAGCGCAGCATCAGGCTCAGACCCAATCGGGGATGTGCAAACAGGAATCAATACTGTACTAACCAACACCGGCTACAAGCCAAATACGATGGTAATGTCATACGCTGTCTTTAGTATTCTAAAGAACCACGCTGACATCATTGATCGTTACAAGTACACAAGTTCAGCATCAATCACAGAAGAATTACTTGCTTCTGTTCTTGGCGTTGATCGAGTACTGGTCATGGGTGGAATCAAGAACTCAGCAGCAGAAGGCGCAAGCGCCTCCTATGCACAAATTGGAGACAAGGATGCTTGTCTACTTTATGTAGCGCCAAACGCTGGAATCATGGCTCCATCAGCCGGTTACAATTTCTCATGGACTGGGTTAGCTCAGTCAGGTGGGATTGGTACAAATACTGCAATCAGCCGTTTCCGTATGGATGCTTTACGAGCTGACAGGATTGAGATTGAATCCGCTTGGAGCTACAAAGTAGTTTCCTCAGCACTCGGATACTTCTTCTCAAACTGTGTAGCCTGATTCAGTTAAGTTACCCAGATCAAGTATCTGCCACCGCTTAACCGATAAAGTGGGGAGGGATGGGGCAACCCTCCCTCTCCACTAACACTTTTAGGAGACAATCATGGCATGGAGTTATTCAGGAGACCCAGATTCGAGCGCATTAGATAGTGTCCGGTTCTTAATAGGTGATACAGACACTAACGATCAGCTCTTAGCGAACGAAGAAATAAGCTGGGTTAATAAACAAGTCAGCGGAAGCACAACCTCAACCGATGCGCTGTACACGGTCGCTTACCGTTGCATGGTGACTATCGCTTCCAAGTTCTCAAGGCTAGCCGATCAAGCCGTTGGCGATATGCGTGTCAGCATGTCACAGAAAGCGAAAGGCGCTAGGGAACAAGCGAGGGAACTCTTAACGTTAGCGCAACAAGAAGGTGGAACACCAACACCGTATGCAGGTGGCATAACCATCAGCGACAAAGAAATAGACTTGGACAACAGCGACCTCGTCAAACCATTCTTTACCAGTGGGCAGTTTGCCAACACATCAGATTACGGAGCTGGTCCAGCTCAAGCGCCGAGTGAGCTGCTTGATGATGGGTGGACTTCGTGACAGGGGCATCACCTTCAGCGGTGTTCGCCACTGATTTGAAAGTGCAGATGACTCCGACAACTGTTAGCGTCAGGACATCAAGCACAACAAACAATTACGGCGAGTACAGTTACAGCGGTGACGCTACAACATATCCGGCGTATGTTCGACGTGTCACTGAAGCTGATCGAGACGTTTCTAACGTTGACGCTCAAGTTGATTTCGTTGTGTATATCCCTGACCAAACTTTGTCGCTCGCTGTTGATGACCAGATAACATTACCAGCGCCAGTCAGTGCGACACGCCCCATCGTCAAGGTGGATATCCGTTCTGATGCTTTGGGGCAAGTTGGGGTAGTAGTGTTCATAGGGAAGATACGATGAGCATAGTCATACAGAACATGGGGCAACTAAAGAAGGCGCTAGCTGCAAGTAACTTGGTTGTTATGGAAGGCGCTAGGGAAGCCATCACTGATATGACTACAGTTCTAGCTCGTAAGTCAAATGAGTTGGTTCCGTTCGATACCGGCAATCTAGCCCGATCTATCGTTATTAAATACCCGACCGTTCTCAGCGACAAGCCAGAAGGGTCAGTCGCCTATGGTGGCACAGGAGCGCCATACGCTGTCGTGCAACATGAAGACACAACATTATCGCACCCACCGAAAGCGAAAGGTGGTTCCCCAGTCGCCGCAGGCACAGGAAGGGGACCGAAGTATTTAGAGTACCCACTGAAACGCATGGCGGTTCCTTTCTTCAACAAGAAACTCATCAAAGAAATTAATAAAGCGATCAAGAAGATGAGCCTATGAGTATGCTGACTGACATAGGCGCTTACCTTAATAGTGCGTCAATATCAACACAAGACCTGACGCTAGGCACGAACCTGATTCTAGGTCGATTACCGGAAAGCCCCGACACTTGTGTAGGGCTTATCCAAACAGCTGGAGTAGCGCCAACAGACACGTTCGGGTCTAGCTTCCCACCGCTCGAAACTCAAGGACTGCAAACATTAGTGAGGGCATCAGCCTACGCCACAGCGGAAGCGCTCGCCGTTGATGTGTTCAAGAGTTTGACTGCTGTGGATAACCAAACATTGACCTCAACCCTTTACCTGAAAGTGGAAGCGCTACAGTCACCGTTCGCTTTGGAACGTGACGCACAAGAACGGCTGATAATGTCATGCAACTACAACGTAATCAAAGCGCTTTAGACGCTTACGCTGAAACGCCCTCTAACGGCTCTGTAACGCTCTCTAACGTGCGTTGCGTGAACTGCGGTAAGTTATTAGCCGAACTCATAACAACGCCGTACAAACTGTTCTGTAGGGCGTGTAAGACATACAACGAAAAATAAAGAAACCCCCCATCTTTCGTCTTTCAATGAGGGGTTCCTTTGGTATGTTTAGAGGTGGCTTGCTAGTTGGCTGATGAGTGACTTTGCGTCTTCTCTTGAGATAACTAGATTTTGAGTAGTGTTAAATATCTCTCCTTCGATTACTACTGTTTGTTGTGTTCTTATTCTGAGGTCACCATCTTTGTTGGCTCCCTGTACGTTGATAAGATTTACGCTGGCGTAATCTTGTTCCGCTAGCTCAGTCATTCCGGTAATAATGGTGTGGTGACTCACTCCGGTGTCATATGATTTACTGACTAATTTCCCGTAGTGAGTTTGGTTTCCTTCACTGTCGAGGGTTTCTTTTACTATTTCTTGGTTCATGGAATTTGTCCTTTCTTGATTTGTTTGTGTTAACTCCATGAGAGTAGCTTACCACTGTTGGGGGGGGTTTGCAACTATTTAACACAATTTATTCAAATTATTTACAAATAAGACCTACAGACAAGTTCGTGTATATTGCGTAAACTTGTACCATGACTGCCACCAGACGACTTCTCTATGCGCTACCTCGTATAGGTTTAATAGGTGTGCTGTTACTTGCATGGTTCGCTCCGCCAGCTATGGCAAACGAAACCACCTGCACCCAAACTGAAACCGGCTGGACTTGTACTGTGTGGGTTAATGTGTTCGGGGAGGGTCCGAGCTTTACTTTCACACTGACTGAGGAAACAGATATTATCGCACGAACCTTCACTAGCATGACATGTGATGATTGGGATAGCGCTCCACATGATTATGCAGCTGACCCGCACCTGTGGCTGTATTCAGTTGATTCAGAGGGTGTCCTGACGGAAATAGCGGAAGACGATGATGGGCATACAGAAGTGAACGATGGTTCTAATATGTGCTGGGATGCCAAAATAGAAACAACATTACAAGCAGGTGACTATTCTTTGAGGGCTGATGCGTTTGATGTTGACTACATAGGCACATACACACTCGAGTTCGTGAACGTTAATGTAACAGTTCCCCAGCCTACGCCTACACCACCGCCAGAAGTTCCTGAACCGACACCTGAACCTGACCCGACTCCAACTCCGAATCCAGATCCAACCCCAGACCCGACACCCAGTCCAACTCCTGAACCAACGCCTCAGCCAACACCCATTGAAGATCAAGAACCAGAGGAACCAGTTGAAGATACTCTCCCACCTGTACCTGAACCAACGCCAACACCTTCATTGCCTACACCAACCCCCATTCCATTGCCACCAACCGCTGAAGAAATATCTGACGCATTGGAAGACTTTATCACAGACAGCGACATAGAGTTTGACTTTGGCTTTGACCCTGAAGACTTTGACTTTGATGACGATGAAATAATCGTAGACGAACTACCAGAAATAGACCCAGAAGAATTTGAGGTTGAAGAATTCGAAGACTTTGACCCAGTGGAGCCAGAAGAAGAACTAGAGCTAGAGCAAGAACTAGAAGACGAGGAATTAATTATTGAGCTAACAGCGGATGAAGTTGATGACGAGTTCCTTGACGAGTTTGAAGCCGGACCACCCAACGAAGACGACATCTACTTTGACGAGGAAACCGGAGAATGGGAAGACGACCCCGACCTCGAACTAGAAGAAGTTGATGTGGAAGATTTATTAGAGTCGGAAGAACAGCTAGAGGAGTTGATATCTGAGTTGGAAACAGACGATGTGCTGGAGGAGATATTAGAAGACAACGAGGATTTCTTTGAGCAAGCCGAAGACGAGGCGCTGGGGCAGTTGTTCGAATCAAACCCTGAGATATTCAATGATGCTGACGCTGAAACAAAAGAAGAATTTGAAGCTGAAGTAAATGTCTTTGAAGGTGCGTTTGATGATTACCTAGCTGAAGGGCAGAACGTTACGGTCGGTGAACGGCGAACGATCGTAGCTGCAACAGCAGTTGTCACAACAGTGGCAACACAAATAAGACCACAACCAACCACCACAATGACTCCAGCAGGTGGGGGTGGGATTGGTGGACCTAGTGTTGGACCAACTCGCCGAGGAAGGACAGATAATGTTTGAAAGATTAAGTAAAGAGATCCTATTCCTATCTTTAACACTTGGAGGAACCCTGCTCGTGCTAATCACACTGAGCGGAAGCACCCTACAAAAAGGAATATACATCTCAGCAATATCTCTGATTGCTCATCTTCTTGGTGTGGCGATCGACTATTGGCAAGACAAGAACGATAATGAATAACGCCGTAGCTACAGTCGGGTCAGTCGTCATGCGTATCATGGCTACGTTCGTGTATCAGGCGATGGCGGTGATCGGTGGGGCTTCCATAATAGGTGGCATCCCAGTGTATAAAGCAGCACTACTATCAGGCGTGACCGCCACAGCTACAGTAATACAGAAGTTAGCGGCAGCATACGCCGATGACGGTAAGATAACTATGGAAGAACTCAACTCGGCGTTCAGTTTGAACTCCGCACCATCAAGTAAGGAACAATAATGGCAACCAATAAACTCTATCACTATCGAGCGAAACTAGATCGAGTAGTTGACGGCGACACAATAGACGTAATCCTTGACTTAGGTTTTGACCTGCACATGCAAGCACGCATACGGTTCGTTGGCATTAACGCACCTGAGTCCAGAACGAAAGACCTCGTTGAGAAACAGAAAGGATTAGAAGCGAAACGATTTGTTGAAGACTGGATAGGTAACTGCGACACGTTGATTGTGGAAACCCAACTCGACAAGAAAGGCAAGTTCGGGCGCATACTTGGAAACATCTTGAATGCTGATGGCGCTTGCTTGAATGATGAGATGGTTTCGCTAGGTCACGCCACTCCGTACGATGGCGGCAAACGGTAAAACTAAAGAAACCCCCCACCCATAGGCAGGGGGCAACTTTGTTTGTTGGTTACTTAACTTCGTATCCGTTAATCTGCAAATACTCAATCATTGCGTTGACAGCATCTTCTCGATTAGTTCGACATGGGAACCTTTCAGTATAGTATTCCTCTGGCGCACCATCATCAAGTGACCTGTTTGGATTAGCAATCGTGTTTGCTTCGCAAGAAAGACCTAACGCAATACGTTTGCCTAAGACGTTCATTGCGTGAAGGTCGTGATGAGTTAAAATACCTCTCTCCTTGAGCCTTTGTTGTTCTATTTCATAATCTGTTTTCATTGAAGTTTCCTTTCTTGGTTTGTTTGTTAACTTCGTGAGCTGGGGGGAATCGAACCCCCCTGAAACCATTAGCCCTGTTTAGACCGCTGCCCAGTAGCGCTCTTGATAGCGAGCAACTTGAACGCCAGAAGGTGTTGGACCGTTGTAGTTTGGGTTAGGGGTAAACTCAAACGCTTGAGCTATTTCTTGAACCTTATTGCTACCAGTGCGGTAGTACTTTTCGCCAACTAAGTCACCGACTACTGTTGTGTACCCATTGACCTTTTCCTCTCGGATATTGACGACTGCAACTTCTTGGATTCGAGCGCCTTCAAACTTATGTGTTACGCACTCCATAACATTATCGCCGTAGCAAATTGTAGCTAGGTCTAGGTTGATGAGGACATCTGAATATGCCCATGATTTATCTTGATTGGAAGTCATTTTATTTTCTCCTTGATTTGTAGTAATTAACTCCATGTATTGAGTTTACCCTAGTATGGGGGGGTTTGCAACTATTTAACACATTTATTTCAAATTATTTTCAATCGTGACTTTTCCACAACTGTGGACTACTATTGTGGGTATGGCTTTACCGACAACGAGCAAGCATGTAAGGGTTGACCTATTGCACCCAACATTCAAAGCACGTTTAGATGCCCTCTTAAACAGTGAACCAGATGTTGTCGGTCGAGCAAAGATCGTTTCTGGTGTCCGTAGTTTCGCTGATCAAAAATACTTCTGGGATGGCTATCAAAACAAACTCAAAGGCAAAGCCGGTTACAGCCACTTCAACCTTGCAGCTAACCCACACCGAAAGTTCGGCGGTGGTTTATTTCAAGGAAGTTGGCACATGCAGCAACCGTTTGACAATTACGGACACGCTGTTGACATACGCCTATCCGGTGGTTTGACTTGGGCGAAGTTTGTACCAATAGCGAAAGAGTACGGCGTTTGCCAAACAGTGTTCCGCCCTCAGTACGAAGCGTGGCACTACCAGTGGAGAAACTCAACAGGTATCTTCCAAGCGCCAGCGATGAAAGGCGAGAAGTCCGAAGCCAAAAGCGTAAAGAAAACCAAAGTGAACATGAAAGGTGTAGCGGCAGCCCTCGCTAAGTTAGGCGAACAAGTAGCTCGCCGACCCCTCAGGCGTGGCTCACGCAACTCAGCGGTCAAAGTCGTTCAGGAACGGTTAGCGGCGAAAGGATACCGATGCGGTTTCCCTGATGGGATATGGGGCAGGAAAACAGAGAAAGCAGTTCGACATTACCAACGAGACAACGGACTAGTCGTTGACGGTATTGTGGGCAAGAACACTTGGGCAAGATTATTAAAGTAAGGAAACGACATGAGATTAAACATTGACCAACTGAAAGACATAGCTGAAAGGGCAATCTTCACTTATGTGCAATCATTCCTCGGCTTACTAACAGCTTCAGGAATGGGAGTGGACATGGGTGGAATTAGCACACTCAAGATGGCAGCTATCGGTGGACTACCGGCAGCGATCAGCGTCATCAAAGGAGCGTTCTGCACAATGGCTCCAATCGGTGATGCCACCGCTTCAGTAGTGAAACAACAACAAGACATTCCAGAAGATGCAGACGAGCATCTCTACGAATAGGAGACACAATGCCAAACTACAACCTATCCAGAACCAACAACGCAGATTCTAGGGGGGTTCGAGAACTACAAGAAGCGCTCAACAATAACGGCGCAAACCTTTACGTTGATGGTCGCTTTGCTAGAGGGACAGACCTAGCTCTAGCCAAGTTCCAAGCCGATAACAAACTAGACGTAACCGGCGTAGCTGACGAGGCTACATGGGCGAAGCTAGTTCCAGCTAAGAAGAAAGCGCCAGCGAAGAAGAAAGCCCCTGCAAAGAAAGCTCCAGCGGCAAAGAAAGCTCCAGCGGCAAAGAAGGCTTCGGGAAAAGCAACCAAGAAGTAGAGCAGTCATGGTGGGTCAGCCGAGCTAACTGTAAAGGTAGCGATACTAGTTTATGGTTCCCTATTACACGTTCAAAGGAAACACTCAGCTACCCGATAGCTGTCTGTGAAGCTTGCGTAGTTCGTCAACCCTGCCTTGAATATAGTTTGCAGCACAACATTGAGTACGGCATCTGGGGTGGTTTACGAGAACACGAACGGACTCGACTATTGAGGGGGTACTAAAAATAAAGAAGCCCCCCACCGAAGTGAGGGGCAACTTTGTTGAGCTGTTTAGCCTCTCATGTAGTTCCAAGCTGGAACGTCCCAGATGTCTTCGCCGTTGATTAGCACATCCCCACACTCATGTACTTCTGTTGTCTTGACTTCAACCTTGATGAACTTCATAAAGTCGGATGCTTTGACTTTGTTTGAGAAGTCTGTAGAAATAGTAACTGGAGTGTTCCAGTCAAATGTTTCACCGTTTAGGTGCGCTCTGTAAATGGCATCTTCAATGTGACCGATTCCGCAGTTACCGGAGTGGCTTGATCGTATTGCCTTGTCTAGTAGGTATATGGTTTCTTCATTGCTGCAAAGTATTTCTTTCATTTTGTTTTCTCCTTGATTTGTAGTGTTCAACTCCATGTATTGATTATACCTTAGTTAGGGGGGATATGCAACCTTTAACACAATTAATTCAAATTATTTTCACAATCGAGTTTCACCCCAAAAAGAGTTCGGGTCGGGGAACAAACCAAGAAGTCCCCGACCCTATTAGCGCCTCAAGATATTTTTGGAGTTAATCACTCGGCGCTAGAATGTGTTCGTATTTATACTATATCACTCAATCGTCGCATCTATGGCGACCGCTGTCCCTTCTTTGCTTTGCAGCAGGTATCCCTTATCTTCGATCAAACCGATCAGCTCGCCGATGTCGTTGTTGATTTCTTTGTCGTTAGAGGCTTCCTCCAACATTATGATTTCAAGAACGTATATATTCTTTGCCATTACAACCACCCCCAAACACATGTATCGCACCGCCATCGTGAGTATGATTTGACACGGTTGTATTCTTCTTCATATTGACTCCAATAATCGTCACCGCATTTCATACAGAACCATTCATAGGATTCCACAACTTCCACGAGTCCTTCTTGTTCGCCAACTGTTAGCGCATAGTTATGAGCGTCAGCTATTTCCATCGGACCTGACAGCGCTCGATTACCAACTACGACACGGTATGTTTCACGTTCGCTCCGCATTAGTTCTCTATCCTGACTGATGGTTTGCTGCTTGTCGTTTCGTAGAACTCGTCAGGGTCTAAACCATATTCTTTCAAAGCTGTGACACGCCAGTAGCCTATGCCAGCGCATTGTTCAATGACACGTCGAACTGCTTGACCTTCGCTTTCCAAAACCTCTCCAGTGTCTTTATCTATCCGGCGAGCATCTCTAGCTCTAGCCATTAAATGATTGAGGACTGACTCATTGTCCCACTTCTTTGATTTGGATTGAGCTACAGTGACAATACCTATTCCACCGTATGTCGCTTTGTATGGTGGTTTGAGTTGGTGAATGTCGGAAAGTATCTCCGCTTCTTGCCACCGTAAGTCTTTCATGCGCTCACGGACATCCTCTAACTCAGCTAACCTCTGTAGTAGCAGTTTGTAGTCTTCTGGGTTTGCATCCATGTACTTGTCGGCTTTGATGTCGTTACTAAACCAGACACCCTTCTCATCGTTGTGTACTGTCATTAGAAAGGTTCCTCCTCAGTTTGTGGTTTGGTTTCTTCTTCTTGGAATGGTTTAACTGCCAGCGGTGGATTACTTTCCTGCCAACCGGCTTCCCTAGCTTTCCGCAATAGGTTTCGCCCTGCTTCGAGTTGTTTCGGTGACAGGAACCCTCGCTCGTTATAGAACTCAACTAATGACTGAGCAAAGTTGTTCCACCCGAACACTGATAACTCAGTAGCGAGTTTGAACGCTTGCCGCTTTTTCTCTAATACTTGTTCCATAGTTTCGCCGTATTTATTCATTGTCTTCCTCCTTGGTAGGTGCTAACCCAAAGTACTCAAACCATTCAGTCATACGTCCAGATAAGCCAGCGTAGACGGTGGCTATGACAAAGCAGATAGCTCCTGTCTTGATTATGTTCCATACAAATAATGTCACCATGCTTGACTCTCCTCTATTCTTATGTCGTTGATCGGTCCGAAACCGCCTTCGAGTATGTCATCCCTGAATGTACTGGCTAACAGTTGAGCGTCACGCTGATTATCAGCTTCTACCGGTATTGTTAGCACACCAATATCATGAATGTATTGAACGTTATATGTTGGCATTAGTTGTTCTCCTTTTCTTGTGTTTGCCTATGTATCAGGCAACTGATCGCATACTCAACTTCTGTAACCATCTGGTATGCACGCATCTTCCACTTGCCACAATCGTCACAATCACAGTTCTGTATCGTGTCGCTTGTGAACGCCTTGTAAACAGCTTGGGACCATGACTCCTCAGCGTATGTCTGGTAGCGCATGTCAAGTGTCAGTAGCGTTGAGTTGATAGTGTCGTTGACTTTGATTAGCCACTCGTCCTCGTCTTCTGGTTTGAAGCCATACTCCAACCGTTGGCACTTAGCTACGAAAGCTAGAAAGCCCATTAGCTCATCAGTCATGCGTATACCACCACTGTCTGATTCTTACGGACATCAAACTGCATGACCCTAGTTTCGAGGAACATAACTTCGCCCTCGTCAATAGCCTTGACCAGTTTGCCAAACTCAGTTGACATGCCAGCTTCAAGGTCTTTTGCCTTGACTAGCACCTTAGTAAATTTATTCATATTGGAATCTCCTTGGTTTGTCTTAATTAACTCCATGTATGAACCATACATGTGTTGTGGGGGGTTTGCAACTCATTCACTAAATTATTTCCCTATAGAAACAGAAATGATTATCGTCTAGGATTGTTACATGTATGTAAGTAAACAACTAACACCAGCGGTACGGACTGGGTTGGAACGCAAAGTAGAAGAACACAATGATAAAGTCGGGAACGTAGCTAGTAAACGAACTAACCTACGAACCCTTGCCGCTGTGTTCAGGCGTGGCGTTGGCGCTTACAGAACTAATCCACAATCAGTGCGACCTAGTGTGCGCTCAGAAGAACAGTGGGCTTACGCTAGGGTAAACGCTTTCCTTTACGCTTTACGCAACGGTCGTTACCGCAGCGGAAGATTTGACCAAGACCTATTACCGGAATCCCATCCACTATCAACGAAAGCTGTGAGTAAAGCTAGCTACAAACCTACTCAAGGTATGGTGGATTCAGCTCGACGAGGGCTAGCTATGCGCCGTGAGTTCGGGCGTGGCGGCACCCCTGTTGGTATCGCACGAGCGAGAGATATTGTGAACGGTCGTGAGTTAAGTGAAAGCACTGTTCTCCGTATGCACAGTTTCTTCAGCCGACATGCTGTAGACGCTGAGGCAGAAGGTTTCCGCTCAGGCGAAGACGGCTACCCCAGCAATGGAAGGATAGCTCACGAACTTTGGGGTGGGGACAGTGGTCGGTCGTGGAGTAAAAGAATACGAGATCAAATAATGAGACAAAGGAATAAACAAATGGAAGACACAAACAAAGAACAAGAAGTCACCAAAGCAGCAGAAGCAATGGAACACCTCCTCATGGCATACAACGCCATGATCGCTTACAGCTTTGAGGACGCACACCAGATGCGAGCGGACCTGATGGAACTCATCCA
>Ga0208158_1000538_pt1 | contig 13373 bp, 11 predicted proteins | sample 8_EtaG_FD_184081 | JGI IMG/M metagenome (GOLD analysis project Ga0208158, IMG submission 184081) | Marine viral communities from the Subarctic Pacific Ocean - 8_ETSP_OMZ_AT15162 metaG (SPAdes) (version 2) | ecosystem: Environmental > Aquatic > Marine > Oceanic | place: Pacific Ocean | collected...
ATTTTAACATCAGCATCATTAACTTTTGAAATAAGAACGCTAGCAGAATCAAATTCATTATTTCCACCACCAATAGCAGAAACTAAAGCGTTTGCTGCTCTGGGAAGTGGCATATTTATGTTTAAACCACCCGATAAACCTCCAAATGACATTTGCTGTTTCAAGGCATCCTCAAAAGATAACATATAATTATGATCTGCAGCATGCCCAGTACGATACTTTAATCTTTCTAACCAATTTGTAAACGACGCTGAATTAAAGATTTTAGCAGCTGTGGCGCTCATCCTTCCAACTGTCTTCATATTTTGAAAATCATAAGCATGGCCCATTTCATGAAGTAACGTCAACCCCTGCTCTCTTAAGGCTTTCATAGTAAGATCAGTCCTAGTTGCTATCGCTATTCTTATTTTTGTAGGCGAAAATGCTCCTAAAGAACCATTTCTAAGATTCCCGCCAAGTACTTTTAACTTTTGAAGTGTAGTTGAGCCTGTATCCAAATCAGTTTCACTGAAAATAACAGGTTTCATAAAGTTAGCTATAGTACCAAGTGTTTTCTTAAAAAGACTTTGCGGCATCGGAACTTCTTCGTTGCCAACGCCAATATCTAAAGTGTTTTCAATTGCTTTACCTTTTTCAACAAGATTATTCTTACGAGGAGTTACAAGCACTTTAAGTTTTTCTCTAATTTGAGCAACGCCAAGACGTGTAGCATTACCAACAAGTTCTGCAATTTCCGTGTCATTCGCAGATGCAAGTGGAACAGCTTCTGGAGTGCCCGCTATCGTCAGAGGAGCACGAATAGAAGTATCAGGATCTACCGGAACATAATTCTCATCTAAAGCCCCTAGAGCATCTAGTGCTGTTTCAAAAGACTCACTCAATTGATCAACTTCTTCTATTGAGAAGTATACTAATTCACCATTACCGCTAAAGTTTACTTCATCGTCACCAGATAAATCTTCATTAGATTGCCGATGTTTGTTCACGAACCCTATATAAAGTATTCTTATTTCGGGGTCAATGGTTTCTAAAATTCTTTCATTTTGTAACTCTGCATCTAGGCGTTCCGCCTTAGTTAAACCTGAAAAATTATAGATGATTCCATTTTCTCTAAATGTTCTGTGCATAAAAGCTTGGGAGGCAAATCTAGCAAACATTTCATTTGGGCTACCATAATACCCTATACGTTCACCGTAGCCTTGCCGCTCATCTGAGGAAAGTCTTAGCAAAGCTTGCCCAGTATCAGTTTCATATAACTCTTTTAAGTACATTAACATTGGTCGGTAAGCTTGTAATTTATCTTTATCTGACCTAGAAACACCCAACGCTTGCCCAATTCTAGATGTAAGTTTTCCCTTTATGTTCTCATCTGTTAATAAAGCAGCAAACAAATGCGGTTTAGCAATTATTTCCCTTAAGTCTGCACCTGCAGGTATCTTACCTTTTTCTTGCAAGTCTCTTACAAGCGCCCACATAGCTTTCATTGTAACTGGCCTAAATTGACCAGACTCTACGCCAGGCATGGCAGTTGGATCATACAAATAATCTAAAGCGTGGGCGTACTCATGATAACCCACTTCAACTAATCTAACAACTTGTGCCGCAATAGCTACTTCTTTTTGTGCAGACGTTAAATCAGGATTGTTTCTAATATCTTGAACTAGCCTAGCAAAAGCTTCTACATCTACTTCAGCCTTTTTGGTGGGGTTACCGCCTTGTGTAATAGCCGACATAGACATCAATCCACCAATGCCAGTTGGTTTTTCATTGTCAGAACTATCTTGACTAAAAGTATCTCTTAGTCTAGCTGACATAACAGAGTAAAAATTAAAAAACTTATCGCTACCAAGAATAGGAATTCTTTTATCTTGATTGCCCTGACTAGTTGGCTTTAAATATTTATCAAGAAAACTAAACGCTTTAGTTAAAATTGATTTAGCTTCTTCATTGTCAGTTACAACAGCTATTGACCCACTAACACCCTGAGCTAAATCAATTGGCTCACTAATAGCTTCTTCAATTTCTATTGCGTTTCTTTCGTGCAGTCTTGCGTCAGCAATTAACTGACTAATAAAAGGCGTTATGTTTTGACCTTTATAATTTACCCACCTACCATCTACAACAGTAAGGCCAGCAATTTCTTCAGATAAATTTGGATTTATATCGGTATTTTTAAAATTTTCTAACTCTATCTGCAACAATAACATAATCTGATCATCAGACAAATTATTTAGTTCGCCGTCCGGCGTAGCTATCCTCTCAAGCATGCCAGCTATAACCATCAAAGATTGTGTTGAGTTCTTTTGAAAAGTTGGGTTTTCAAATCTTTCCATCTCAGCAATATCAGTTTTCCTAGGACCCTTCTTGAGCCTTTCTAATACCGATTTAGTCCAATTAGCAAATTTTTCCTTAGCTCTGGTTGGGGCAATATTACTAATCCTTCCAGCTTCCAAAGTATAAAACACTCTATCAGGGCCATGAATTGTATTCGGATCAACACTTTGAGGGGCCTCTGGGGCTGGGATCTGATTCCAAACATCAAGCTCAAACGGAGTTAAATCCATCTGACCTGTATCTATAGCAGGCTCAGTATTATAATCAACGATTTGCCAAAGCGTGGGGCGGTTAGTTGCGAACCGTGATCCTCCACCAGTATTTGGATCGGGCATATTCTGCCGCTTTTCAAATGCTTCTCTAAATTCTGGAATAGATGTTTGCAACGCAGCTAATTCCAACTCTTCATCCGTTAATGGTTTATTGTTCACCGACCACAAATTAAAAGCTAAAACATTTTCCCTTAACCTACCCTCAGGTAGCATTGCATAAATTAAATCTTGAGCTTTAGGTAACTCTTCGTATGACACCCCAGCTTCAGCTAAAACCTTATCAAGAGCCGCTTCACTATTTCCTATAAGCTGAGCAAACTCATCAGCAGACTTGGGGAGCTTATCAATATCAACACCACTTAACATTCCTTTAAGGCGCAAGTATCTATCCCTGTCCCCTAAAACAGAAGCAGCTATAATTATGTCAAGGTGATCTTTATTATCCATATCTAACGTTCCAGATCTCTTAAGAGCTTCATAAGCTTCCCAAGCTTTAACCAGTCTAGAAGAAGTAATTAAATTTTGGGTAGTTTGATAACTTACTTTGAAAGGATCGTATCCTTTGTGCGCCCAAACAACAGACCCTTTATCGGTAGCTTGAGTTGTTGCTTTAGTTACACCTAATTGATTAGCAAACAAAAAAGCATTGTCATTAAAAATTTGTGCTAAAGACTCATCTAAAGATCTTAATTCTGCAGAAACTCTTTCACCATTTATCTCAAACTCAGCCAAATGGTCAGTTCCTAAATAGTTCATCATAAGCACGCCTTCAGAAATATTAACAGTTCTATCTGTTCCAGCTTTCTTATGATTACCAAACTCTGTAGGGTTTGGTCCCTCACTACTGTTATACACTAAATTATCATTAGAGTCAAACAATCTGAAAACCCAACGTCCAGCAAACTCAGGGTTTCCATTATCATCACGATCAAAACCTTCTGGACCTAACTCATGAGTAGCAACAACTCTGTACTTTTTACCATCATCGCCCTCAACTAATCCCAAATCAATCTGCTTACCAACTAAGAACATTTTTTCAAGCCACTCATCTTGCTGGGCTTTACTCATCGCATTCCATATCTGATCTGGCTCATCAGAGTCAATATCTATAGGCATTCCATTTTCGTCTTCGGGTTTAGGTAGAAGCCATGGCTTGTCATCGCCTTCCCTCTTCCAAACCTTATTGAACATTCTCTGCAATCTAGATTTGATTTTATCTTTTCGTTCTTTACGTTTTTGTTCCCAATTGTAACCTGATACTTCTTCTAAGGTTTGCTCATCAGTAACATCGGGTTGGTTTTCGTTGTCAGTTACTTTATTGGCTTTAGTTGATTCAGGGGTTTCTTGCCATCCTTGAGGAGATTCAATAACATCTGGAACTCCAGTATCTTCTTCATCTCTATCAACCGCTTTTTTATCTCGCTCTTCTCTTAAAGCTCTAGCCGCAGCAAGCCACTCAGCTTCTCTTTTGTCTGGGTCTAACCTATTTCTGCGTTCTTTTCTTTCTAATCTATTAATGTAATCATCTAAATCAGCATCGTCTAAACTTCTCAAAGTCTCTATAAAATCATCATTAACGCTAGGCCCATCATTTAAGATGCCCCTAGTTTTACCAATTGTTGAATTAGTATCTCCTAATGTCCCTCTACTTTGACCAATAGTAGGCTTAGTCTCTGCGATAGACAATGGCTGTTTACGCCAAGAAGGCACATAATCTACCTTTTTGCCGTCTTTATCAACTATTCTAGAATTGCCTCTATCTTCTAACGTTCTACCAGGCGCACCTTCACGAATAAAATTACCTATAACATCTACTATAAACGTTCCAGCAGGACGTTCCCAAATAGTTCCTTCTTGAACTATACCATCTAAATCTGCGTCTTTGGGGTTATTCCTATAAGGCTCTACACGTAGCCCGCCCCATCTAGTGCTAACTACCATACTTATATTCTATCAAGCAGAGGGTATAATAGCAACACCGTCATTGCTAGTATCGGAAAAAGATCCAGTACCAGATTGGTTTATTGCCGCTACTCTAAAGTAGTATTTAGTTCCATTCGTAAGACCAGTAATTACTTTTGCTCTGTCAAGGTTTCCAGTGTCAGCTAGTATCGTGCTAAAGTTAGTTCCATCAGTACTCTGATCAATTTTATAACCTGTAATCTCATGTACCCCACCATCCCACATGGGCTCTTTCCAATTTAGGGTAACCTTAGCATCTCCAGTGATTCCAAGCACATCATAAGGCTTACTTGGAAGTATGCTTATTTTACTAACTGTAGGATCAGCTTGCAACATCACGCCCAAATGTGTATGATCTATAGTTTCTTCAAGTTGCATATCATACGCTATAAAAGCGCCAGCTAAACATCTTTCACCTTTAACTAAAGTTATTTCTGAAAACTCTTCACGCATTGTCCCTTCATCAACTTTTGGATAGCATGGTACTGTCGTATCATACTTACTTAACGATGGGCCGTCTAGCAAAGCTTCTCGCACAATAGTCGTAAGATTATCTCTTTGCTCCGTCACAACTTGCTCACCTGACGCCCTAACCCATATATAGGTTCGCATAGAATAAAGAACTCTATAATTCGGATCATAGTCATACGCAAATCCTTGCTGCTCAATCTGCGTAGTATTCATAACCATGTTTATTATCGTAGGCCAATGCCCCAAAGTAAATGGCTCAAACGTAAGCATTTTACGAGGGTCTGGCAATTGAGATGAACTTAAGCTCCAGTGATTTCTGTACGTCAAAATTCTTGCAGGCAAATCATTTGATAAATAGTTGCTCACATAGTTTTTAGCTATGCGTGGTCCTGACATCATAGGTCAAAAATTCCTCTCACGCTACCTCTTCTTGGTCTTCTATCTTCAATAATATGTTCAGCCGCCATATCGCCTACATTTCCCGCAAAAGTTTTTGGGACAAAAACAACTTGGCGTTCATGCATGTTTCTAGTGCCCATCTGATGAAAAGATGCATAACTTATCGGAGAATCCGGACTAGTATCTATTCCCCAAAATGCTGTACTAAGACCTTGCGCAGTCTCAGAACCTTTTCCTCTAAATCCTGACAAAGCATCTTGAATCGTGCCCTTCCTAACTAACGTAGACCTTCCATAACCTTGAGCAAATTTTTCATTAAAATATCTAGAGGTCAGCGGAGCCCAACCACCAACTGCTGCTCCACCTGTTTGAAAATTTCTAGTGTGAGCTTCAGCTAACTCATCAAACACCTTACCCCAAACAGGTCTAAAATTTCTTTCTCGTTTGGCTACACGTCTAGCGTATTTTTTTAATTCTCTAGTATCAACCTTAATGCTTCTTCTGGTATAGGTAAAGGACATTTTAAGATATCCTTACTCTACGATACTTACGAATACCTGCAAGCTCCCTCTCTGTAAAACCTGTTTCCATTGGAGCAATATTACGAGTCGTAAGATCTTTAAGACCAACAGTATCATCATACATGTTCTGCATTTCTCTAGCAGCCGCTCTAAGTAAAAGAATCTTAAATGCTTTAATGTTTGCCCCATCCAACCCAGCAGTATATGTAATATTTATTTTATCATTAGCGTAAGAATTGTACATATCTACACCATATTCTCTTTGTACATAATCTGTCTCAGCTACTTGTGCTGTAGCCGTTCCACCATCTGTACCACCAGAGATAGATGAAGAAGAGTTAACAGTAGCCGTACCGCCTTGATCACCAGCAGAACCTACAAAAGAAGGTCCAGACCCTCCTGTGCCATTAGGTATTCTACCACTATTAGCGATTGAGTTATAATTCTTTCCACCTTTAACAGCCTGAAACGACTTATTAGTTGCAGCATTGCTGGCCACTGTAATTGACTCAGTATTTGTGTAAGCGTATACATCAGGGCTATCCGGATCGGTGCTTGAGTCAATATAATAAACTGTAGCTTCACCTACTGCGTATGTGCCATTCGTAGCACCAGCTAAATCTAGCTTAACCGTAGCCTTAGAACCTTCGGCTATTGCTGGAGTAATTGTTAAAGAAGTTATTGTAACGATTGGAGAGTTCTTAACATAAAGAGTCCACGTAGGGGTGTATAAAATGCCTGGCGTTGTTAGCGTAGTTGAGTACGTTGGGTCAGTCACATAATTATGAAAATAATTATTAGGTGATACTCCTCGTCCAACTTCAGGAACCCTATATTCTTCTGTAAACGTTGCAACAGATATAGGTCGTCTCAAAAAAGCTGAAAGCTCAGATTCTAAACCATCTATTATAAACTGGGCAGCATCTTCTTGCTTGTTGTCCAAGTCTATGTCCATATAGGTTTCTATATCCGAAACAGTTATAAGTGCCATAAGCTTACTCCAAACCTACTGATCTAAAATGGATCGGTATCTTGTTGTCTATTTCTGCGCCCTATTCGTCTGAGACGATCACGCACACCTTGTACCAAGTTAGCTATAGCTCTACGGCCTCTTCCGGTTACCGTTTCTTCTGTGTCATTGCTAGTTCTAAGGGGTGGCATTTTTACTCCATTGCTAATCTAATTAATTATACTCCTCAGAATATATGATACCGCAAATGACACTAATTCTGACCTTACTCTTCCCTAAGAGGTTTAAAGAAGTCGTTATTCATCCACATCATACCTATAACAGAATAACCTATGATGTCTAAATACGTGTCCTCAATAGACTCATTAGAGGCATCATACTGCTTCTCTAACAGGTTCTCAAGACGGGCTATCTTATCATGTAGCCTCAGTATTAAGCCCTTCTCCGCAAAACGGGCAATATTGTTAGGGCCATAGTCTTTTTGCTTCTTAGAAAGGATTGCAGACACCTCTACGGCGCTTGCAAAGGGATGAGCCTTAAGAGCTAAGGCTCCTAAGTCTAACCAACAAGAATCATCTTCTATGTCGTTATCTCCATGAAAGTGGTGATCAATCATAAAATCTACCATAAGTCTAATCTCTTCTACAGGTGTAGTGGATAAACCTGATAGTCTGTGATTCCATATTCTTAAAGTATGGAGCAGGGCAGCATCATCCCACGTTTCTGTTTCAATTTCTTCTAGTAAACTCATTCTTTATCTCCTTTTTTTGGGGAAGCAAAGCTATGTTGTATTGCTAATTTAAGCATATACAGCAGCCATACAAACACCATTACGTTAAAGCATTCCCAGTAACTTGCTCCAACAGGAACGAAGTCCCAAGCTCTATTTGCGTAATCATTTAACTTCATTAAAAAGAATCCAGATAGGAATGAAAGTATACCTATTCCAGCTAGACCTCCAACAACTTGGCCTAACCACGTGACCAATCCATTTGTTGGGGCATTTTTTTTACTTGATTCATTAGTAAGCGATTCAAGGACCGCTTCCCATTCAGCTTTATTAGCTTTCTTACTCATGTAGTCTCCTTTATTATCTGATAAATCCACTGCCTACTCAAACTATACTCTCTAGCTAAAGCCGATGCAGACGCTCCTTTTTCGTAAGCGATTTTTATTTTATTATTGCGATCTATTACAATGTTCTTTGACTTTGGTCCCGGACGTACAGGGCCCCATGTCCAACTTGGCACTTTTTCTAAAAGTTTTATTCGCCTTTGAGAAAGTAAACCTTGGCGGTAGCGTGTTCGCATGTAGCTAACCCAGTGACCTAGATTAATTTCTGCACCATTGTCCAAGAACTCTAAGTGTCCTGTTGGGACTAAGGCATCGCCATATCGTTGTTGATATGTTTTCAAAGCTTCGTAATAAATCGTCCATCTCTCTTCATGATTCATATTACTATTTTAGTAAAGATTTGTTTACATGTCAAGTCCGAATTTGAATAATTACCTAACCTTATCCTAAATATTCGTGTGACCAACAGATACGAGTATTATCAGCATAGTGATTCTTCCAGACATTTTTGTGCTTTATATCTGTCCGTAGCTTTCTATTCTTGCTAGTAGCTTTCCATAAGGAGGATTTTTCTCTGTAGTTTCCCATACTTGGGTGTGCTGTCCTAGAGAAGTACCTGCCTCCATCATCTAAATACAACTGTCCTATAGCGTCTGAAAACTTGTTACCAATACCTAATCCCTGAAAGTCAGGTAAGACGACTGTACGGTGTGCCCTCCAGCCATTCTTCACTGTGCCACTAGGGTAACGCAACACCGAACCAAAAGCTACCAGATTATCTTTCCACACGCCAGCATAGCAATGAGATGCTTTATTCAAAGATAAGCTTAGATAGTGATGCTTTTTAAAAGTTTCCCAGAAGTGATAAGTTGTTCGGTATATGTCAATTTGTATTGATGGGCGCCGAAGATACCTCCCTGAGTAGAAGTTACCTGTGAAGGTATCAAATACCCAGTCTGGTCGTAACCATTCTAGAATATCATAATGACAAGATGCAATAACAATACCTTTAAGCTCATTCTTATCTACATAACGCCTAAAAGCATTTGATGTAGAAAAAGCTACATCTCTATTAACAACTGAAGTGTACTCATCTATTAAAGCGTTGTCCTTCAACTGCCTTGCCAAGTCACAACGAAATTGCTCACCATTTGACAACTTATCGTAAGGCAGCGTCATCTGAGGTATTGAATTGAACCCAACAGCTGAAAACTTATCTATACCTTCTTGTGGGTTATCAAAGTGTGATATCACTGACCTTTCTGAATCCCATTCGGGTTGCCACACATTACTAGGGTTTATAGTTTTAAGTAAAGTTGACTTTCCACTACCGCTAGGCCCAATGATTGCTCCAATACCAAAATCTTCTGGAAGTGTAGGCAAGCTCTTGATTTCGGTAGTAACTTCTCCTTCAAACCTAAAATCAAAAAACTCTGCTAGTTTTTCCGTATATTCATCATGTTTCACAACTGTTTTAAGCTCAATTGTCTCACTAGATGAGTCAAGTAATTCTAATTGCTCCATTTTATTCAACTCCATAATATTCAATCTCTTTAGCAAGAGATCTAAGCTCCTTAATTGTTTGATCTTTACCAACTTCTTCAGACCATAAAACTATATCTTTATCTACCTGCATTTCTATAGCATCCCAACACATTATAAATCTGGGTACATACTGCCGTGGAATTAAGTCTATTAAAACGTCAAAATCGTCTGACGCTGTTTTCATAGGCATTCCACAAATTAAAGCTATTCCATAAGGCAATGAAATCTCACCATCACCGTTTCTTGGTGCAGAACATGAAAGCCCTACATCTTGAATTAAATTAGCAAGATGATCTAAGTCTACATAGATTTTAGCATTATTTAATTCTTTAATAGATAGCATACATCTATTGTAACAAAAAGATGGGGCTCAAGTCAAGCTGAACCCCATCCTAGATAATTTGGAAAGTTGATGACCGGCTGCATCAACCGAAAATTCCTCCTTCGTGTGGGGTTAGCCTTCCGGTACATAATTATTATACTAAGGCTACTTACGCTACGATAAAACTATTTATGGTATAAGGAACTTATCTTATCGGACAAGCTCCAGTGTCGCAGCTCTCCCCCATTAACGCCATGTCATCCTCAGACATTATAGTAGAGCCAGACAACCGTTCGCCAAGTTCTTTAGTTTTACTTAACATTTCATTGTATTCATCTAAAGTAAGCTCACCCATAGGAGCTTGATCAAACCCATGCTCGCTATGAAGAAGGAATGATACCGACTTCATTTCATGCCAGTTCTCTGCTAGATACTCTTTTATGCCATCTAGCTCTTCCATCTTGTAATACACTGTAACAGAAATAGCGTTATCTGCCCAAACTTTCTGAAGTTTTCTAACCAAGTCCATCTGCTCAATAGCAGTCATATCATTTGCTAAAATAGTTCCTTCAGGAAATGCGCAAGGAAACTCAACAACAACAGTTCTACCATCTTCGGAACCATCAAAGTTTCTCAAAGGCTCAACGTAGTAACCCTTTGACCTGCAATAATTCACCAACACGTCGCTTGAAGCCATTCTCATTCTTTTAACAAACCGCTGACTAAACGCAGGATGCACACCCGGCGTTACGCCTGGAAGCAAGCTCAAAGTACCTGAAGGTTTTATAGTAGTCAAACGCACAGACTCCGGCCATCCACGACTAGCGGACCACTCTGCATCTAGCTCTCGCAATGCAACATAAGTGTCATCTAGCCAGTCAATCTTATCCATGGCTTGAGTAACACCTGTTACGCCTAGCCCTAGTCGCATATTTTGAGAAGTAATCTTATCTGATGCGGGATCAAGATAAGGTAACGCAGCAATAGCTTTCTGAACCTTATATAGCAGTTTTGCTACATCAATTAATTCTTCTTTAGAGTCAATCGTGGGCAAGTATAGCTCTGCTAAGTTGCAGGATTCTCTGTTTGCTAAAGGTATCTCAGCGCAAGGATTAACGCCTACAATTGATGCATCTAATCGCTCTTCTCCCATGCGTCCATACTGACGAGAGGCTTCAAGATTAAAGAACCCATACGGTTCTCCGTTTCCTTTGTAGCCTTCCCATATCGTTTCTGGCATGTCTTTCATTTCTTCTGGAGAAACAAATACAGTGTTATTAGACATAGCACGCTCAATAGGAATATCTCCTAAGTCCCATCTTTTAGCCATCAGATAATCTTCATCGTCAAGACGACCAACCGCTATTTCTGCAGATCGGCGCACGTTTCCAGCAACTACTATTGACCCAATAATGTTCATGCAATCTAAAACTTCAACTGAAGTAAGAGTACGACCAATAGCGCCATCTAATACATTACAAATCTTCTCTATTCCGGAAATCAAAATCTCTGGACCAGAAGCTGTACCCCCAAAAGTTTTTATAGGAACGCCAGCAGGTCTAATAAGATGTGTAGCGTACACCATGTTTCGTGGGTTATCATCGTCGCCTAAGTAGCATTCAAACACTCTCCGGATTACTTCTCCCCAACCTTCTCTTGTATCAGGGACAATATAATCTGCATCATTAACATCAAGGTGCTCTACCCATCCTGACCTAACTGTTCCTAAGCGTTCTGGCTTATCGCAAGAAAAACCTACGCCCCCACCGAGCATAAGTCTCTCAACTGACCAAGAAAAATCAGTTGGTTTTTGAATGTCTACAAACCAGCAATTCACTAAACTATCTCCACCGAGCCTAACATTATTAGGAGTTCCCAATTGCCATAGCATTCGGCCAGCTACGTTGCCTTTTAAATTAAACAAATAATCATAGAGCCTTACCGCCTCATCTTCAGTCAGTCTAGCTCCGATGTCTTGAGCACCATTAACCACACGTTGCACAGTCTCATGCCATTCCTCTGTCCTAAGAATAGTATCAGAGTCACCGTCAAATATTGGGCGGGCATAAGTCCGTTTATAAACTATATACCCCAATCCGTTAAAACCCCAAGGGGCTGTTTTATCTTGGTATTCTTTTGTAAAATCGTCGTCAATATAATAAGTTGTCACTTCTTCTCCTAATAGTGGGGTCGCCTCTTGCGATTATCCTGTGATTGTAATGATGAGGATTTGATTATTCTAAGATAAAAATCAACTAGATAAATGTCAAGTCTTTTGGAGACTTAACATTTTTTCCCACTTTAAGACTTAGCTGTTACTAACGTTTTTGCTAAATCTACATTTCCAGAAAAAACTAGAAACAATCCTGCCGCCTCTTCATTTATAGAAACTGTTGCGCTTCCTTTTTTGTTTATTGTCGTGTCTAATAGACCGACAGTACACAGCTTCCGAATAAAATCTACAAACTCTAAATCAGTTTGTAAATCTAAATCTGAACCTACGGCCATGTCACGTAGCTCTGATATTCTAATACGTCTTTTACCTTTTGTCAAGATCAAATCTAAAATACCAATTGACCTGTCTTCCCAGCGGCCATATAAAGATATAGCAGGACGTATAGCAGTTTCCTGCATTACAGATCCTTTCTTTGCTGACAAACAAACCGCAGCTTCAAGCGCCGCATCTGTTTCATCTTGTAAGGCAAGATACAAAACGCTATTGTCAGATAACCCTATCGCTTCTAAAGTCTGATTATCTTTAACTGTATCTATTAAACAAAACTCTGTAGCTATAGAAACTATTCTTTCAGCATCTTTAAAAACATGATTATTTTGACCAAATAAAACAACAGAACTAATAACAAACATTAGATCCATCGTAGAGTCTTTAACATAACCTTTGTTCTGTATCAAAAACTTTAAAAGGTTTGTTATTCCTGTAGCAGCATCAAAGTCTATAAGAAGCAACGATGTAACGTCATCAGAAGACCATACAGGTAAATCAAACTTGTCCATACCTTATTATAACATGTTGCAAAAGAAAAAGCCCCCGACCCGAAGGCCGGAGACTGTTCCTCAATTCGTTGTTAAGTCTTAAGACTTAGCTACTATCTAGGATTAGCTAGTAGGAGCGTTATCAAATGTGACTTTAACAAATGATTCTGGTCGTTTAACCGCTAGAGCAAGACGCTCTTCAGCAAGAACCACTACTGCGTTTCTTACGAAGAAGTCTGAGTGCTGTTCACTGATTCTGATAGAAGCAGCTTCACGGTCATACAACTGCGCACCAGTTCCGAAAGCACCGATTAGGGCGGTTCCAGCTGTGATTGCAGGAGTATCAATTACAGGTATTCGCCAAATACGTGATTCAGCGCCACCAGCTACTGAGACAGCTAATAGGTATGTACCTTGGCTGTTCTTTTGTAGCTCCATGTCTTCCCAATCGCTTGGGTGGACAATGATACCAGTTGGTTCGTAGTATGCGAGGTACGCAAGCGTAGCTG
>Ga0208158_1000539_pt1 | contig 13363 bp, 11 predicted proteins | sample 8_EtaG_FD_184081 | JGI IMG/M metagenome (GOLD analysis project Ga0208158, IMG submission 184081) | Marine viral communities from the Subarctic Pacific Ocean - 8_ETSP_OMZ_AT15162 metaG (SPAdes) (version 2) | ecosystem: Environmental > Aquatic > Marine > Oceanic | place: Pacific Ocean | collected...
CCAGTTGATCGTTAACCGTCAGATTAAAAGGTGCAGGTTGCCGAGCCACAATAACCTCTCCATAATTCGCGAGTATCGGGCCATTATAGCAGAGTCAGGCTAATGAATTAACCGGACGGGACACTAGCAGGTGATATTAGCGTAAGGGCCGGAAAGGTAATCCAGATCCTCGCGGCTAAACCTCACGAGCGCAAAGCCATCGGCAATGCGCTTGAAAAGGTACGGCGTGAAATCGAACTTTTACCAAGAGTTAGCAAATATGGAGCCGTGTTTAAAAGCCAGGAACAGCTAAGCCGATTCATAACTTGGGCCCATCGCCAAGGGTGGTCAGAGCAACCGCAGGAAAGCCTATGGCTGAAACAATGGCGGCATAATCAGTTATTGCGAAGGAACGGATCTCGCCTCAAGGCCACTGCCGAGGATATCGCGGCATGGTATCAGCAAGCAGATTCAGGCGAGCTAGCACTAGATGAGTCCGGTGGGTGGGGCTCTATCCGATGAGCCCTTCGATACTTTCAAGCGTCCAGCTTGGACTCAAGCATTTAGGGTCTCTCGGGCAGTTCATTGCTTTATTTTAGACACCTACAAGCTTTTGCAGCTCAACAAGATAAACTCTTTATGAGACTACACCTTACTTATCTATGCTCGTAGCCCACTACGGAAAAGTCGTCAACAGGCCCTCGCGTTATGATTTCGTGCTTTATAGATTGAACGAGTTCCTCCATAGATGCGGAACTGACGGATAGTTGGACCAGTTCCTTTTTAGCGAGAACATTGTAAATACCATCTGTTATAACCAACAGCCGGTCTCCACTCACTAATTTGAATACTCCTCGCTCAATCTCGAAGTCATTGAGTAGAGAAATTACTGACAGCAGAACGTTCTTTCGAGGATAGCGTTTAGCTTTCGCCCTGCTTATTACTTTTTCATCTAAAAGATGCTGCAACTCCGTTTGATCTTTTGTTCGGCTTACCAAGCCTTCGCCCCTTAAGTGATAAATTCTGGAGTCGCCGACATGAACATACTCACATTGATCACCAGAGATGACGCATGCAGTTAGTGTCGTAGCCATTTTTGAAAGCGATGGGTCGTTTCCAATATGCTTCTCAAATCGACGTTTTATTTCTTCGAATACCTCGTCATTAGGTGGCTCACTATATCGGTCAAATCCTTCAGTAACAGCATTGACCACTTCCTGAGATGCAGTTCCACCTCCTTTTGAGCCGCCCATCCCGTCGGCAGCAACAAGAAGTCTCACCGCTCCTTTATCTCGAAATGCGACGCAGTCTTGATTTTCACTGTCTCGACCGGCCATTGACAGCGACACTATATTTACCAACTCAAGCTTCTCCACAGCGTGTAACAAATATCGAATGCAGCTCGTTTCTATCGAAATTGATGGAGACCTCCAAGCGTGATATGAGTCTGCATACGTTTTTCTCCTCGTCCTCCATCAATAAAATGAAGCGCTCAGCTAGAGCATCTGGAACATCAGAAGCCAGCATCTGAGTAAAGATACGCTCGACATACCACCTGTTGTGACTGACGCCTAAAACCAGTGCCGCTGCACCTGCTTCGGCTTTAACCTCTATTCCACCGAGACGGTAGAAGGCTTTTAGCCTGTCACCCAAGACATCACAGTATTCAAAATCAAAAGCAGATCCCCGTACAAATGAGCAATAGTCCCGCGCTAAAGAAACAAACAGTTCAGGTGAGTGATCACTCAGTGCCTCAAGATGCTCATGCCGAAAAGCTTGAAAAAGGCCTCTAGGCCAACCTTCGCTCTTAGGAATGGAATCAATGTAGTCGAAGACCTCGTCCCATTCCTCTTCACCCAGGTCCGCTTTGGCATTTAAAACATCGACAAAGCGTTGTTCTTCGACCGTATTGACGACAGGTTCAGCCGTATCAATTACGTCATAGAGATCTTCACGAAGCTCGGCAACGTTTCTGTATCGACGACGAGCCTGCTGCTTCGTACATTTCGTGATTATCTTGCCTATGTCCCCTTCGGCAGAGAGTTCTGTATAGGGAATTCGTTTGGTACCCGGTGCATAGATATCGTGCAGGATCGCGCCAAAAGAATAGATATCAGAAGCTGCTGTTGCTCGCTTGAACTCAGTCATCAACTCAGGGGGGGCATATCTAGCAGTACCACCTCCGTCTCCTGTTCCAGTCAACGTGGTAGCATCGCCATTACCATGGCTAATCAAACCAAAATCTGAGATTTTATACGAGACATCGTCTCCCGAGCCAAAGCGCAACACATTGGCTGGTTTGAGATCACGGTGCACAAAACCGCTTTCATGGATAACTTCGAGACCGGCTAGAATGCCAAATAGCGCCCTGCCAACTCCAATTTCGAAGAGCTGTCCAGACGCGATATCATCCTCTAATGTTCCGGCTCCAAGCTCCATTACAAAAAAGGGAGGATCCGCTTCAAAGTCAGAATCAATTATCTGCACTACTTGGGGGTGCTTGATGCTTTCTTGGTGACGTATTTCTCGTTGGAATCGCTTTTTTAACGATTCTTCACCCGCACTGTCGATTATGTGTTGTGCTGGTGCGAATTTTTTCAGCGCATATGCTTGACCATTCTCATCGGCAACCTTGAAGACCTCTGCAAAGCCGCCTTGTCCTAACTTTTCTAGTATTTTGTATTCCATTTGAATGCCCCAGCTTTTTCTCCAACAAAGCGTCGAACTTTACCATAGATTGTCCCGTCAACTGACCCCTTGCGTAGGCTGAATTAGCAAAATAAACATTACGATAAACGCTTTTTTCGAGGCTGATCACGTTGAGACGACTATCCAGAAGTTCGCACGATACGTGTATGAAATGAGGCGGAATCGAGAAGGCAGTACAGAGTTTGCGAGTATTAAAACTCACTTTGTTGGCTCGCCAACTGTCTACATAACGTCTACATGAGAAACGGGGAAGAAACGAACGGGAAGGTGATCATTCTAACACCTTGATTTTATTGGTGCTCCGGGCCGGAATCGAACCGGCACGACCCAGGGGTCGAGAGATTTTAAGTCTCTTGTGTCTACCTATTCCACCACCGGAGCATTCGGGGGAGGTTTTGAGGGCCGGAATTGTATAAGGCCATGGGCGATAACGCAATTCAAAACGCCATCAGTTGGCTGCACTGATGGAATTTCGGGTTCGTTTTTCGGCAAATTTCTGGTGTTCGTGGATCTTTTGCCAGCGCCGTTGTTGCTTGCTGAGCAGCTTAGTCAGGCTTTCTTGCCACTCCTTTATAAATATAGCCGGCAATTTTCGGGGCCTTCGGAATATAGAGGTTTTCCAATTCTTCCACGTCAAATCCGGCGTGGCGGATAAGGTCTGCGATATTGCGGTTCAGGTTGCAGCCACCTGCAAGTTTTTTCCACCCGGGGTTCACGCGGTTCTGCCATTTTTGGGTGTTTTCATCGGGCGATTCACCGTGCTCCAGGAACAGGAGCTCTCCGCCGGGCTTCAGTACGCGCTTCATCTGCAGCAGCGCCGCGCTCCAGTCGGGAATGGTGCACAGGGTGAAAGTCAGCAGAACCGTGTCCACGCTGTTGTCTTCCAAAGGGATCTTCTCTCCGGGCAGGCTCAGCCATTCCACTTCAACCGGCGAGCGTTTCAGGTTGCGCTGTGCCTTGCGGCGCATACCTTCGGAGGGTTCCAGCCCGTAGACCATCTCAACAGTGCCTGGGTTGTAAAATTCCAGATTAATGCCTGAGCCCATTCCTACTTCCAGCACCCGCCCTTTGGCGCGCGGTACAAGCTGGCTGCGCAACTTCATAACCTGGCCCAGGGAACAGGCACGGTCGATGATATGTGGCAGGATTTTCTCGTCATAAAAGCTCATGGGTTTCACCAATAATTGTTTTTAATCAACGGATCGGACACTTTACTCAATTGGATTTGCTAACATGCCCAGTAGCATTACCTCATCTGCCGGTAATAACAATATAACAATTCAAGCTAGAGCAGCGGCTGAACGGGTTTGCTAGGCTCGTTTATTGTGACGTTAACATTACCGGAGTGTTCCTATGGAACTTGATCCTCTCATCCTATCGCGGATTCAGTTCGCGTTTGTTGTGTCATTCCACGCCATTTTCCCGGTGTTCACCATTGGTCTCGCTTCCTATATTGCCGTACTTGAGGGGCTTGGGTTTAAAACCAAAAACCCGGTGTGGATGAAGCTGTCTTCGTTTTGGACCAGGGTGTTCGCGGTAGTCTTCGGAATGGGCGTGGTATCTGGCATCGTGATGTCGTTTCAGTTTGGAACCAACTGGAGCAACTTTGCCCAGGCCTCCGCCAACTTCCTCGGCCCCATGTTGAGCTATGAGGTTATTACCGCGTTCTTCCTGGAGGCAGCCTTCCTGGGAGTGTTGTTGTTCGGGCGAGATCGTGTGCCGGCGGGCGTTCATTTGTTTGCTGCAATCATGGTCGCAACCGGCACCCTCATTTCCACCTTCTGGATTCTCTCCGCGAACAGTTGGATGCATACACCTGCCGGCACAGAACTACGTGATGGGGTGTTTTTTGTAACCTCCTGGAGCGAGGCGATCTTCAACCCGTCATTCCGGTACCGTTTTGCTCATATGGTTATTGCGTCGTTCCTTACGGGCGGTTTCGTAGTGGCTGGCGTGAGCGCGTGGTATCTCCTTAAAGGGCGGGAAGTTGAGGCCAATCGAAAGGCGCTTTCAATGAGCCTGTGGCTGTTGCTGTTTCTTGCGCCCGCACAAGCCGTTGTTGGTGACTTTCACGGGCTTAATACGCTTGAGCACCAGCCCATGAAAGTTGCTGCAATGGAGGGCCATTGGGAAACCTCTAAAAACGTACCGTTGCTGCTGTTTGCAATCCCGGATAAGGCCAACCAGACCAACCATTTTGAAATTGGTATACCTAGCCTGGCCAGCCTTATTCTGACCCATGATTGGGATGGCGAAATACTTGGCTTGAACGAAGTCGCACCGGAAGAACAGCCGCCGGTTGCCATCGTATTCTGGTCTTTCCGGGTTATGGTCGCCTTGGGGCTGCTGATGATCCTGTTTGCGTTTGTGGGGCTGGCTCTGCGGGTGGGTGATCGGTTTTGGCGCACTCGGTGGTTCCTTCAAGGCATGCGCTTTATGAGTATTGCGCCCTTTATTGCGGTACTCAGCGGTTGGTTTGTAACTGAGATCGGCCGCGCGCCCTGGCTGGTGTACGGCATGATGACCCAGGCGCAAGCTGTAACACCTTCACTAACCGGTGGCATGGCCTTGTTCACGTTAATTGGCTACGTAATCGTGTACTCCATGGTGTTCTCGGCCGGGGTCTATTACCTGATGCGCGTGCTTTATGTGGGGCTTGAGGATGATTATGGCGAGGAAGCGGACCAGATCGATCGACCAAAACGGCCGTTTTCAGCAAGCCACGTTCCTTTTGAATTGCATGAAGACTCCAAGTTCCAGCCAGTCAACCATGGAGATCACTGATTATGGAAGCGTTTGACCTTACATTGATCTGGGCGTTTATCATCGGTTTTGGCGTAATCATGTATGTGTTGATGGACGGTTTCGATCTGGGCGTGGGCATCCTGTTCCCTTTCGCCCCATCGGAAGAGGATCGCGACACAATGATGAACTCGGTTGCGCCAGTATGGGACGGCAATGAGACCTGGCTGGTGCTCGGCGGTGCCGGGCTTTTGGCTGCCTTTCCGCTGGTTTACAGCATTTTGTTGCCGGCGTTGTACATTGGCGTTTTCCTGATGCTATCGGGGCTTATTTTTCGCGGCATTGCGTTCGAGTTTCGCTTTAAGGCGCGCACGTCGCGTTATCTGTGGAACTGGGCCTTTGCCGGGGGCTCCACCGTGGCAGCGTTTGCGCAAGGCATTGTGGTGGGCACTTACATTCAAGGGTACGACACGGCGAACGGCGTATTTGTAGGTGGTGCTCTGGACTGGCTCACACCCTTTACCGTGTTAACTGGCTTTGGGTTGCTTGCGGGTTATGCGCTACTTGGCTCCACCTGGCTGATCATGAAAACTGAAGGCAGGCTACAGGAGTGGGCGTATAAACTTACGTTGCCCTTGCTTGCAGCGGTGCTGATTGTGTTTGGTATTATCAGCGTGTGGACACCGTTCATTGACGATATGGTTCGCGACCGCTGGTTCAGCAATCTGAGCATTATCTGGGTGCTGCCTGCGTTAACTCTGCTGTGCGCGTTCCAGATTTTCCGCTCTGTGCGCAATCGTTCTGAAGGTATGCCTTTCGTGGCCACTATGGGGCTGTTTATAACAGCCTATCTTGGTTTGATTGTCAGCCGTTGGCCTTACCTGATACCGCCCGACTACACTCTGTGGGACGCTGCGTCGGCTTACAACTCACAGCTCTTCCTGCTGCTGGGTTTGTTGGTAGTGATTCCTTTTGTGCTGATGTACACCGCCTGGACCTACTGGGTATTCCGGGGCAAGGTACGCGCCGGCGAGGGTTACCACTAAGTGACGCCCCCCGCACCTGATCAACGCGCAGTCAGGCGCTGGCTTTCAGGGCTTACCAGCGGCAACCGGCGCTGGGTTCAAGGTACGGTTGCCGCTGGCACTCTGGCCGGCGTCGCGACCATCATACAGATGGTTTTTCTGGCGCGAATTGTTCACCTTGGTGTTATAGAAAAGGCGCCGGCCTCCGTGCTGGCGCCTTTATTTATCGGGCTTGTTCTGGCCATTGTCTTCAGGGCCTGTGCGCACGGCGTTCAGGCACACCTGGCGGCACGGTGCAGCGAGCAGGTGCGGCGCACCGCCCGGCGGCAGATTCATCAGCACTGGCGTAACATCGGGCCTCTGGCTCTGGGGCAAACCTCTGCAGGCAGCCATGCACGGGAGTGGATTGATCACGTTGATGCCTTGCACGGATACTTCGCCCGCTTCTTGCCACAGTTGACGCTTTCTCTTGTAATTCCTCTTCTGATTCTCCTGCTGGTTTTTTATCTCGACTGGCTTGCCGGGATTTTTCTGCTTCTCTCAGCCCCTTTGATCCCGTTTTTTATGGCACTTGTGGGTATGGGCGCCGAGAAGCTTAACCAGCAGCACTTCGAAACCATCAGCCGGCTGTCTGGCCAGTTTCTGGATAAAGTGCGAGGGCTAACCACCCTGCAACTGTTTGGGCAAACCGAGGGCGCTGCAGAGGTGATTCAGCAGCGCTCAGATCACTACCGCAGAATTACCCTGAAAACCCTGCGCGTTGCGTTTTTATCATCGGCGGTTCTGGAGTTTTTTGCGTCCGTTGCGATTGCCGTCATTGCCATTTACATAGGTTTTGGTCTTCTGGGCTACATAACCTATGGGCCTTCCTCAGATTTGACGCTTTTCTCCGGGCTTTTGATTCTCCTGCTTGCGCCAGAATTCTTTCAGCCGTTACGCACTCTATCCCAGCACTACCACGACCGCGCCGCCGCCCTTGGCGCTGGTGCAGAGATTCTGGCCAGGTTGGGCAATGAGGAGCCGGCCGGCACAGCCAACAGCACCCAGGCAGAGAACCTTGGTGCACAGCCTGTAACCAGTGAGCCAGTTACAGGCTACGAAGCAATTGAACTTAACTCGGTATCCTTGGCGTTCCGTTCAGGCCATCAGGTTCTGAACAATGTGTCTTTGGCCATTGGTAAAGGCGAGGTAATCGCCCTCACCGGCCCTTCAGGAGGTGGTAAATCCACGCTTCTGAATCTTCTGGCTGGGTTTATTGCACCAAACAGCGGCAACCTTCACCTGTTTGGCAGGCCCGCAGGCAGCTTTGCCTTTGGCTGGCTTGGTCAGAGCGGCTTTCTTGTGCATGGCACCTGGGCAGACAACCTTCGGCTAACCAGCCCGGATGCTTCGGATGTGGCTATTGAAACTGCACTGCGGAACGTTGGCCTTGGGCCCTTGCTCGACAGCCGGGAAGACGGCATTTTCAGCAAGGTTTCAGAAGATGGCCTGGGCTTATCAGGCGGCCAAGCCAGGCGCCTGAGCCTGGCCCGGATTTTTGTGGCCGATTACGATGTAATTCTGTTGGATGAACCCACCGCCGGGCTCGACAGTGACAGTGAGATCTTTGTTCTGGAAGCTCTCCACAAGCTGGCTCTGGCTGGCAAAACACTGATCTTTTCCACCCATCACCACGCGCTTCTGGCGCTGGCAAACCGAGTGCTGCTGGTGTCTGGTGGGGAGGTTAAAGATGTTTGAACTCAAGCCCTGGCTGAAGCTGATCTGTGCACGCCCGGGACGGCTTTTTATTGGCGCTGTATTGATGCTGGCTGCCTTGCTCTCCGGGCTTGGGCTTCTGGCTCTCTCGGGTTGGTTTATTACAGAAACCGCGTTGGTAGGCGTTCTTCTGGCGGCCAGCTTACCGGCCACCATAAACCTGTATGTGCCCGGCGGTGGCATCCGTTTTTTTGCCGTGTCCCGCACCGTTTCTCGCTATGTAGAACGGCTGTATAACCACGATACAGTGCTGCGCCTTTTAACGGATATTCGCGTAGCGCTGTTTCGCAAGCTTGCTTTGGCCGGGCGAGGCCAGAGGCGGGAGCTAACGGGGGCTCAGTGGCTCTCAAGACTGACTAGCGATGTTGATGCTCTGGACACTCTGTACTTGCGCCTGATTGCACCAGCGGCGCTGGCGGCTTTTGTTACGTTGCTCGTTTTTGGGCTGGCAGCAGTACTTTTTAATATTCGAATTGCCGCCGGCATCGCCGTGGTACTCGTAGCGGCTTTTTTGCTCGCAACTTTGGCTGTTTACGTGCGCACGGTAAAGATTACCTCTCGCCAGAGCGATCAGCAGGAATCTCTTCGAATGGCGGTTGTTGAACACCTGGAGGGCTTTGCAGAACTTACGGCGGCGGGTCGCACCGGTAAACACGGCGCGTGGCTTTTGCGCCAAGCGCATCAGGCTGCAACGGAGCAGGTAAAAGCAGATTCCCGTATTGGGTGGCATCAGGCGGGCTCCCATTTACTGATTAACCTGTCTGCGGTGTTTGCGCTTGGGGCCGGCTTTGAGTTATTCCGCTCGGGAGTTATCTCCGGGCCGGTTCTGGTTTTGCTTCCTATCGCCCTACTCGGTCTCGCTGAAGTCTACAATATGCTGCCTGAAGCCTTCGGTAAGCTGGGTGCTACGCAGGCCTCTGCCGCACGCTTGAACCGGGACTGCAGGGATGCGGATAATGAAAACACGCCCCAGGTTATAAGCTTGCCGGAGCAAACCGCTCTGCTGGCAAAAGATCTGACGGTGAAGCACCCCGAACATGCACCGCTTTTTATGCACTTTGATCTGCAGGTTAAAACAGGCGAGCGAGTGGGTATTATCGGGCGCTCGGGAAGCGGAAAATCGTCCCTTGCCGATATTTTCTCGGGGATTCTGTTTCCTTCAAACGGTGTTTGCGCCAGGGTTTCGTGTGCTTACCTCACCCAAAACACTGTGTTGTTTGAAGATACGTTGCGGGCAAACCTGTTGCTGGGTGCTCCTGATGCGAACGATGCGGCGCTGTGGCGTATGCTTGAGATGGTTGATCTGGCAGAGCGGTTCCGCACAGAGGGGGATCAGCTAGATACCTGGCTGGGCAGCTCGGGGAGCCGTCTTTCCGGAGGCGAAGCACGTCGTATTGCCCTTGCGCGGGTGCTTTTGAGCCCTGCGCCTTTACTGATATTAGATGAACCGTTTACCGGAGTAGATGCAGCCACGCGAGAGAAGATAAATCAGCAAATTGATGCGTGGCTGGAAGGCAAAACGGTGCTTAGCTTGGCACACGGGCCGGAGGCCCTTCCGGGCACCGACCGTGTGATTCAGCTTGGGAGTTAACGCTGCGATTTAACGGGTTTCAACTACTTCAAACGTCAACCCGGCTTTGCTGGTCAGACGATCCAGCAAGTTGCCGTTGAGTACCGATGCCGGTGTCCAGAAACCACCTGGCTGATCAGCAGGCACATCGAATGCGAGGCACATGCCGGCTTCACCCAGCATTTTACTGGTAGAGCCGTAGCCCGGATCCGCGTCGCCGGTCACTTTGGTGATCATGGTTTTGCCATCCTGGGTGCGCCCCACAAAGCGAAGATCATAGAACCCTGCTTTCTGGGATTCCGGACTTGGGCCTTCACCCGGTTGCGGTACAAACTTTTCTACCAGCCAGCGAGTGGGTTTGATGGCCGAAGCGGTCAGAAAACCAGCCAGTGCTGCGGTAACACCGTAAGCCGTGAGACGGCCCTTGGTGCCTGTGCCCGTCATCATGGCTTCATCGTATGTGAATTCCTTGCCATAACGCGCATTTTGCAGGGCGTTAGAACGGTGCACTATGCGGATATTGATTGCGCCCATAACAAACGGCGCCAGCCATGCATTGAATGTTTTGTCGAACTCTGCACCTTTCAGCGCGGGCTGGCGTACCGTTGAACGATGATCCGGTGGGCAGATCGAAAACGGATTGACCAGCTCCTTACGCAGTTTGGGGTCGGCTGCCGCTTCTTTGGCCAAGTTGATTATGGAGGCAACCGTGCCACCGGAAAGGCCGCCTTTCGCGACTTTCACGCGCATACGCACGTCCTGGCATGGCTCGCCAAAGGTCTTTTCTGCCTGCTGTTGCAGGAACCACACGCCCATATCTGATGGAATGGAATCAAACCCGCAGCAATGCACAATTCGTGCGCCTGAGGCTTTTGCCTGGTCTTCGTAGCGTTCAACCATGCGGCCAATCCACTGAACTTCACCGGTCAGGTCGCAATAGTCGGTACCTGTATCCACGCAGGCTTTTATCAGAGGCTCGCCATACAAAGCGTAAGGCCCGACGGTAGAGATAACCACGCGGGTTTGCTCACACATGGCCTTTAGGGCCTGCTCGTCTGTGGCATCTGCCAGGATAACCGGCAGTTCGGCGGCGCCGGTTCCCAAACCGGACTTAAGGGCATTGAGCTTGGATTCCGAACGCCCGGCAATGGCCCACTTAACCTCACCCGCTACGCCGTATGAATCGGACAAATATTGCGTAAGTATCTGGCCAACGAAGCTGGTAGCACCGAAAACAACCAGGTCGTAGGTGGTGTCTGCTGATTTGGTCATTGCCTGTCCTTTTATGGGAATTACGCAGATTTTGCGGAATGTTTACTGCGAATTGTAATAGATCGATCTTAACAGCTTTGTGCCGGTGTTCTAACTTCACATTGACCGTGTTGACGACGTCGTCACGGCCAATCGCACGGCGCGGTGTATAGGGCACACTGCTGAATATTGATTAGACGAACTCCCGGAGACCCGAATTGGCCACTTTCCTCCTGATACTCAGTTTACTTCTTGCCGTGTTCAGCGGCGTTCTTTGCTGGCAAGTTATTGAGCAGCGCAAGATCGTAGCCCGCATGATAACCGAGACTCATCAGAGCGATCCGTTATCCAATCTGGAAAAAGAGCCGGATTTGATCCTTACGCTGAAAGTACTCAACCCGATTACCGTAGCGAAGCGCGAATCCCGTTCAGCGCGAGTGTTGGCCGACAAGCTCCCTGTAATGGTGCGCAAAATGGTTTATCAGGAGGTAATGAAAGAGCTTGAAGAAGAGATGGTTGAGCGTGGTATCGAGGTGGAAATGAATATTGAGTATCGCTAGGAGAATCCCACAGTGACTATTCAGCTAACTCTCGTATTACTCTTGTTGGTTGTTGCATCCGGTAGCCTTTGTTACGGGTTTTGGCAGCTTCAGCGCTCCAGAACGCTTATGCGAATGCTTAATTCCTATCGTATCGCGACGAACAGTGCGGTTCAAAAACGGCGTATGGATATTTACGAGGTTCGCAACCGGGCGAAGCTGCTGGAAGACACGGTATCCGGTAGTGCCAGTGCTGTCGAAAAGATGCACAGAGTCATTTCGAATACTACCTTCAGCCTTGTTGACCGCTTTTCAAAAGATGATGAATTCCGGCAAAGCGCCCATAAAGCCCGAAAAACCCACGATCAAACCAGTAAGCAGGTTTACCATGCGGTGCGCACCACCAATAAAGCCATTCACATTCTCGCCGACTCTCTCTTTATCACCAAAGCAGAAAAGCGGGTCATATTGAAAAAAGATACCCGCAAAGAGCCACCGGAAAAAGATTAAATAAGCAGTAACGCCGGTCAGATTTTCCGGGTGCGCGTGATGGTGGCTTCTACGGTAACGGTGAGCGATTCAAGCTCTGCGGCCCGGGCGAGGCCTTCGGCCCCTGCCCGATATAAGTGCGGTGTCATCGCCAGCAAGTCGGCAATGGAGCTTTTGTCTGGAAGCGTCAGGCTATAGCGAATAGCAGATGTGTCTACCGTTGTGAAACCATCAGGCGCTCCGCTGGGCAATTGCCGAGGCGCTTTCAGTTCCGGATAAATGATTTCTCGTAGTTGTATGAGGTGATCTGGCCCGGCATCTATCTGAACGATTTCACCGCCCGGCCGGAGTACCCGGGCAAACTCCGGGTATACCGGAAAGCCGAACAGGCAGAGTATAAGATCCAGTGTTTCGGGCAATACAGGTAGGTTGGCATTGCTCCCCACAATCCAGGCTGGTTTGGTGTCCTGTTTGGCGGCGGACAACACGGCCCACTTAGAGATATCCAGCCCCATCAGAGCAAGGTGTGTGGTTTCTGGCGTATTTTCGGCCAGATAACGCATGTAGTAGCCCTCCCCACACCCGGCATCCAGAGCCGTTATAGAAGCCGCACTGAAATTCTCATGGAACACCGCTGCAACGAGCGCTTCGGCAATGGGTTGGTAAAACCCTGCGTTCAGAAATCTTTGCCGCGCTGCCACCATCGCTTTATTATCGCCCGGATCTTTGGAGCGCTTGTTCTGCACCGGTAGTAAGTGAACATAACCCTGGCGGGCAATATCAAAACTGTGGCCGGCCTCGCACTGCCAACTTCTGCCATTTAGTTGGAGCGCAGTACCGTCGAGAGGGCAAGCAAGAGCTTCAAACGAACTGATGGTCATTGAGAGATACCCGAGGTGGCAGGCTAATTACGAATACAGCTGACAGTTTATGGTTCTGCAACAAAAAAGACACCCGAAGGTGCCTTTTCTGTTGCCTGACAGAAAGTTACAGAACTTTCTTCAGCTCTTCCTCAAGTTGCGGTACTGCTTCAAACAGATCCGCTACCAGGCCGTAATCGGCAACCTGGAAGATCGGCGCTTCTTCATCCTTGTTGATCGCAACGATCACTTTGGAATCAGACATGCCGGCCAGGTGCTGAATGGCACCAGAAATACCAACCGCTACATACAGCTGCGGGGCAACAATTTTACCGGTTTGGCCTACCTGCATGTCGTTCGGCACAAAGCCTGCGTCGACAGCTGCACGGGATGCACCCATGCCGGCACCCAACAGATCAGCAACCTTCTCCAGCATCTTGAAGT
>Ga0208158_1000540_pt1 | contig 13362 bp, 18 predicted proteins | sample 8_EtaG_FD_184081 | JGI IMG/M metagenome (GOLD analysis project Ga0208158, IMG submission 184081) | Marine viral communities from the Subarctic Pacific Ocean - 8_ETSP_OMZ_AT15162 metaG (SPAdes) (version 2) | ecosystem: Environmental > Aquatic > Marine > Oceanic | place: Pacific Ocean | collected...
TTAGGGAAAATCTCCCCAAGAAAATAGTTTTGAGGCGTTGTTTTGCGTTATTGCAGGTAAAAGGGGGTTTTTAGTGGGTTCTTCTGGTTATTCTTACAAATATCGTGAAGCCCGAAAGGTACTCCTATCCGGTAACCCTTTATGCGCTTATTGCCGTGTTACGGTGGCTGATACCGCTGACCATGTGCCACCGCTTAGTTCAGCGCCTTCCCCTGATTTATGGGACGGTGATTTAGTTCCCTGCTGCCGGTCCTGTAATAGTAGGATGGGTGCAGCGATCACGAATGATAGGCGTAGGAAGCATAAGAGGTCTAGGGAATGGTAGAACAATCACATGGCAGGCATAGAGAAGCAGCCGAGATAGTCCTAGCGACTGTACCGCAGGCCAACGCTAGCCTATGCGTTACGTTACTGGGTATAGCCGATGCGTGGGACAATGTAGAAAAAGGCGTGTACGACCCGAAACTGATAACTGGTATTTCAGTCCAGCTGTTCAAATGTTTGGACCGGTTAGGTATCGAATCAGATCATGATGTGTGGGAAGACTTATCTAGGGAATTAACGCGGTAATGTCTTTTCTTTGTGAGTGTTGCGACAATGTAGCGACTAGGTGGGCTTTATGCGAGTGGTGCTACTCATTTATGAATCATCCTAGTTATCAGAATAGTTTGAAGGGGGATGATGAAACCGGCACGTTGGGCGACTGAACGCAACCCAGACCGGCTAACGCACGGACCGCAATTAGCGAGAGTAGCCGAACAGTTAGGCTTTAAGTTATTTGAGTGGCAGCAGCAAGTCGCCGACGTAGCGCTAGAACTAAACCCAGCAGGCGAGTATTTTTATAGAACTTGCGGTATCACAATCGGCAGACAAAATGGTAAAACAGCTTTAGCAGCGATGAGGGCAGCGTTAGAACTCTTAAAACCCAACACAGTAACAATCTTCACAGCTCAAGACAGAAACGCAGCACGCCACAAATTCGACGAACACGTAGAACTATTAATGAACACACCTTTTAAGAAACGAATCAAAAAATATGTTCGGGCTAACGGACAAGAAGCGCTTTACATGAATAACGGCAGTAGCTACCGGATAGTCACCCCGAACGCTCAGGGCGCTAGGGGCTTAACAGTAGACCTGGCAATAGTTGATGAAGCGTTAGCACATGATTTGCGTATAGTGGCAGCTTTACAGCCAACTATGGCGACACGCAAAAGCGCCCAGTTATGGATTACGTCAAACGCTGGCGGACCATATAGCACGATGCTGCAACACTATAGGAAACTAGGGCATGCCGGTAACCCGTCACTGTGCTGGCTTGAATGGGCAGCAGCCGAAGAATGCGACATACACGACGAAAACGTATGGTACGAAGCGATACCCACACTAGGCGAAGAACACGGCGTAACAATAGAAGCAGTACGCGAAGCAGTCCAAACCACAGAACCCAGCATTTTCATGTCAGAATGGTTAAACATTTGGCACACTCTCAAATCCCAAACAGTTATCGAACCAGCGCAATGGGCTGCACTACAAAGAGATAACGTGCAAATGGGATCATATTTCGTTTTTGGTGTGGACGTGTCACCTAATAGAGATCACGCCAGTATCGGCAGCGCCGGTTTAAACGGGGCGTTCCAATGCCTAGAAGTAGTTGAATCACAAAACCGCATCGGATGGCTTAAAGAACGCATACTAGAACTACACGCCAAATGGGGGATGCCGTTCGTTATTGACTCAGGCGCAGCAGCTAGCAGCCTAATCGGGGAACTAGAAGCCGAAGGCGTACACGTCATACCCATCAGTATGCGCCAGTACGGCCAAGCGTGCGGATCGTTCTACGACGCAGTACAAGAAAAAACCATTAGCCATTTAGGCGACGCTAGATTACAGAACGCTATCGAAGGGGCGACACGTCGCAAACTAGGCGAACAGTGGGCATGGAGTCGCAAAACCACCGGCGACGTAGATATTACTGGATTGGTGGCTGTGACCATTGCCAGGTATGCGTTAATTAATAATTTGGCGAACCCTACACCTAAAGTAGCAATACACTAACCATAGGACATTTTTATAGTATGATAAAAACCAAATACCTAGCGCTAGCGCTGGAACTTATAGGCATCGCAGGAATCTGCTACGCCGTTTATTTATTCTTCAACCTCGCAGCATGTTTAACAGCGTGCAGCGTGGCGATGCTTCTGATTGGGGCAGCTTTGGAAAATAGCAAATGATTATTAATAGCCTACTGGGGCGACAAAATCGAAGTACTAATATCACGCTACCCGATAGGTACATCCCACCCCAAAGTTTAACGGGTGGCATTAACGTCACGGAAGGCACAACACTAAGCGTGCCAACCGCGTATCGTTGCGTTCAGCTCATCAGTGATAGCATAGGTTCCCTACCTTTTGGCGCTTACCGTGACGATCAACGCCTAGACCCCACACCGGCGATTCTACGACAGCCAGACCCAAACCAAACACGCATGGAAACATTGGGCGCTGCTGTAGGTTCGCTAGCCATGACCGGAAACGCCTATTTTCTACTAGGCAACCCTGACCGCTTCAGTTTTTACCAAACCGCCATACTGTTATCCCCTGACAGCGTAACGGTCCAGATGCTCAACGATGGGTCCATCATCTATAGGGTGAATGGGAACACATACGACCCGTCAGAGATACTTCACGTTCGGGGCGGTGTTGTATCCGCCGGTAGTATCATGGGCGCTGGGCCGTTACAGTTGCAACGCCGGTCACTGGCGTTAGCGTTAGCCGGTGACGAATCAGCCAGCGAAATGCACGTTAATGGGTCAATACCTAGCGGTGTGATTAACAGCCCTTCAGAATTAAGCCAGGACGAAGCGAAAGAATTAAAGAACGCCTTTATGAAGGCTCACGGGGGACGGCAGAAAAGCCCAGCGGTTCTAAGCGGTGGTTTATCGTATCAGGCGCTGAGCTTCTCCCCCGATGATCTACAACTACTAGAATCACGCCGGTATTCGGCGGAGCAAGTTTGCACCATTTTCGGGGTTCCACCACACCTGATAGGGGTAAGCACCGACGGCAACAGCAAAACATACAGCAACGTGCAGCAGGATAACAGGGCTTTTGTCACGTACACGCTACGCGGTTACATGTCACGCATAGAACAATCATTCAGCACGCTGCTACCACGCGGCCAAGTCGCCTTATTCGACACAGACGACTACCAACGGGCAGATAGGCGTGAACGGTTTGAAGCTCATAAAATCGGGGTAGAGGCTGGATGGCTAACACTTGACGAAGTACGGCGCATAGAGGATCTACCAGAAACAAACACAGTTGTAGAGGTGACAGAATGAGCGAACTAGAAACACGAACAATAGAATTTAGTGACCTGGAAACACGCACAGACAACGACGGACACCACATAGTTGGACTGGTAGCACCGTTTCAGGCCCGTTTTGATGCAGGCCGGTTCATTGAAACCCTTTCAAGCAACGTTTTTGATAAAAGCATCAAAGAACGCGGAAACAGGATTCCCCTATTAGAGCAACATGATACGCAACGCCACCCCATAGGCATGGCCGTCAAATGGGACAAAACCGCTGAAGGATTAATAGCCGATTTTCGCCTAGCGGGCACGGCACGAGGTGAAGAAGCACGAACGCTAGCTAGCGAGGGCATGGTTACCGGCTTATCAGTAGGCTTCATACCCGTTCGCAATAAAACCACCCAGGTAGATGGCCGACAGCACATAACACGCTTAGAAGCGAAACTAGACCACGTGGGCTTAGTAACACAGCCAGCTTATTCCGAAGCACGAGTGTTAAGCACTAGAGCTTACGACCCCGACGATGAAGAAATAGTGCCACGCCTAGCCAAATGGCGTCACCTTTTAGTTAATCCTTGAAAACGTCACACTAGTGCGTTACACTACGGCTAACATATTTGCGCCGTTGATTACGCCGGTTTGATCGAACCACCTAATCGACACCCGAATAAGAAATTAATCACTTTAACTTTTATTTGGAGAAATAAACTAATGAAACTACTAGACCAACTGGTAGAGGAACGGCAGACCATATCTGAAACGCAGACAGGACTTGTCACACGCGCAGCAGATGAAGAACGCGACCTCACCGAAACAGAAGATACAAACCTTAAAGAATTAGCTACACGGGCAGAAGAACTAGACACCCGAATTGCAGAGTTGCGAGCTGTTCAGGTCGCTAACTTGGAAGCAGCTAAATTAAGGGCTGAAGTATCTAACACAGATGACACCGAAGCACGAGCAGTCGGCAACGTTGTCGTAACACACGAGCCAATGACCTATGTTGAAGAAAACCGCAGCGTTTCTTTCTTCCAGGACTTGTATAACAGCCAATTTAATGGTGATATTGACGCTTCCGATAGGATCCGCCGACACCGCCAAGAAATGGAACTAGAATACCGTGACGGAACTACCGCTAATTACGCCGGTTTAGTCGTCCCACAGTATTTGACGCAACTAGCAGCGGAACTAGCGCGAGCAGGGCGACCTTTTGCCGATCAATGCACACGCCTACCACTACCACAGGACGGCCTTACAATTAATATCAGTAGGGTAACGACGGGCAGTAGTTCAGCGGTTCAAGCATCTGAAAATGCAGCAGTAAGCGAAACCGATATTGACGACACCCTGCTAACCGCAGATGTGCGAACAATAGCAGCCGGTCAGCAAGTATCACGCCAAAGCATCGAAAGAGGCACTGGCGTCGATTCACTGATAGCAGCGGACATGATGGGCGCAATGGCAGCGCAACTAGATAACCAACTCTTAAACGGTTCCGGTTCATCTGGTCAGCTTCTAGGCCTTAGAAACATCAGCGGAACTAATAGCGTGACCTACACAGATGGATCACCTACCGTCGCTGAGTTCTATCCAAAACTCATTGACGCTATCCAAAAAATTAACAGCAACCGATACGCAGGCGCTGACCTAATCGTCATGCACCCACGCCGGTTAGCCTGGTTACAAGCAGCCGTTGATGGGCAAAACCGTCCTTTGGTACTACCACAAACAAACGTGCCACAGAATAGTATGGGAATCGGCCCAGTAGCAGGATACGGGAATACAGGAACACAAATCGCCGGTATCCCAGTCGTAACCGACGCTAACGTCATAGATGCAGCCGGATCAGGCAGCAACGAAGACGAAGTATACGTAGTGCGACGCGCTGACATGCTCCTATTCGAGCAAGCAGGACAGCCAGCAATGGTAAGAATGGACCAAACAGCAGGCCTAAACCTGACAGTAACCCTAGTTGCATATCAATACGCCACATTCGTGGGCGGAAGATACCCAGCTAGCGTTTCTAAAATTTCAGGAACTGGCTTAGTAGCTCCTAGCTTCTAATTTAAACACGAGTCTTGAGGGCCGTCACTGGTAGCCGGTGGCGGTCCTCACCTCTCAACATTTAAGGAAAATTATGAGTCAAGAATTATGGGAAAAGCAGGCAGCCAGCAGAGTGCATAAACCTGAACCTAAAAAAGCAGAGAAAAAAGCACCAGCCAAAAAAGCGCCAGCAAAGAAAAAATAACTAATGGCATACACGGATTTAGCTACCGTTCGCACATATTTAGGAATTCCGAGCAGCGACAGTTCACAAACGTCAGCTATTAACGCGGCCATAGCAGCAGCGCAAGCCGAAATAGACCAAATCACAGGCCGAACTTTCGAAGTACCTTCAGGCGCTACCGCCAAAACGTTCATACCGTACGACGATTACACAGTTTTTTGCGATGACATCGCCCAGACCACTGGTTTAATAGTCAAATCTGACACGGGTTTAGATGGAACGTATGATACTACGCTAACAATAACCACAGATTATGTTCTAAACGGCAATGCAGCCCCGTACAGGGTCATTAAGCGTGTTGATGGGTCAGCGTGGCCAAGAGATCGTTACGGCAGGCCTACAGTTCAAATAACAGCGTTTTGGGGTTACGGCATGGCTATACCCGATCAGATCAAACAATGCGCTTTGGTTATTGCAGCACGTTTGTATCAGCGTCGTAGCAGCCCGTTAGGGTTTCAAGCTGGCAGCGTAGACGTAGGATTCGTGAGAATATCAAGAACAGATCCTGAAGTTATCGCGTTGTTACGGGGTTTGAAGTTACCGGCAGCAGCCTAATATGGACTACGACAACATCAGGGCAGAACTGAAAGTTAGGTTAGAAACCGTTTCAAGTCCGCAGGCGTTCGTCACCGTCTACGATTACGTACCCGACTTTTTAACGCCACCATGTGCCATAATCGTGCCTAGTAACAATGCCATAACGTTTCATGAAGCAATGGGGACCGTAGCAGCAGGATTAGCCACATGCCGGTTTGACATTGTGGTAGCAGCGCAACGGTTTGAAAGCACCAGCAACCAAGAACTATTGAACGATTACCTGGTAACAGTGCCTACAGCGTTGGAAGCGGACCAGACCCTAGACGGGGAAGCGACAGCCTGCACAGTCATCGCAGCTAGGAACTATGGCCCCTTAAACTTCGCTGATGCTGTATTCTTGGGAGTACAGTTTGATGTGGAAGTAATCGCATAATGTCTAAAAATTGGAGAATAAAAATATGAGTAAGTACGAAGTGATTAGCGACAATTTCGCAGATCACGAAAAAGGCGACACCGTAACAGCAAAACAGTTACATGGCGTAAACATAGACGCTTTAATAGGCGTTCATTTAAAAGATACAAACCCTACAACTAAGAAGGAAAAATAGAAAATGGCAGAAGTAGTATTAACAAACGCCAGTGTTGTTATTAACTCAGTTGACCTTTCAGCGCATATAACAAGTGTGGCTATTAATAGGTCATCGGACGCAGTTGAAACCACCAGCATGGGCGACACTAACAGATCATATACGGGCGGTTTAGAATCCGGCACGTTAGATATCACCTTTAATCAGGATTTCGCTTCAGCGAAAGTAGAAGCAACAATTTATCCGCTAGTCGGGACTTCAACCACTGTAGTAGTTAAGCCCGTAGCGTCAGCCGTTGCAGCTACCAACCCGTCATATAGCATGTCTTGTTATGTTTCAGAATGGTCACCGCTAGACGGCAGTATCGGCGATTTATCGACCGCCAGCGTGTCCTGGGCTATAAATGGTGCAATTACGAAAGCAACGAGCTGATAACATGCTTGGTTCAGACATAAGGCTACAAGTACAACCGCCAGAAGGCGACGCGTACACAGTGTCAATAAGCCTAAAGACAGCAATATCATTTGAAAGAGAATTCAAAACCACGCTAGCCGGTGCATTCAGCGACAACCCGTCGATAGAGCATATTTGCTGGCTTGCCTGGACTGCTACCCGTGAAAGTGGGCGAGTAGTGAAACTCTTTGACGAATGGGTAAGCGAAGTAATAGATATAACACTTTTGGAGAGTGAGAAAGATTTTTTGGACAGCGACACACCGCATATTCAATCGCTAGGCTAGCGCTTATCACGGGGCAACCCGTCACTGATTTGCTGGAGTGTGAACCTTACATTATTAGGGCGCTGACAAAAGCACAGAATGATTTAGTGCGTGAGCAGGAAAGAGCGAACAGGCGAAATGGCTAAAGGCCCATCAAGAAAACCAGCGGTAACAATAGAAGGCGGTAGGGCGCTTCGTAGAGCGCTGGCAGAAATAGAACACGGCATAGATGACCTTAAAGCCATCCATTTAGACATGGCGCAAATAGTAGCCAATAGAGCGAAACAACTAGTACCAGTAAAAACCGGCGCTTTATCTGACACTATCCGGCCATCAGGCACTAAAACAGCGTCACGCGTACGGGCAGGCTATAAACGAATAGGGAACTATGCAGGCGTAACCCATTTTGGTAAACCCTCCGGCTTTTTCAAAAAAGGGCAAGAACCTAAACCCTTCCTATACCAAGCGTTAGAAGAAGAAGCAGACGCAGTTTTCGAACTCTATAAAGAAGGCGTAGATGATGTAATCAAAAAGGGATTACGTTACGCCAAACAAGTAGAAGCGACAGGATAGAAACATGGCCAAAGCGCGCAGCAGTTCAGTAATTAATGTTCTAATCGCTGGAGATACCAAAAAATTCAAAAAGGCGTTAGGTCGTGCAAGCGGTTCTTTAGCTGATTTTAGCAAAAAAGTCGGGCAAGTAGGATTGGCTGCCGGTGCAGCGTTCGCAGGGATAGGCGCTAAATCCATAGGACTAGCAGTAGATTTTGAAGAATCACTCTCAAAAGCACAACAAATCTTCGGTGACGCAGCGAAAGGCATAGAAGCCAACGCCAAAGGCGCAGCCAGCGCCGTAGGACTATCACAAGCAGAATTTTTAGAAGCAGCCAGCAGTTTCGGCGTATTCGGAAAAGCAGCAGGATTAACCGGCGGTGACCTAGCCACATTCTCAGATGACCTGGTAACAGTCGCAGCCGATGTAGCTTCATTCAATAACTTGAAACCGGAAGAAGCATTACAGAAACTTCAAGCAGGGTTACGCGGTAGTAATGAACCGTTGCAATCTATCGGCGTGTTAATTAACGCAGCAGGGGTAGAAGCGAAAGCGTTAGAAATGGGACTAGCCGACGCTAACGGGGAAATAAGCGAAGGTAACAAGATCATGGCACGCCAAGCCTTAATCCTAGAACAATTAGGGAAAACTGGTACGCTAGGCGATTTTGAACGTACTTCTGGTGGGTTAGCTAACCAGCAAAGAATCTTGACGGCACGGTTTAAAAACTTGGGGATAGCGTTAGGCAAAATTCTTTTACCCATAGCGGAAAAAGTAAGCAGGGTAATTAGCAAACTTTTAACCTTTGGCGAAAAACTATCAGTAATGTACGGCGAGAAAGGTTTCAAAGGAACAGTTAAAGAACTAGGCAAACAATTACTAAAGTTGTGGACTCCACTTAAAAAAGGCATTAAAACCATAACCGTAAAAACCGTTAAAGCTTTAGGAAAACTAGCTAATAAATTCGTAGATTGGATACGCCCAAAAATACGGCCAATGCTCAACAAATTACTAGAATGGGTGCAGGCAATCGGGAACTTCATACTAGAAAAATTGCCTTTAGTAGCTGGCAAAATCGGGCAACTAGCAGCAGCGTTCCTTGAATGGGTAGGGCCACTAGCAAAAAAATTATTAGTGAAATTACCCACAATAGTAGCGACCATAGTCGAATGGTTAGCGACAAAAGCCATCCCCAAAATCGTAGAAGCAGGGATGAAACTAGCTGAACATTTAGTACCGGCGCTTCTATCTTTCGGCAAAGACGTTTTAGACGGTGTGGGTAGCATCATCGGGCAAATAGGCGGTGCTATAGGTCGTGGCTTCGCCAATATGGGATCCTATGCGTTAGATCAGGCAGGCGCATTCGGCAACAAAATATTAGACGCAATGATGAAACCCATTAATTTCATGGGCGACATGGTAAAAAGCGCTTTAGATGTAGTAGTAAACACTTTCAAAACCGTCTACAACACATTAGCGGATCTATGGAACAACAGCATAGGAAAATTCGCTGTTAAAGTACCTGGCTGGGTTCCCAAGATAGGCGGAAAAGGTTTTGACATGCCAGACCTACCGCATCTAGCTGACGGGGGGATCGTCAATAGTCCAACTATCGCGATGATAGGCGAAGCAGGCCCAGAAGCCGTTATACCATTGAACCAAATGGGGGCAATGGGTACTACGAACATAACCGTGAACATGCCCGTAGGTGCAAACGGTGAAGACATAGTACGAGCGTTAGAACGCTACACACGACAGCAAGGCAACCTACAACTACCAGTTAGCAACACGGTAAGGCGATGACAGTAACCACCGCGTGGGTCATTCAAGGCATGACTATAGACAGCGGTAGCGTCGTTTTAGAGAACTTCACGACACGCACGCAAGGCCTGAGCATACGCCAAGAAGCACAAATCGGCAGATTTGGCACTAGTCACGGGCGACTACAATTAGATAACCAAGACAACGCCCTAACACCGGCAGGCGGTGGCAGTCTCCAAAATTATGACTGGTTTAACGCCGTCTACAAATTTAAGGTCCAGAGCACGTTAGGCGGAAGCACATTAGCAAGCGACGTTTGTTTCATGGTTTGCACAGATATACGTTTTGACGATGACGGCACACGCTCAGTAGCAATACTGACACTAGCCGACCCGTTTATCTACGCTGCACGCGACCAAGTAACAGCAATTAGCCTAAGCAGTCCCGTCTACGACTCACTAGACGAAATTATGCTAGACATAGTAAACGGGTATAGTAGCGGAGGGGACGCAATAACCGCCGTAGCCTTCCCACGTTTCGCCGCCGCCGCAGATTCACAAATGACTATCGAGCGAGGCAACAACGACATAACCGTAACTGCACCAGCAAACGACAACGACATAGGATACACTGGCAAATTACAAACCCTGCAAAGCGGTAGCGCACGGGACTACATTAACAACCAGGTGTTACCTACTGGGCCTAGTGTTGCGTTCCCTGCTAACGTGAGTACATCGGGATCTGGTGCTAGTACCAAGTTTGATTTTAACGCTTTCTATATTAACCGTAAATTAACTAGGGAAACTGTAGGCGGAAACGACAAATTTAAAAAATATGTGTTCAACGAAAACGGTAGCGCAGGCGTGTACCCGATCATGTTCGCTTCTACACAATTTAACAGCGCAGAAGTTAGCAATCAGGCAACGGTTCAGGATCAGGGCGCTAGCGGTGACGCAGTTGTAAGCAACAACAGCACTAGCCAGCAGGGTTTAGGCGTCCGGTCAGTTAATTACAATAATGTCATATTGCCACAAGCGACACCGTCACAGACAGCAAAAACTAATGTAGCGGAATGGTGGACAACACGATTTGATACGGTTAGTTTCGTAACGCAACAGATAACGACAACACTAGGAGCTATTGAACCGCATATAGATACCAGTTCACAAAACACTAACTTTACTGATTTATTGAGCGGCGATGATTGCCTTTGGACCTACGCAGAAGTAACTTTGACACCTACGGGCGCTAGTAGCGCCAAAACGTATAAATGTGTCATAGTTGGGCGTTCGATTGATGCAACGCCGTCAGATACTAGGATAACTTTTGATCTTGTAAGCGCTATTGATAACCAAAGCATAAAGCTAGATAATACAGATATCGGTATATTGGATACTTTTAGGTTAGGATAAACGCATGACTAATCCGTTTGATTTCAGTTCTGGCGCTGTATTAACGGCAGCGCAATTAAACAGTATCGGCGCATGGTCTAGTTACACGCCTAGCGGTGGTAACTGGTCTAGCGTCGTAACAGTAGACGAAGCAGCCTATGTAGAAGTTAATAAAATAGTCATAGCGAAATTCAAAATAACCTTATCGGGTACGCCAACTTCGGGTATGGGTAACTTCTCAATAACACAGCCAGTAGCAGAAAAAGGCGGCGATACTTGGGCCGGTTCAGCCGGTGGTGGATATATTCACGACTCAAGTACGTCATATTCTTATCCGGTGCAGTCGTTTATATCAGGGACAGACATTTTCCTAAGATCTACGCCTGACGGAGCAGCAGACGCAAACGTAGATTACAACAGCCCTATAGTTTTCGCTAGCGGTGACGAGTTCCGTTTCTTTATTTGTTACGAGGCAGCCTAATGATATACAACCTTAGAGATATAGAACGAGATGGGCCAAGCGGTTCAATAGCTGACAGTGTTCTAATCATCAGAATGAAAGCACGCCGTAACGGTTTACTCAAACAAAGCGACTGGACACAAACGCCCGATAATCCAATCAGTAATAAGGCCGCATACGCTACATGGCGACAACAACTTCGAGACTTCCCAGCGTCATGGACACCAGCCGAAACCGTAGACTTCCCAGACGAGCCAACATGAGTATACCTACCGTTGGCAGTTGGGTTCGCCTTAAAGAAATCCATCCTAAAATGATTGAACGCTTAGAACATTTTTTTGACGATCCACGCATTAAAGGAAAAGTGAAAATAGTTAGCGGATGCAGAACCTACGCACAACAGAAAGAACTCTATAGGCGTTACAAGGCAGGCACGGGCAATTTGGCAGCTAACCCAGACCGCACGTTCGGACCGTCAGGTAAATTCAGGGGGTCATGGCATTTAGAACAAAAAGATGGTTTCGCTTACGCCGTTGATTTTCGGGTAGTGGGCAAAATAAGCACCAGCCAAGTAAACAAAATCGCAGCAGAATACGGCCTAGTAAAAACAGTGCCTTCGGAGTGGTGGCATCATCAGGCTTTTGGCCATACTGGGGGCGGTAAATATGGGTGGTATCCAGCGCCAGCGATGAAAGGCAAAGAAGATAAAAGCCTTACGAGGGCGAAAGCGCCAGCACCACTTAAACAACCAGCACCGGACAACATGCCGTTAGTTAAACGTGGTAGCAGGGGCGCACATGTTAAAGCAATGCAAAAAAAACTTACCGAACTAGGGTTCAGGGTTTCTAAAAACCCGAAGTATTCAGGCATAGACGGCATAGCAGGATCGCTTACCATCGCAGCGCTTAAACGGTTCCAAAAAAGCCGTAAACTAGTCGCCGATGGGTTATGCGGTAAGAACACATGGAAAGCGTTAGGGTGGAAATGATCGATTACAAAGACTTATTAGAAAGAGTAGTTAGCACATTCATACAGGCAACGGCAGGCATGATAGCCGTAGACCAAATCGTAGACATGGGCGCAGCAGAATGGAAACTAATACTAGGGGCAGGTGGCGCAGCCGTTCTCAGTATGTTAAAAGGCTACTTCGCTGCACGATTCACCGGTGACAACTCATGCAGTTTACTGGCAGGAAAAAACAAGGATTCCGAACTGGCTACTATGTACGGTGAAGAAATCTAAGCCGTTCTATACGCTAGCGAAATGCGGACTAGTAGCCACACTACTGCTGGCATGGATCACACCAGCACACGCCAACACCGCCACATGTAATGTAAACGAAAACGGGCTACTAGTTTGCAATATAGATGTAACAGACGGCAACGGGGTCGATTTAACCTTTACGATAGTTGAAGAAACCACCATTACCCTAACCACACACACTAGCCTTACATGTCCCACGCATAGCGCTGAAAGCATTTACGCAGACCCTTACCTTATTATTTTTGATGACCAGGACAACGTAATAGCGGAGGATGACGACAGCGCCCCTTTCAACGACGGGATAGATAATTTCTGTTGGGATGCTTACCTTTCTGTGACGTTGCAGGCCGGTGATTACAGGCTGAACGCAAACACTTACGAAAATTTTTACGGCGTGTATACGTTAGATGTTGAGGGTGTGACGGTTCAGGAACCAGAAGAAGAACAACCAGAACCCACACCCGAACCCACACCCGAACCCACACCCGAA
>Ga0208158_1000541_pt1 | contig 13354 bp, 17 predicted proteins | sample 8_EtaG_FD_184081 | JGI IMG/M metagenome (GOLD analysis project Ga0208158, IMG submission 184081) | Marine viral communities from the Subarctic Pacific Ocean - 8_ETSP_OMZ_AT15162 metaG (SPAdes) (version 2) | ecosystem: Environmental > Aquatic > Marine > Oceanic | place: Pacific Ocean | collected...
GCCTTGCATATAAGTTCTGGTCACCTGAGACAGCATCTGGTGTTAAATAAACAGCACGATCAGTTGGCTCAACATTCGCAATCACTCTTGGAACCTTCATTCCTGAAGTACCCATTCCTGTTGGTTCGCTTAAACGGGTTGAAGGTCTATTCGATGCGTAGAAACCTGCTTGTGAACTAATTGTTGGTCTTAACTGATCTTCACTGCCTGACTCCACTAGGTCATGCTTTGGTCTACTGGAAACAAGAGTTGGATTACCAAAGAAATGAATATTTGTTCGTATGTTTTTGACTAAATCATCGTGAAGAACAATTTGTTCTGCTAACCAATCAAAATCACCCGTTGAATCCATTCCTGTTGAACGCATCGTATTGAACGATTCAACTGCTGGAATAAAGCCAAGACTATTTGTAAGCGTTCTTGTTGCATTTGGATTCCAAGAGAAGTTATTCCCTACTCCATGCTCAAAAGATGGTCTCTCAGTGGTAATTGATTCTTTGATCTCATCTCGCCTGATTTGAAGCTTGACCCATCTTTCACTACCGTTTTCCGAATTAGGTGTTGCTAATGCTCCAAGACCTGATCTAACAGAAAAACTATAAATCAATTCAATCTCTTCTAACTGAGAAGAGGAATCATAGTAAGCACGGTAATTATCCTTGCTGAACCACATGATCCTGTATGAATCGTCTACAGGTCTGAAATAAAATAATCCTTTTCCATCTAATAAGAAATCATCAACGATTCCCTCTAGGCGTGTATCAATTTCATTCTCTTCGACTAACTGAGCAAGAAACATCTTGCGGAAACCAAAAGTGTCTTGCGAAGGAAAAAATTCTAGTCCCTGACGAAGCATGAATAACTTCATCTGAGCTAAGTGGCTGTTGACAATCATTGTGTCAGTGCCACTCATGCCGTCTCGCTTACGAGCAGCTTCTAAAATCTGGCGGAATTTTTGGTTGGATTGTGCGCTCATTCTTTACTCATCGTGCGCTAAGTTTTTGTGCTAAAGCTCTTCCTAGAGCAGCTCCAGTTCCACCGGATAATCCACCTACTAAAGCGGGTGTGAGTGATGTGCCTTCTCCAGCCTCTGCTGCTTCCACAACCCTTTGAGTACTGTAGTCAGCACCTGGATTCATGAACTCTGCGGTCCTTTCTTGTCCCATCAACTCCAACTCTTTATTGAATAAGAACTCCATTCCCATTCTTTCTTCAGGACTTAACTTTTCGTAGATAGATGTAGCGGCTGCTGAATGTCTTAAACCGGGATTTGCTTGAAAATCTTCAGTAGTAAGATTATCAATATCCACCCTAGTCTTTCCTTTTAATATCTCTAGTACTCCGTAACCGTCAAGAAGACTGAATGGACCTTGACTAACTAAATGCTGGTAAGCACTTGCTACTCTTGGAAGCCTTTCCGTTATTCGCTCGTATGTCTTATTGAAGGTGTTGTATTTATCAACGACATGATCTAATTCGTCATGTGCAACCGCATCGGTTAATGCAGCACCTCCAACTCCCAATAATAAGGGAGCAATCAAAGCTTGTTTCTTTCCAGCGAAATTCATAGGATTACCTCCATTCGATTTGTGCTCCCCCTCGTTTCATTAGACCCTGTACCACTATGTTAAGTGAATCTGCACAGTCATCATGTGGAGCGTGGCCGAAGTTGATGACTTCGTCGATCATGTAACTGAAATCTCGATATTTATTGAAAATAATCTTCTTGCCCTGAAAAAGACCAATAATCCCTCTAAGGCGAGCGAGCTTATCTCCCCTGAAACCTTTTACAGGACTGACACTTAAATTATAGAGCTGCCACTCATTAAAAAGTATTCGTTTTAAATCTCCCTCAAAACTCTTCTGATAAGCAACAACTTCAGGCCATACGACTACTGGTGAATCGGTTTGAAAATATTGACCCTCATCGTTCTGACTTAATAGATTCCACTCCATCAACAACTCACATAATGCTTCTATCTTTTCAATATTCCCCATTGATCTCATTCTTCGGTAATCAATAATGTAAACCTTGTCATCCACACGACCCGCAAGCGTGAATACGGTCCAATCATTCCGTTCACTCATACCAGCAGATAAATCAATACCCACTCCAACTACGTCATAATCATCAGGAACTTCCCCTCGAACAAACAGTTCTGGAGATAATCCTAATTCTGTCGTCTTAACTGGTTGATTTAAATACTGATAAGAGAAAGCAATTCGATCTTCTGACTGCAACTTCAGTAGATACTTTGCTGACCACATAGAAGGCCAGTAAGACTTTGGAGTTCCTTCATCTGTGTAATGCAAGGCTCCTTGTGTTATGACTTTCCATCCTCTTTTCTCACAATATGTAGTTGTAAATAAATCATCGAAATGGAATCGGGTACCTAGTGCAATTGCACGAGCCCCTTGGAACATGGTTGGAACAATGACGTTATTCCAGTTTGCTTCCATCTCTCGCCTGATGTCTGGATTGGCGATTGCTGCTGCACTTTTGATTGCGTCATCAACAATGATTAACGAACTACGTTTGGATGTAATAGTTCCTTTCAGCCCAGCACAAGCAACGGTGAAGGCATCTTCTCCTCTGATATCAATTTCAGCAAAGTCAAAATCGATCGACCATAGTTCATCGCTCGTGCGGGTTTTCGATAAACGAACTGTCGGAAAAATTTCCTGATATTCCTTGTTCATTATCAGGTTTTTTATCGCAGCACTCTTGTTCCTCGATACGTCCACGTTGTAGGAAACGTAAAGAGTTCTTAGCAGCTTCTTAGCCGTTGCATGCCTGCCAATCAGCCACGCCACAAGCAAACCAATCACAGTGGATTTAGCACTGCCTCGTGGGCTCAATAAGCAGGTATTTGGTCCAGCTATATCTAATAAATGTTCATTGCTTTTATTCGTCAGGAAAGCTTTATGCCATTCCTTCATATGTTTTGCAGCAGGCTTCCCCATCAGTTCACAGAAGTAACCGAAGTTTGCTCTTGCTTTTATGACATGAGGCGGTGTGACTACAACCTCTGGTTCAGTCGTAATACTTTTAGCTGCTAACTGAGCACTTCTTCGTCTTGCTAAAGCAATAGAGGAATTAGGCATCAGTTATAACAAGATGATTGATTCTTTTTTCTGCCATCCTTTGATATCCACCCAATGATTAAATTCTGCTTTTGCTTCTGGAGTTAGATAACCAAAGATCCGATTTAATGCATGTTTTAATGCATAATTCTTATCTTCAAATTTTTCTAACTCCATCCCACCTTGCAGGGCGCAACAAGCATCAAGCAAGTCATACATGGGTATATCTTTTACTTTGTTCTGTTCTTCTTTATTCATCTAACCTCTTTTAGTTGATTACCTAGAGTTTAAATGTTTTCCCTATTTTTGGAGACTATTTCTTCTAACTCGTCGTAACTTTTTCGACAACCCTTAGCAATCCGTCTGCATAGAAGCCTAGAAGACTGAAGCCTATTGCCATAGATATTAGAGTCGCATTCTTATTGTGCTGATCAATAGCGGCATCGATCATTTCTTTTGCTTCTGCTTTTGTCACAAGTTTCAGGTTTAATGGATTAGCGTTCATCGACCAGCAATTGCCATACTGACTCATATGCTAAATCCAAAGCTTTAATAACGTCGTCATTCCCTTTGAAAATAGATTTCAATTCTCGCATCACTTTATCGGCTCCTGACATCACTAATCCTCTTCTATCTGCTCCTTTGGTCATTCGCTCCACCTCGACGACATGACCTCTCAGTTCTTTGGATAAGTGAGCAATCCTAGTGGCAGCCGAATCTGGTTTGACAATATCTGCTTGAACTTGCTGTCTTAGGAAATCAATATCTGCTTCTAGTTTGACAATCTCCGCAAGCATTAATTCTTTTCGGTTCAGCTTTGGATAATGTTTGCGAACCCACTTTTCTAAAGCAGTAAATCCACCGTCATAACCAAGAATGCCAGCGTATAAATATATTTCATAAATCGAATATGTATTTTCGACATATGCAATAAATGCTTCCCTCGACCCATGATCCAGTGCTGTTAAAAACGACTGAATCTCGGGTGGTATATCTTTAACCATTTTCTGGTAATTCTATTCGAGAAATTTCCCCTACGTTGCCAACGATTTGAATTAACCGAAAAATTTTGAGCCTGTTCTTGTGATAGCACCCCTTGCATCTGCTCTCATCTTCCTGTCTTCTCTGTATTTATCACGTTGAGTTTTACGATTTTGATCTCCAAGAGTTCTTATCTGAGAACGATCTTCTCTACCCTGCTCACCAATTTGACGACTCTTGATATCACCTTGATCCCACATCAAATCACGAGTTATTCCACCTTCAGCAGCTAATAATTTTAAAGTATTACCTGTCTTCAGGTTTTCCATTCCTCCCTGATAATCAGCCATTTGGGAAAGCTGACCTTTTTGATACAGAAGGTCCATCCCCATATTCATCATCGTTTGGTTCGCATCCAGCCTCGAGCCCGAGATGAAACCTTGAATCGCCTCATTATCTTTGAATTTATTGCCCCAATCGACCATGTTGCCCCAGCCTTGGTTGTACATGCTACCGCCAAACGACGCGGGATTATATGTGCCAAAATCTTTTGGAGCTTTCGTTGTCTGGCTCTTCGCCGATCCCGCAAACGAGTCCATATAGTTTTTGGCATAATTTGTTTTTCCTCTTTTTTCTTGATTTGCTTGGCTGAACTTAGGGAAATATCTATTCGCTTCTTTTTTTGTCATATCACCACGATCAATTCGTTGCTCTGCGCCAGGTCTAAACCGAGCCTTCTCATCTCTTTTAGCTTGCTCAAAAGTTATATATGGCTGACCTGGACCTCTTTGATTTCTATCATCTGTTCCATCTCCGTCTGAATCGATATAGTCCATCGTGACCATGGAGTCTGGGTCCATTCCTATGCGACTCCCGAAGCCAGGTGAGCTCTTAATTTTACCAAGAGCGTTGTTAACTAAATCGTTTTTGTTAGCTGTCATTTTGTGTTACCTCAAAGCTTGTTGATTAACTGCATTCGGTTAAACATATTTCCTACTACACCAATACCTTCAAGGATTCGATCATTTTTACGAGACTGAAGAGCTTTGTCGTAATACTCCATCAAGCCTTTATTGGTTCCTATTCGTCTAAAAAATTGTTCGTCGTCTGTTCGATTACCTAAATCAGTAATGTCATTGATATCTAGCAGTTGACTTTTTGTGTAATCACCAATGATTGGTTTCTCCGCAACCGTCGTATCACTAGCACCTAACAATTCATTTTGCACCTTAGAAAGTAAGTCGCTTTTACTGTCTTCAGGCAATTCGGCTCCTAGAGTTCTAATGCTTAAAATCGCTTCATTAATCCTGTCCAATAATTTGTTTTCGGGTGATTTAATGTCACCAACCAATGGATCTGCACCAAGCATCTTATTTACCGTAATTTTCGTAACTCTTCTTCAATTTTAGTAGTTTTTTAAATTCCTTATTTTTATCTGTCTCACTTAAAGAAGAGTTCTTTATTGTCTCAAATTCTTGTGTCAAGTAAGTATCCATATCTGTCTTCCCAACTGTCGTACTTTCACTGCTGGAAGAATTACCAGACGAGGGCATCGTCAAACTATTTTTTAACACGCTATCAACAACCAAATTATCCATACTATTCTTCAGCCTATTACCTGAACCTCCCGCTAAGAAGTTCGTCAAGCTAGTACCCGCCATAGGTGTAGACAGTTGATCTATAATTGCTTTCTTTTTAGCCTGTTCGTTTTTTAGTTCTTGTATTGCAAGCAACGTATCGTTATAACTTGATTGCTTTTCTAGTTCAAAGCCACCCTGCATAGCCGCAGCTTCAGTAGCTAAATTTGCAGCAGCAATTGACCCCATCAGAGCCTGTCCTTCGTCACTCAACAATCCTGATTGTCCCAAGGTCTTTGGAACGAAGTCGTCTCCTTCGAAAGAAGCAAGATACTGTCTTGCAAGTCCGCTTACGGTAGGTACGCTCATGCTTAGTTTCCTAGCAGCTTATTTAATACCGCTGCCTCTAAATCCATAGTTTGCTGATCCTTCGCCCTAGTCATAGCTAATTCTCTGTTGACCTCATCTCTGGCTAATTGATACTCTTTTTGCTTGTCTAATTGTCTGATGTAATGCTCTAATTCACCTCTTGGATTTAAAGCGGTATATGCTCCACCTGCAAGTTTCTTACCTACATCACTCATTAATATTGCTCCAAGAATTGCTCCGATAGTTCCAGTTATAGGTGCCGCTGGTCCACCCACAGTAGCTCCAGTAGTAGCTCCAGTCAGAGCCCCAGCAATTGCTCCTCCACCCAATGCTCCTCCAATAGTTCCACCTGCTGTACCCAATCCTTCAGCTAAGTTCTTCTGGAATGGATCATTCTGATCAGTAAGTTCAGCAGCGGCATCAAGAGCGATGAATAAGGGAACTGCTCTTCCTCCTATCTTTCCTAGATTTTTCATATATTTAGTACTGCCAAGTCCACTTAATTTGCCAGGGATACCTCGTATTGCATTAACCGCATCGTCCATCATCGCAAAGCCACGAGAAGAACGCGGCACCTTTAGTTTTGTGAGCGCACCTTGAGGTGGCCTACTTGATAATGAAATACTTTCTGGAAGAGCGCCGCCAAAAGTAGTATTTACTGAGGTAGGTGCCCTGCTTGATAATGAAATACTCTTTGGAGAAGCGGTACTTCCACTAGTAGGATACCCAGCATCAGTAAACGCCTTTGTTATTTCATCAAGATTAATATTTCCTCCTAAAGGAGCGGCACTTGCCCTAGTAGGATACCCAGCATCAGTAAACGCCTTTGTTATTTCATCGACACTGATCATCTACTAACATTAAAAACCTATGTTTTGATTCTAGTAGGTATCACGATACTAATACCTACTAACAACCACCCATCGAGCCAAGCGCACCTGAAGCTCCTTGTGCAATCAACATAGGGTTACCAGTTGCAATTCCAATACCACCTGTGATAATGCTCCCAAATAATCCTTTCTTCTTATTACTCTTGCAAGCAGCTCTCTGTTTTGCAAGCAAGGCATCTTGATATTTTTTATTCTCTACAGCCATTGCATAAACGGTATCCGCATCATCCATCGAAGTAAACATATTCACCGTATCTCCCATCTCATCAAACTTACCGCCGTACAATGTTTTCTTACCTTCAGTGCCGCTGATATCACCAAAAGAGCCTAAACCTTTTGTGCTGCCAGTATCTTCCCTGTTTTTCATTACTGCAGTCGGGAATGCACCTTTCGTGAATGGAGAAATTGTTCCAGCACTGTCAAAAGCATCACGCTGTTTTCTTGCTGCTAACCACTTAACTGGATCTAATTGATATGTCATTTAACCACCCCACCCGAATGGGTTGTACCAAGGATTAGAAGGAGTATCTTCTATCCAATTTCCATAAAAACCTGCTCTAGGATCATCGAAATCTCTTCCTAATAAGTCAGTACCACTAGACCCTCGTCCAGAGAATTGATTGCCGCCGAAATTATCAAATAATCCTGCTTGAGATGCTGACCCAGCAACACCCATTAACACATCTCCCCAACTTGTTTCTTTTGGCTTGAATGCATCTAACTGAGTTTGATACCCCAATTTTGCTGCTTCTATAGCCTGTTCATTTTGATATTGATTAGCTAGTAATCTTGCCTTTGCCTTGTTCTCCAGCATTGGAAGATTGGACATTCCTTTAGTGCCTGCCTTCGATTGCACGCTGCTATAAGGATTTAGATTTAAACCGTCAAAAGCCATTACTTTGTTTTAATCCTCCCGACCCATATCTCTTCTTATTGATTCTAAAGCTTGTCCAGTTAGAGCAGCAGCAGTTGTATATCCAGCCCCGTACTTCAATGCATCTTTGAATGTTTCGATACTGATTTTATCTTGTTCGTCTTGTAGGTCAGCACTTAATTTATCCACGTTAATCTTCTTCCTCTTATCTCCATCAATACCTTTAGCAGGTGGTCTCTTAGCAGCTTCAGCTAATTGAGTTTCGAGTTGTGCAACACGTTTTAAATCTCCACCACCAGCTAATCGTAACCCTGCTGTATTCACTCCTCGACGTATACCTGCAATAGCAGCGGCTGTGGGGAGAATTCCAGTAAGAACGGGTATAGCTTTACCCATAAAATTAATTTCTGGACCATGGATTCCCTCAGTCGTTCCTCTTAATGCACCGAGGATATTGAAATTTCCATCTAGAGGATTCAAGTCTGTCTGCTTGTTGAATTGATAAGCCTTATATCTTTGATATTCACCCTTATCAACATCAGGTCTTTCTTTTGCAAACTCGTCATAAGGAAGCAACCGACCAGTACGTCCTAAGAAGTAACGACTTAAGAGTTCTCCAAGAGGACTATCTGTTTTCCTTGGATCTTCTTCACTGGGAAGTATGGCTTTATAGCCAGCAGGTCTACCAATATTTCCAATCGCTGTTGACATAGCAGCTACAGCAGGAGCTGTTGCCGCAAGTCTCAAGCCAACATTACCTATTAGTGGAGTTTTTCTATGACGCAGCCCAGACTGATGAATCCCTTGTAAAGCAACAGCTTGTGTCGCTGCCTGTGGTGCATTTAAAAACCACCAGATATTTCTTAATCCGTCTGTTGAAATATCCCTCCCAATCACACCCGCTGCTTGTGCTGCCCTAGCCGCAGGTCTACCTTTCATCGAAATATCTTTACCAGAGCTTGTGACTATCTGATTTGCGTCAATGTATTTTTTTCTGTTTGCAACGGAAGGTACATTTCTATCTCTTTCAATAAATGCTCTTTCCTCGCTCATCATTCTTTTCTGTTCCGGCTCATACCCACCAAGAGGAATCTGCCCAATTTGATTAGCTATTCTTCTTCTAATACCGGGGGTTGAATCTAAGTCACCATCTGGAAGTTGACTTGCAAGCTTAGAATACCAATTCGTATTTTCTAATTTTCCGGGTAGGAGTTGCCTTAGATAATCAAGGACACTAGATCTTCCTGCAATCGTTTGATAAGGGCTTACTTCTCCTCCAGTTCTTCTATACGCTTGTTCTCCAATCTTTCCTAAAGGCTCTTGTAAATAAGACCTTTTAAGAAGATTTTTCAGTTGATCAAAACTGAGATTTTGGAGAGGTTCTGCCATTATTAATTCTGTAAATTTCTAAAACCTAAGCCGCCGCCAGTTAGCAATGTTCCTAGGAGAGCTTCGTATTTCTCACGTTCTTCTACAGCAATCTTTGCTCTCAATTCTTCTTCTGCTGTTAACTGTGCGTCACCATAAATCTTATTCATCGCTGGTCTAGGCGAAACGATATTTAAAGGCATTGCAGCCATATCACCCAACGTAATAGCAGTGGATAAAAGATTTTTATTATCTTTAAACCTATTCATTCTCATCAGATTCCTACCAGCAGTACCACCAACTAATTGACCTAAGAGAGACGCACCAACTCCAATTCCTGCGTCTTCTGCTGCTAATAAACCACGACCAAAAGCATCTGTTCCTTCTGGAGCCATTCCTGCTGAGATTGCAGGCCAAAGCAAGATGTCTGGTCCATATCGCATTAAACCTTCTGCCATTGTCTGAGGCTTAACTGTTTCGTAGGCAAGTCTCGCTCCCTTTTGCAGCTTTGGAGCTAATTTCTCCAATGCCATTCTTAATACTTTTCCTTTAACGGCGCTCATGCTAAACCTCCTTGCTCTGGTGCTGGCTCTGGTGGTGGAATAATGTCCGAATTAATTGGACTGTTATAGAACAAGTTTGCGTATTCAGTTATTCGTTGTTGATTATTAGGATCAGACGCATAACGACCAAACTCACCATCCAAACCAAGACCTAATCTTTCTCCAGCGAATCCAACTGTTGCACCAAAAGCTTCGTCTGTTGCTTTAACGGGAGATCCATCTGTATACCCTGATGGTCCCGGCCTATCTTTTAATATTCTCTTGTTCTGTATAGCAGCGCGGAGCATCTCCGTTGAATCGACATTATCGTGATAAATACTCACTCTCAGGCTGCACTATTTATTACCTATCTTAACTGTGTTTCTATTTCGAAATTATATTTTTGTAGAAGTTAGCCTTCTTGACCATCTTCGCGGAGTAGTCGTCTTTATTTTTTAAAATTTTTTCTGCGAACTCATCTCTTCCTTCTGGTGAATCTTCGTACCCAGCTTTTGTTGCTGCTGCTTTAAAAGTACCACCGGTACCACCCTTGCTAGCAGGCTTCTCCATCTTTTTGAAGGCTGCTTTTAATTTGTCTCCAGCTTTTCTAGTCATTAGTAACTTAAGTATTTGGAAGCAAAGAACTCTGGCCCTAGTTCTGTTACACCTGATTCTACAAACCCTTCACGTAAGTTCTTACCTGTAACTCCCTCGGTTAATTTATCCGCCACAAACAATGGTGTATTCAAAACCATGCTTGCATCAATACCTTTTTCAATTGGACTTAATTCGTTTTTCTTAAACACGGTATCAGCAGCAATACCAGCTTTGAATAGCGTTGAAGGAAGCAAGTTTAAAGCTTTTTCTAGGAATGGCTTACTTCCAGCGAGTCGTCTTGTCGGATTCAATTCATCCAACGTCTGCGGCGTTTCCATTTTCTTAATTAGTTGAATTAGCTCTTTCCTGCCACCTAATGCGCCTTTTAATTCTTCTATATCGCCAACCGATCTCAAGGTTTTTATAGCTTCTTGTTGTCTTTTAAATAATTCATTTGCTTTAATTCTATTCTTCAGTCCCTCTTTGATCCCTAAATTTTCTGTGCCACGTTTCAGCCCAGAGAAGAACCGATCATTCCACGAAGACAACTCTTCTTCCATTTCTTCAACCTCTCCTTGCTTTAATTCTTTGAGCCATGATTCTCAATGCTCTTTCTTGGTCTGGAGATCCAACCTCACTGTTTAAAGCATCTACTAAACCTTCATAGCTTTTGTATTGAATTGGAGGCGTAGGAGCTTCAGGTGCATTCAACTGTGACACTTGACTCGAGTTTGGAACTGTTTCTGCTTGTGGACGAGCAGTCGCCATTCCTGCTGTAGCAATATCAGCACCGCGTGGATCATTTTCAATTGCTTGATATTTATTTCTAAGCGCCGCAACTTCAGGATTAGCGGATGTAGCTCTTAGATAATTGAAAACATCTTTTCTACTTTGTCTTGCTTCTTCTGTTCCTTCTCCGGACAAGCTTTTGTTACTCAAAATAACTGGAGCAGAAGCAGCGTCCTCTACAGGTAATCGTCCGCCAGCGGCTAGTGCCCTCATCAGATCATGAATTGGCTTTGTATTTGGATCTGCTTTAGCTCTGGCTGTTCTGAAATCTTCGCTTAAATACTCTTGAAGAAGGGCGTTTTGTGCTCTATTAACTGCTGTGTCATTAAGTCTTTCATTTACAAGTACTCTCTTGTTTTCCATCCCTGGTAATCCTTCAATTAAGGCACTGAATTTCCTCATCCCTTCATTAGTAATCTCGGTTGGAGAACCAATTCGATAATCAACTAAGTTTGTGTCGCCGGGATAGTTTCTTCCAATTTCAAAAACCTCGATATTTGTGAATTTGTGGAATGTTCTTCCATCTTTCTCGTATATATCCTTATCTTCTCTAAATGTCTTAATTGGTGTTCGATTATTTAAACGAATATCCTCTATTGCCTCGCCTACTGACATTGGTACTTGGTCAAAAGCTCTACTAGGATCTTCTTTTCCACTAAGTCCAAAAGCTCTGCCAGTTTCTGGGTCAATGTTCCACTCATCTTTTCTCGGTACGTTTTTATTCATCCCAGATCTTTCTTCTGAATCAACCTGCGGATCAGCTTTTTTCTGCAATATTTCCATTAGAGCAGCAGGATTTATTAAAGCTAATTGAGCTGCACGAGTATCAAATACTTTTTTCTGCCATCCAGTCTTTGGATCTTTTCCAACCTTGATTGTTGGAGGCTGAGTGACAACCTTCCCTTCTTCGTCTAATAGTTTTTTCCAAACTGTTTTACCGCTTTCATCTTTAGAAGGAGGAGCCCATCTTTCTTCTGTTGCATCTGCAACCAAGACAGGAACACGATAACCATCCTGCATAACTTCATTAATCTCTTTATTTAGAGGATTTCGCTTACCTCCCGGTAAATTTCTTCCAGCACCTGCAACTTCTGCCTCTCCTTCTAGCTGTGACCCTGCAAGAGTCCTAAATTCTGCTCCAGCTAATTTTGCATTTTCCTCTGATTGAGCGTTTAAAGCAGTGAGTATTGGTTTCATCTCTCCAGATTGAGTAACTTCTTTGACCAATTCTGGTGTTATTGCTTGAGATCCTTGTCTGAGCTCTATATCTGCAAGCTCAAGCCCTTTTTCCGGTGAAATTCCTAAAATTTCTACATATTCCCTTGCTCTATTCGCTGTTTCCCTAGAGATAGGTCTGCCAACCTCCGCAGATAAGACTTGTTCAGCCGTATTTGCTTCTGCTTTACCTGTTAAAGCTGCTTTCATTCGACTTAGGAAAGCAAAAGATCCTTCTTTGGTAGTCGTTGGTGCGCTTGATGCTGTTTTTTGTTGGCTTAGAGCGTCTGCAATACGTTGACTTTTAGGATTTTCTCTTTCGTAATAACCTTCTTTAGTTGTTCCTTCACGTAAAATCCTCGAAGCAGCAGGCAGCCCAGGAACATTTTGTTCTTGTGGGACTGGACCCCTAGATCTCCTTGGATCGTCAATATCTTCCCATTGTCTAAAGCCGCCAATCATTGCTATTTCTTATCAAAAATGTTTAAGCCTTATATGAATTCTATAGAGATCTGAAAAGCAAAAGCACAACAGGCGAATCTAAGGTCTCGCGGGTGTCGGTTCAATAAAAAATTTTCTAAAAATTATTAACAAATAGGGAACAACTTTTCTGGGCGTAAAAAATAGGGAACAACTTCCTGATGAATCTGTTTTACCCTATTTAGGCTCTCGCGGGAAATATCGTGTTTTTATTGCTCAGCGCGCTATACATTAAACACCCCCCTCAAGGTTCAATCCCTCTCAAACAAAAAAAAGAGTAGGACTCATGCCTACTTATGTTGACTTGTGAGACACTTTTGTTCCCTCTGATGTACCACGTATGTTAGTTCCTATGTTACTGATGTTAACTTCTGTTCACTTAAGTCTTCATTTGTTCTTCTTCTGACTGCTTTCAACAGTGCATTTGTAAGTCACTGGTCTCCAACGTAAGTCAACACGAGTATTCATATGTCCCTTTCTTTTGTTCCAATAGTATCCCTACGAAAGCAACAGTTCTCCAGCACTCCTGCATCTCTATAGTACAAATGAAACACAGCAGCATCCCCCGTACATTCTTGGGTCTAAACT
>Ga0208158_1000543_pt1 | contig 13340 bp, 11 predicted proteins | sample 8_EtaG_FD_184081 | JGI IMG/M metagenome (GOLD analysis project Ga0208158, IMG submission 184081) | Marine viral communities from the Subarctic Pacific Ocean - 8_ETSP_OMZ_AT15162 metaG (SPAdes) (version 2) | ecosystem: Environmental > Aquatic > Marine > Oceanic | place: Pacific Ocean | collected...
ATCATTTGATGTTATTTGTGTTTGCAGCGTTTGACCCGTAGTGATCAAGTTGCCGCTTACATCGTCGATAAAACTTCCAGTAGTTATTAAATTTGTAGTATTGTTATCAGTGCTAGTTTTTAAAACGCCAGTTGCACTTTTAAGTGCGGTTATGTCTGCGTCATTATCCGTGATTAAACCGGAAACAGTATTTACGTCAGTTGTTAGTGTCTGCCCTGTAGTAATTAGATTACTTGTAAGACTTGTTATGTCTGAATCGTTAGATGTAATCTGAGTTTGTAAAGTTTGACCTGTAGTAATTAAATTACCACTTATGTCATCAACAACGTTTCCAGTAGAAATAAGATTAGAAGAAACAGTATTTATATTTGTTGTAAGTGTTTGACCCGTAGTTATAAGATTCCCACTGAGGGTATTTATATCTCCCCCTCCGGCTAACCCTGAAACAATAGCTATTTCATCAGTTAAGTATTGGCCTGTGGTAATAACATTTCCGCTTAATGTATCTACGGTTCCACTTAAAGCGGTAAGATCTTGGCCCCCTGCAATACCTGAAACAACAGCTATCTCATCCGTCAAGTACTGACCTGTAGTAATCAGGTTCCCGCTTAGAGTATCTACTTTTCCGCTTAAAGCAGGGTCAGAGCTCGATCCTGTGGTCAAACCAGAAACTATAGCTATCTCGGCGTCTAAATAATTTCCTGTAGATATTAAATTAGTAGTGAGTAACTGACCTGTAGAATTTAAAGTACCTGATAAAGATGCAGTGTTAAGGGAATTATTATTTATATCAATTTCCAAAGATCCAGTAGCAGTTTGCAATACCGTGATATCACTATCGTTTGAAGTAATTTGGACCTGTAAAGTCTGACCCGTTGTAATTAAATTCCCACTTAAAGTATTTACATCCCCACTTAACTCTGTAACGTCAGTTTTGGTTGAAGCTATCCCAGATACTGTGGCTATGTTAGCGTCTAACAGGTTCCCGGTGGATACTAGATTGGAGGAAACTGTATTTATGTTAGTGGTTAACGTCTGGCCTGTTATTATTAAGTTTGCAGAAACAGTAGAAATATCAGAAACGTTTTGGGTTATCCTAGAATCTAGTCCTGCTATGTCTGTATCATTGCTTAGAATTTGCGTTTGTAGGGTTTGTCCTGTTGTCGCTACATTAGATATATTATTATCGACACCAGTTTTGAGTTCGCCAGTGGCAGCTAGCAATGCAGCTATTTCAGTATCGTTACTAGTTATAAGCCCTGAAACCGTTCCGATCTCTGAAGTTAGATATTGACCTGTTTCTATCAATAAACCACTTACCGTATCTATAGCCTCCCCTCCGCTAATAAGACCAGAAACAGTTAAAATATCAGTAGTTAAAGTTTGCCCAGTAGTTATAAGATTTCCGCTTAATTCAGAGAAAGCGCTTCCTCCTGCAATTCCAGACACTATACTTATTTCAGTGGTTAAAAATTGACCTGTTTGAGAAAGGTTAGAAGTTACATCTCCACTTAAGCTTAATATATCTCCATCATTACTAGTTATTTGAGTCTGTAGTGTTTGTCCAGTTGTTCCTAAGTTTGTAGTTATTGTTGAAATATCCGAATCGTTAGCAGTAATTTGAGACTGAAGGTTTAATCCAGTAGCCTTTATAGCTGAGTCTAAAGAGGTGATATTAGTGTCATTACTAGTAATTTGAACCTGTAGGGTTTGTCCTGTTGTTATTAAATCGCCGCTTAATGTATCGATTTTTCCACTAAGGGTCGGATCTGAAGAACTTGAACCTGTCGCTAGACCTGAAACTATAGATATTTCAGAATTTAAGAAATTACCACTTGTTATTAAATTGTTAGTGAGGGTTTGCCCTGTGGAATCAAGATTAGTAGTCAAATTAGAAATATCTGAATCGTTACTTGTAATTTGATTTAATAGATTTAATCCCGTCGCTTTTAAATGAACATCTGAAGCGAAGTTCCCAGTCTCGTTTTGCTTTACGGCAGGACTTCCGTTTATAGCTAAAGGAAAGTTTACCTCAAATCTTGTATTATCCTCATTAAAAAGAAAATCCGCATTAGTCAACGTGCCTCTATCAATTAAAAGTCCACCGGTAACTAGAGTAATGCCTGCTCCACTCTCTCCACTATTAAGTAAAATAGTGTTGTCTTTTATAGCTAAATTTTCTACGTCTACAATTATCTCAGTTCCAGTTACTGTTAAATTCCTTATAGAAACATCTCTAAATTTAGAGGTACCGGTAGAGCTAGTAAAATCAACGCCTCCGTTAGATGAAGTCACGGGTACATTCCCAACAAAAAGAGTATTCGTAGACTTAAGATTCTCAAAAACTCCACTTTCGAAAGGGAAAGCTACTGTACCTATTGCCGTTTCTCCACTAGTAGAAGGAACAATATTTCCAGACATCGAAACGCCCGTCCTCTCTACTTTATAATATTGAAGCCTCCCTGTAGCTAATCTGAGCTCATCAATAATAGCAAAATTACTATCTATCTCATTTTTTAAAGTAGTCCCTGTGGTTATTAAATTACCACTTAAAATATCTCTTAGGGAATCTAATTGGTTGCCACTTGCTATTAATTCACCGCTAAGGGTACTTATGGTGAAATCTAACTGATTACCTGTAGATATTAAAACCCCACTTAAAGCGCCTATCTCATCGGTTAAAGTAGTTCCGGTTACTATTAAATTTGCTCTAAGATTAGCGACATCATTAGTTAAAGAAAGGATGTCTCCCTCTGTGGCTAAAATATCTGTATCGACACCTAAATCAGGAACTTGGCCGCTAACATTTGTAACGGGAGGCTCGCCTGCTACTGTAGTTACTCCGTCAACACGCTTATCTACCACTGTCGTAGTAGTACCGCTAACGATTACGTCAACTACAGTTTGAGTACTCATTTTTTTATGTAGTTACTTGAGGATAAACCAAAAAGCTCCCAGCTAGGATTTTGTCCACCGCTCCTTCAGTGTTTGAAGCGCCAGTAGGATACTTTTCTATATCATAGACGAAATCACCTATAGGAAGAGCCGCTGTCTGAGATCCACTAAGGTAAACGTCTACATAACCACTGGCATACAAAGTGCCGCTAGTCCCAGATACAATAGTGGGGTCTAAATCAACTAAAGAGGAAGTGCTGGAGTACCTATATTTTACAACACCTCTTGCCCCATATCCGCTAAGATTTATCGCATCACCACTAGCATCTTTGACATTTAAACGAACACTTAACTGGGAACCTTGTGTCGCGCTAAAATTATAAACCGTTGCCATATAGCGTTATTACACTATATGAGGGTTTTTTCTGAAATATTATCTTCCTTCAGAAAGAATTTTCATTGCCTGATCGTTAAGCTTCTCTGAAGCGTCAGGTTCTTGAATAGGTTTCTTGTAAGATGAAACATGTTTTTTGAATTCTCTAAGCAGTCTGTCTCGCAGCAACACACGATTATCGATAGGTATTATCCCTACTGTAGAGGCGTGAGTTTGCATATCAGAAAGGTTCATGTCATCTATTCTTTTGGTGTATGTACCCTCTTCCATCGTTCCATAAAGAGAATTACCGGTATCTCCCCAGATTTGATCAAGCGTAGTTGGTTCAAATTTTTCTACTTTTCCGTGAGTTTGAGACATCTTCTTTACTGAAGTTTTTTTTGGGGTTTTTCTTTTCGCTGCCATAATCTTATTCCTTATAGTAGTAGAAAGTACACTTTTTTTCTAAAAAATAGAAAACCCCGGCCCTTTTGAGGCCGGGGTTGCTAATCATTTAATACTAATTTTTAGTTTAGTTTAATACGAAGACCAACAATAGCGCGAGCATCAAGAAGGACACGACCTTCTTCAATTCCGCCATAAAAGCCAGTCTTATCTTGACGAGTAACGAACTGATCATCTGGAAGCGCAGTAAATGTGCTACCTGTTTCAGCGTTTCTCGCAACTGGGCGTACAAATGCCTCACATGTACGATCAATACCAACACATATTTCTTGGTTAGCTGAAAGGCTACCACCCATTGCGGTATACAATGTGTTGTACTTCTGTCCGTCTCCGAACTCATACAGGTCAACGATGTTAACACCAAATAAGTTACGGAAACCAGACGAACGATACATTTCGTCTTTTACGCCATCACCAACCTGCTCAGCAGTAGTGCTAAATGGGTTGTAAGAGATAGCGCGAATATCTTCGACGACTTCAGCAGAAACGAATAAGTCAGTCAAGCCCTTTGAATAAGAAGCTGAAGGAGTACCATCCGCATAAGAAGCGTTGATTCTCTTCATCTTAGTCATCAAAGAGTTGATGTCAGCAAGGCCAAAATCCTTAGCTCCAGCACCAGCGTCAACAACGTTGTCTCCAGCACTACCTGTTCCGAATTTACCCTTGGCTTCTGCCAAGCCCTTTAATGCAACTGCCCAAGCGTTACGATCTTGTTTAACCAAGACTTCGTTGGCCATGCGCTCAATTGCTTTACTTACAACGTCCAAACGGCTCTTACGTGCATACTTCTTAAGGAAGCTAACAGCACTGTCCAATTTGTAAGTTGAAATCTTCAATTCAGCGTTACCTGCGATTTGAGAAGAAGGGAGACCACCAGCCATCTGTTGTGACCAGATAGTTATGTAGTTATCGTTACCGTTTTGCTCATAAAACAAATCGAGCGGATAACTTGGATTGTCATCTTCATCGTATTCTACATCAGTATAGATGTATGCAGCAGTATTTGCCTGCTGTAAAACCTGCTGAACAACTGGTCCAATAAAAGCCGCAAAAGCTTCCGTAGCTGGACGAGAAACTTCTGGGTTTTTAGAACCCATAGCTTTAATTAGTTCAACTTGTTCTGGGGTATTTTTAAGTTTTAATTTCATATCAATATTTTCCTATTTATTAACCTTGTGTGAAGTCGAATTTAACCAAAACCGAACCGTCCGCATCCGGACCGCCCAAAGTTCTACCGATTCTGTTGTTGGTAGCCTTATTACCAAGAGTAGTAAGTTGACCATTACCAGTTGCAAAAACGTCATTGTCTTGAACAAGAGCAGGAGAGCTAGCCCAAGCACCAGTCGCCATAAGGAAAACTCCTCGTGTAGCAATTGGAACAGCTTGGCCAGTTAAACTGCATTGCAATTCAGCCTGCTTACGCGGGTTGAAAGCAAGTTTTTCGCCGTTTTCATCGTATTCCCGAACGTCATAAAGTAAGATACCGAGAGCAGCTTCATCAGCGCCTCCATCAGTATACTCAACGTCCGCCGCCACACCCCACCGTTGAGAAACGGTGTTGTTGTATCCAGCACCAACATTACCAATCATGCTTAGCTCATTGGTGTTGCTCCATCCAGTGCGAACTTTAACAGCAGAACCGGCGTAAACTACGTCAGTTGTACCAAGTGCCACCGCATGATCACCAAAAGCGAACAAGTTGAGAACATCGTGCTCACTATAATCCCTAAAGGGTTTTAATCTTTCGTTTGCCATAATGTTTATTTCCTAATTATTTACTAAAATTGAACTGATCCATAGCAAAAGCTTTGCTATATTTCTCCATCACTGTAGGTTCTTCAGCTGGAGCAGATGTCGGAATATTTTCCGTTTCGCTAGTCGCGTTATCTACTGCCTGCTCAACAACTTCCTTGACTGCAGAAGCAGAAGCTTCGGCAGGTGCCTGCTCAGCTGGTTCTTCAGCTGGTGTTTCCGCAGGAGCTTCAGCGGGTGCTGCCTCTTCTGCTGGTGCTTCCTCTTCCTCATTGGAACTAGCCTTGGAGGAAAGAAGAACTGAAAGAGTTTTATCCAATTCAGTAAAAGCGTCTTCGTCTAAGTCTTTAATCTGAGAGGCGATAACCTTGCGGTCTTCGTCCGTTAGACTAAAGCGTTCGTCATAAGATGCCATTCGTTGATTGAATGCTTCCAGTTTTTCACTTTCAGCTTTTTGAGCTTCGAGCTTTTCTAATTGAGCCTTAATATCTTCCAACTGCGTCTTCAAGGAATCATGTTCCTTAGAGAGCGTCTCGTGCTGTTCACGAGCGTCTTTCAGGGATTCCTCTTTTTCTGCATTCTGAGCGCTAAACTCTTCAGAAGCTTTTTTTAGGCTATCCTGAATAAACTCATGAATAGCAGAAGCAGATATGGATTGTATTGACTCATCCGTTATATCTTTTAGATTTTCTATTTTCATAGCTTCTACTTTCTTTGTTTTTACAGTATTATTTGTATTTTGGGAAATTGTTTCTTTTTCAAGATTCTCTTTCGCCAAAGCTTTTTGTTCGTTAACGCCGTTCTCTGTCAAGACGCCTTTTACGTCTGCGGCTGGATTCTCCGTTAAGCCGATTCCTAATGGAACTACGTTATTAATAACTTTCCGGTAAACACTGGAAGTATCGTCAAATTTTCCTTCTCCTCCGAACCCTTTTAGTTTTGAAGCGTACTTGTCTACTTCATCAGGGTCAGATATCTCCAAACCGTTCTCTATATTCTTCTCTTCTCCTTCGAGAACGACTAAATTATAATCACTAAACCCTAGTTCCCAACTTGCGCTAATTCCCATATACTCTTCACTAGTGGGATCACTAGAGCTTTCTATTTTATCAGCTAAATTCTCATCTACTACTTTCCATATAACGCCTCCTAAAGTGACATTAAAAGGTTCTTTAAATCCTTTTACTTGCTCTTTAGTTAATGGCTCATCATCTCCGAATCGGGAAAATCCGGCTGTTAAGATAGTGCCTACTATCGATTTCCTATTATGTTCTATGTTAATGGGCTTGTTAATAAAATTCTCATACATCGCTACCGCTGTTTCGGTATCTACAACATCTCCATTTTTATTCACCCGGTTAGCAACGAAAGCATTAAAAGCTACGGGTAATAGATCTACGTTCTTTTCAATATCTACTTCTGGCAAAAACTTCTCAAGCTCCACCATAGAAGCTAATGACAAATACTTATCTTTTTCTTCTGAAACTACAGGCTTAACGATAGAGCTAAATGTAGTTGTATACTTGTGATTTTTCATTTTAAATTTCCATCCAATGAGAAGCGATTGCATGACTTATTGCTTCTTTTCTTGTTTCTATATAAAGTTCACTTATACTCTTAAAGTCTAAGTTTAAATCATATTTTTCTAAATCTTTTTGTATTTCCCCCCTATTAAGGTCTACGTCTTCTAGATTAAAATCTTTTCCCTCGGCGATCCCCAAAAAACGATTAACGTTAGCCATGCACCATTCAGAAAGAGTACAGTCCATGTTTTGTTCGTAAGTATCTTCGGCCGCTTTATAGGTATTTATAAGGGAGTCCACTCTAAGATTAGCGGAGCTTTCTTTAATTTTAGACTTGAAACATTTTACTAAATTAGCTGAGAAAGAGACGAATTTGTCATCTTCTTTTTCCTTTAACGGCTCTTCTTCTTTAGTGGCGTAGATATCTATCAAGTTAGGTTCCTCGGCAGAGAAACGGTCTCCATAAGAGACATCAAAATCTAACTTATCTAAATCATCCATTGTTACTATATAATCTACACGGTTTTTTGGAAAAATGGAAAAAAGAAAGCCCTAGACCGCTAAGCCTAGAGCTCCCTCATAAAGGAATTTTAGTAAGATTTACTTTTTCCCGATAGTAACTTTCTTGTCTCCCCTACCTACAGAAACGCCGGGAAATTCCCAATCGAACTTAAAATAAGGAAGTTTGAAAGATACACCACTCTTTGTGCATTTAAGGTCAAAAGATGCAGAAACATCTTTTCCAGCGCACACAGTTGGCAACGGGGCCTTTACCCCCAAGAATGGAATAGTGATATTCGGATCAGGTTTAACCCCTACGCCAAACCACTTTTCTTTCTTCTCTGCTGCTGTAAGACTGGAAGTAACCAGCCCCAGAAGCATTATCATCATAATAATGTTTTTCATAATTAGTTATCTAGGTTTTCCAATTCAAGCTGTGCAGCTTGATCTGAAATTGTTTTTAAAGCATCGCGGGTAAATTCCGGCACCTCTTCCCACGCTTTATCAATTTGAGGGTGAGTCATCATTCTTTGAACGATGTTTTGAGGAACCTGCGGAATAGAAATTACTTCAGTCTTTGTTGTCTTGCAACTGCTGGCGAGACTTAGCAGCGCGAAAAGCGCGATCAATCTCATCTTGGGTATCTTTCCAATCATTTTTTACCTGCTTTTTCTCCTCTTTTTTTATTCTGGCTACCTTTTCTTCTTCTGTCAATGTTTTCTTATCAACAATACTGAACAAAGACTTTAAAATAGCTACAATAGAGGAGAACCAGCTCATTACTCAGCAGGTGTATCTGCTTTTTTACCCTCTGAAGTAACTCCTTTACGAAGGAATACCACCATAAGAGCCGCAAAACAGCTTTGAATAGTTATTGTAAGATCTACCTCTCCAGCGAAATATGCGCCGAGAGCCGTTAAAACCGCTGCACCAGCGGTGAAATAGGTTTTTTTACCTGAAAGTGCTTTCATATCAAAGTATGTTACACCCTGAAAATTAACTCATCCACTTTTTTTTAATCTTCTCTAAATACTCATAGCTGTCAGAAATAGCTGACACATACCCCTTACCTTTAAACTCTACAAAAGAATCCATTGTGTATTTTAAAAGTTTATGAACATTAGGAGCAGGCATTTGCGCTGCCATATCTTCTGGGAAAAAGCTAGCTAATGTGAAAAAGTATTGAGCATTTTCTTCAGTATGTTTTCTCGGCACTTTAGTTTTGATCCTTTTGGCCATCATTATCTGCGGATAAAAAACACCTAAAAAATCAGAAATATAATTTTTATATTTTTGATCTAGAGTTTTAGCTTCTTTATTTATCAATAGCTTAATGAAAATTGGGAAAGATAATTCAAGTAATTCTTTTCGGGTAAGCCGCTTCTTCCCTAATTGCTGAAGAACTAAATCCCCATCCCCTTTTTCCTCGAAAAGAAGATGGGTCTTTTCTCTGCTTAGTTTCGTTTTCCTACTTAGAAAACTAATGTCGCTGATTGTCAGCATAATAAAAATGGCTCACCCTTTTGTTTTTTTTGCCACTATCGCCGTCGACTGGGTGAGGCTCTACTCGCTCGCGATGAGCCAAGTAGTTATATATGTCGTCAACTTTGATTTACAGTAGCTCAAGTTGCAACTACTCATAATTAAATTACACTATTGTTTGAAAGAATTCTAATTTACTATTAAAATATTTGCAGATGAAGAATATTATTTTTGCGATTCCGGGGAGGGAATTTTCAGGAAACTTTTTACAGTGTTGGACTGATACACTTTTAAAATGTATTAAGAACGGAATCAACCCACTTCTTTCAAATAAATTTTCTTCAATGGTAAGTTATGCTCGGTGTTTATGTTTGGGCGCTGATGTAAGAAGAGGTGTTCACCAACAACCTTTCGACGGTAAAATAGATTATGAATATATAATGTGGATTGACTCTGACATTGTTTTTTCTTTTGAACAGATTCAAAAATTAATTTCTTACGATAAAGATATTGTATCAGGAATTTATAAAACAGAAAACGGGCGCAACTACGCCTGTGTTAAAGATTGGGATCAAGAATTTTATAAAGAGAATGGTTCGTTTTATTTTCTTGAAGAAAAAGATTGCAAACCTCATAAGGGTTTAATGGAAGTTGAATATAACGGTATGGGTTTCATGCTGATTAAAAAAGGAGTATTTGAAAAAGTAGAATACCCTTGGTTCTGCCAGCTTAAAAAACAAATCGGCGACCTAGAAGATTATTGTTCGGAGGATGTTGCGTTTTGTCATCTAGCGCGAAAAGCTGGGTTCCAAATTTTTATTGATCCGCAGCTTGTTGTGGGTCATGAGAAGATGAGAGTATTAACTTAATTAACCTTGCTCTCTAACTCCTCTATCCTCTTAAGAGCATCTTGTAAAGCAGCCCAAAGTATTGGTATCATTCCTGCCTGATCTACTGTTTGATAAATTGGCTTTCCTTCTTCATTGACTGCATCTTTATCTTCAGGGACTAATCTGTTGTAAGGAACTGTCTCCTTTACTTCATGAGCTAGAAAACCTACGCGGCTTGTGTCATTAGTTAAAGCAATCCCGGGTTCTTTACCTTTTTCGTTCCAGTCAAAGGTATAAACAGAAAGAGATTTAACTAAAGTAGATGCAGAAGATACGTCCCACGGAACCACATTAGTTTTTAGGCGGTAATCTGAGCTAGTGTAAATTGAATAATTAGTACCACTTCCGGTATACCAATAAGGCATAGAGCTACTATTAGAATAAATAGCTCCGTATCCCGAAGTATAGGTCCCGCTACCATCCTTCATTGCGAGAGCGCCAGCAACCATGCAGCTAAGGTATGCACTTGGATAAAAATAATAAGTCGTATCGCCTTTGTCATAAAATCCATTAGCCTTTATACTTCCGTTTACATATAATGGATAAGTAGTACTGGTTTGACCAGCGCTCCCTTTGATACAGAGCTCCCCTTTGGTAGAGCCGTTACCAATATTAACTTCGTAATCACCCGCGTTTTCTACTGTAAATATATCCGTCCCAGTAACAGCAGTCCCTGTACTAGAATAAAATGCAAATTCGCCTGAGTCTCCTGAGTTAACTGTGCCGCTTCCGCCCCCACCGCTAACTGTAGCCCACGTTCCATCTCCTCTTAAATAGGTAGAAGAACTTGCGGTACCTGAACCTAAACGAGCAGTAGCTACTGTCCCTGAACTTAAATTACTTGCACTTAAACTTGTTATGCTTGCGCCGGTTCCGCTAATTGCCCCGCCGCAAGTGATTGCATCCACATAAAGATGACTCCACCTTAAAGAAGTTTGACCTAGGGTATAACTACTATCTAGTCGAGGTCTAAAAGTGCCATCGATTGTGGTGGTCCCTGCTGTTATTTGTAAAGTTTTTACAGAAGTATTACTAATCGCATTAGTTTGGCTTCCAGCTACTATATATACTTCTCCACCAGTTGAGGCGTCCATTTCTCCACGAATCAACGCATAGTTCGTCCCCGTGTGTCCGAAGTAAATTCCTCCTAGTCTTTGGCCATCACTAGCGCTAGAAGATTTACTAAAGATTAATCCAGCGTCTTCATTTGTGCCCGAGCCACTTCTTTCCATTTTTATTGAAGACTCAGTATAACTACTACCCTCAACATGAAGTTTGGTTTCTGGACTTACTGTTCCTATCCCAACAGAACCACCAAAATCACCTCCATAACTGTAGACGTTCGTCCACCTATTATTTGCAAGACCTGAGGAGTAAGCGTTGTTAGAGTATGGGTAAACATTACCATTTGTGGCGATCTTTGTGCTAAAATAAAACTCATTTCTGTCAGTGTAAAAATGGCAGTAGGAACTATTCTGCGGGGCAATTTGAAGCCATCCACCACTAGTTACTACCATTAGTGAATTGTTAGCACCTTTTGCTAAATATGTGTTTCCATCTTCAAAATATAGATAGTGACTAGCTGGTAATTTTAACCCCGCAGTATTCATTATCATACGAGTGGAAGGCGTTCCTCCTCCGATATTATATTTGAAGTTTACATTTCCAGTGGCTCCTGAACTATCAATGATAAATCCCGCAACTTCTGAGCTTCCGTTTGTTCCGTCCAACCTTAGCTCTGCTGCTTGGTCTGCCCCGCTTACACCAACGTGAATGTTACTTGTTGGAACTGTTTGCCTTATGCCAAGATAACCCCCATTCGGTTGTAGAACTAGTGCGCGATAAGATGTACCACTTTCGACACTTCCAATATAAGAATAGTTACTGGAGTTATTTACTCCTGCATAAACACGCATACCGCCAGTTGCGTTGTCTCCGACTGTGAATCCTGCGTTTTGCTCGTTGGTCTGATTACCAGTAGCAAGAACTTGCAGCCTCCCAAAATTTGCAGTCGGAGTTAGGCCAATACCAACCAGTCCGTTGGAATCGACCCGCATCTTTTCGCTACCACCAACTTCCCATACTATGCGGTTACTGCTATACACTAGCATGCCAGTGTTCCCATCCAGACTGCCAATGTTGTAGGCATCAGTTACCCCAATCCTCCCTTGCCATACCGAAAGCATTTGGGCGGGCGCATCGGTCCCGATGCCGACACTGCCGTCTTCATCTATAACCATTCGGTCAACACCAGTTCCAGCTTTAGTTGTAGAGAAAATCAAATCAGCGTCACCGTTTCCAGCGAACTGGGTACGAATAGTCCCCTCAGCAGCTGCAGAACTGCTGTTTATTTTCATTTGTATTGCAGCAAATCTTCCAGTATTAATTGAGCCATCATCACTATTTCGTAATACAAGAATAGAATCAGCTTGATCGTTTACGTTGAATGAAGTGTCAGAGCTCGGCTTTGCAATCTCTAGACCTTCAGTAGAAGGATTATTAGTTCCTATTCCGACAAGGCCTCCGTTAAAGTAAGAGGCTCCATCCGTATGAATCTGTACTTGCTGCGATCCTCCATCCTTATAAGCACGGATTATGCAATCGTTTGAAGATTGACGAACATTGAACATCGCATCATCTGAGGAATCCGTTAGATTTAAAACATTAACACCGTCACCAGTTGACTTAATTTTTAGGCCACCATCAGGGGCAGCGTTAATTCCGACACCATTATGATTCAGCGTCATCCGTATAGTACTGTTAGTTGCAATCGAAATTGAATTTGCGGTATCTTCGTAAATGTAGGTATCGACACCACCATCCAAATACAACAAATGGCCTGAGGCGATTGTAAAATTACCATCATTAATATTTACATTACCATTAGATCCCACTGTAAGCCTAGTGGCACTACCGGCATACATATTTATATTCCCAGTATTACTACCACCATAATTAACAATGTATAAATCGTTATTAGCTGAAGAGCCCCAACCGAAATAGCCTAGGTCTGCACTAGCGTTAGTGAACTGCATATAGCAGCCCCCTGTAGTAAGAGTACTCTTGATATTTACAACTTGCGCATGACCAGTGTTTCCGAGCACATGGAATTTTGTAGGAGGAGCATTTGATCCTATGCCAACATTGCCGTCGGATTTAATTCGCATATGCTCAGTAGCGCCATTTGTGCAAAATCGGATATAATCGTCATTCTTACATTGAATTGTCCAATCTGTCCCTGAATCTAAAATCCCTATGCTGTCACCAGCCGCATATATATACCCATCTGTAGCACCACTACTGTCTTCAAATTGTAGACCTGTATTACCACTACCCCCTTTTATTTTGAGTGACGTATTGTAATTTCCACCTGCAATTTCTAACTTTGAATCGGGAGTTGCTGTTCCTGTACCGACATTACCGTCGGATATAACCGTGAGCAAACTAGTGGATCCTGCT
>Ga0208158_1000547_pt1 | contig 13239 bp, 20 predicted proteins | sample 8_EtaG_FD_184081 | JGI IMG/M metagenome (GOLD analysis project Ga0208158, IMG submission 184081) | Marine viral communities from the Subarctic Pacific Ocean - 8_ETSP_OMZ_AT15162 metaG (SPAdes) (version 2) | ecosystem: Environmental > Aquatic > Marine > Oceanic | place: Pacific Ocean | collected...
TTCTCCTTATTTACCTTCAATTAGCTCACCCCATAATGAAGTTCGCCCTTTTATTATTTGTATTATATGGACTGTGAATAATCCACCTTTGTAAAAATCCACAATCGCAAATCCATGAGCCCAGTTGATTGGCCTGTTACCAAGCCAAGCATTTTTCTCACTACTCATATCTTTCAAACATCCTATACTCCAAGCCGACTTAGGCCCATCCATATGAGTTGCGCTCATTTGTTGTAAATCATGCCAATGTCCATACATTATGTTGCAACCAAGTTTTCTTATATGATTTGCTGTATGATACTGCCCACCGTATTGATGACCATGATAAAAGTATAACTTTCCTATTTTTAACTTTTTACCAAACTGATAGTATTTATATCCTCGTTCTTTAAGTTTAACAGCATTTGCAAATTTGTATTGCGAAATGTAAGGATATTTTTCTACTGCCATATTACACCAGTCATCATGATTGCCTTCTGTAATATATCTTTCTTTACAGTTAACTTTATCTAAAGACTCATCAATCATGTCCATACCTTTGTTTACATCTTTTACATCTTGGTCAAAATCTTCAATTAAAAATTCTAATGGTGGAGCTTTCTTCCTTTTCCATTTCCAATGTGAAAATGCAGACCATTCTCCAACATCACCAAGGTCTATGTATATATCAGGTTTAACTATTTCGATTGTTTTCTTTAAACATTTTATTGCAGGAATATCTGCAAGTGGAAAGTGTTTATCAGGAGTTACTATTGCTCTTCTGACTACACCTTTATCTTTATTCGGCATATTTACCTCTATTTCAAAAAACTATTTTTTATTGTCTTTTTTTTCTTTAAGAAGCTCTTCACACATTTCAATTTTACCTTGAATCTTTATGAAGATTTCTTTTACTTGCTCTTGTTGTTTCTTATAATCTTCGAGCATTTTTTTAAAATCCATTCTATCCCCTTATTTTATGATAAATGATATTTTACTAATAATTTACAAGTAATATCAGATGTACCAGTTTCAGCTTCAGCATAAGCTATAATTAATTTTCCTGCATTAATATTTGGAGAACCTACTGTAAGCGATGTTGTTTTAACTGTTCCTAATGTAGCTGAAATTGTTCCATCTGCGCATTGATTACCTTCAGATAAATCTCCAAGATTTGTTGTTGTATCTAAATCATATTCTAATATATGAAATTTTATAGACTGACTTCCTTCTGCAGTTGCAAAAGCTCTTACACTATCTATATAAATATTATCTTCAATATACCACATAGACGCAATAATATTTGGAGGATTTTCATTATCATCACTTGCATCTACAGTTGTTACAGGACTACCACTACTTCCTCCAAAAGAATTAGAATATGTTGCTCCTGATGCAGATACTAATGAAGTCATACTAACCATAGGGTTATGCGTTCCTACAGAAGGGCTAAAATCAAATAAACCAAATTCTTTGTATAATGTTACTCCACCTACTGTATTTGTTCCAATAGAACCTGCTTTTGTATTTGCGTCAGTTGTCCATGATGTTGAATTATATGCCATATTATAACCTCGGTACAGACAAAGCTCTTACACCTGTCTTTCTTAATGGATATTGTTTTATCATTTTATCAAACATTGCTCTAAAATATTGAGCTCTTTGTAAGTCTCCTGCATCTTCCTTCAAACATTCTAGCTTTTACATAACATACTACAGCTGAATGTAATCCTGAATCAAGACCTGCTGTTGTTTTTAAATCTTCTGTTACTGCGTCAATTGTTTCATATTTAGAATTATATGTAATCCTTAAACCGCTTGTTACATCGCTTCCTTGATATGTATCATATTTTTCTTGAGTTCTTTCGCCTGTTGTTGCTGTTGTATCTTCGCATATAATAGCAATTCTATTATCATCATTATACCATGCAAAATAATCATTTGGATATGTTCTTTTATTTGTTGCCATATTAAGCCTTTATGTTAATGAATCATCTGATGATTCTGTATCTTCTCTTAAAATTTTATGCGAATCTGCAAGTTTTGGTATCATTACATACCTGTCATTTGTGTCTTTAATTTCAACTCGTTTAATGTCAATTACATTATCTTCTAATTCATACCATCTTTTATTTCCTTCTAAATTTGCTGTAGATGATACTGTGTAATTTCTTTTATGTGATGCAATATCATCAAGAGCATCATTAATTAATTGAAACATATATTGCTCTTGTTGTCTTCCAAATAATTTTTCTATCTGTTCAATTATATTTTTTGCTGTCATTATTTAGCTCCTTGTTGTGGTGGAGTAATATTTCCTGATAAAAGACCTTGAACACCTTCTTGGTATTGTGCTTTTAATGACGATATCATTGGAATATAAAGTTCTGGGTCTTCTTCTGTTGCAAGTAAATATTGTGCAGCTGATATTGCAGCTCTTAATACTACCAAATGCTCTGCTTCTTCTGGAAAATTTGCCATAATACTTTTTTGAGAAACATCATAAGTTTCTGTATCTCCAGCTGTAAATGTTGGATATTTAACATGATGCACATTTGCTACTTGTGTAGCTTCTGGTGTTGGTTGAACATATAAAGTTGCTGATTTACCATCTGAGCCAGATGTATTTGCATCAATATAAAATACAGGGTCTGTAACGCTAGCATAATACATACTAGATGAATCTGTTGTTAATCCTCCATATGCTGCAGGCACTTCTCTGCAAGGTATATGAAAACCTCCTGAATTTGCTGACAACCTACTTACAAATAAAATATCTCCTGCAGTATCTAAATCCATAGTAGTCGTAGAATTGTTTAATGTAGTAGTTGTTGCACATTTCATTTTTAATTCAACAGGCATCAAGTTAATAACTTCTCTTGCAGCATCTGTCATAAATTGAGCAGTAGCCTCATCAAAGTCGTCACCAGTTTCTGAAGCGCTATCTTCGTCTGCATCATAACCAGTAAGGGCATGTATTCTTGCTGCAAAATCTAATGCCATTATCTTTTATTCCTCGCTGCTATATCTGCATCCATTGTTGTTTGGCTAAATTCAACTTGCGTTTGTCCACTCCAAGTATTTCTCATATTAATATGGTCAGATACTTTTCCTGATGCACCAAATACTTTACCGCATTCACATTCAATAATTTTACCAGGAACAACTTCTGCTTTATTTCCACATATACAATAATAAGTTCTCATTATTTCCTCAACTTTGTGTTATATTTCTTACCTTTATACATAAAAGTTTTTTTACCTGAATTTCTAGCATTTCTAAATGCTGACTGAAACTCACTACGTTTTTTAGCAGCTGGTTTTTTTGCTTTGCCTACACCAGAATCAACATCAAATTTCTTTTGATTTTTTATACCTGAATCAACATCAAACTTTTTTTGATTTTTATAACTATCATCTTGTTTTTTAGTTTTCTTTTTAACGCCTTTTTTAATATTAGCTTTTTGTTTTGCAACACCTTTTTTAATATTAGCTTTTTGTTTTTCAACATTTTCACGCATCATCTCAAGATAAGTTTTTGCTTTACCGCCTTTTTCCATTTTTTTCATTGAATGGCCATATCCTTGTTTTTTTAAAGATAAGTGTTTTTCATATGAATTAGCTTTTACACTTTTTCCATCTTTATACATCATATGTGGTTTAAATTCTGCTTTACCACCTTCTTTCATATAACCCATTTTATTTCTTACTTCTTTTGGTAATTTAGATAAACCTGGATTTTCTTTTGCATCAACAGGTTTCATTGCTTTTCCACCTTCTTCATATTTTTTCATTTCAGGTGTCATTCCGCCATGACCATATTTCATATCCATTTTACCACCACCCATCATCATTGGTCTTTCTGCACCTATTTGATTAAATCCAGTCATACCACCACCTGCGTACATTTGCTCGCTTCTCATACTTCCATCTTTAATTTCATATCCAGGATTTTCTGCAACCATTTTTTCTGCTGCCATTTGCCCTTGTGGGTCATATGTCATTTTAGCTACAGTTTTACCTGTCATCTTATCTTTAACTTCTGGCATTATTTTTTACTCCTTTTTCTTGCGTCAGTTGTTGGTAAAATATCATATTCATCACTAGGTAATTTACCATTTTTATTTATATATTTCAAAACGGCCTCAGTTTTAGGATTGACCGAATCCTTTTTAATTATATATTCACCACCTTCTACTTCAATAGGTATTCCGCCTTTTGCATGAGATGGCCCATTCATTATTCCACCTTGATTCATAATATCTAAAGTCTTAGGATAGCCTTTTTCGCCAGGTTTTGCTGGTCTTTCACCTCTTTTACGTTTAGCGTGGATATTGGCCCACAAACCTTTTTTTTTAGCCACTATCCTAAATACTCAATGTGAAATACAAACTCTAAATCATCAGTTGCAGCATAATCAATATCTGCTCCATTAGCAATTGCTGTAAAATATATACTTGTTGAACCGCCTTCTGCTTGCAAAAGAATAGGTAGCGTATTAGTACTATTGCTTTGAGTACCTCTTAATGAACTTGAGGCTGTATAAATATTTGCAGTACCTGAATTTTGTGCAAATACACTTATTCCATCAGCAAGAGTTATTGGAAGCGCACCTATCACTTTAGCGGCTTGTAAATTTGCATCTGTTATATCTGATGCTGCTCCAGCTGTTCCAAAATTTGTTTGAACTTGCATAAAAATTATATCATAATTATGCTGTTCATCGTCTTTATCAACTACAGTGATACCTACTAACCTAGAAACACCTCCACGACTTGATACTGCATTAGGAATTTCTGTTGCATTAAACATTACATCATCATCATGTGTTGTGCCTGCAATAACAGTAGGTGTAACTCTTACTATGTTTCCACCTGGGAATGTTCCCATAACTTTCTCCTTGTTTATAAAATTATTATTGTCTTATGTAGATTCGGGAGCCACCTTTTATTGATAGCTCCCATAGTTCTACAAAACTATTAATCCTTATTGATTCGGATTATACAAGAGTATATTCAACAACACAGCTCCATCTACCAGCATCAAAATTAGTTGCATGGTTAATAGTTGTATTAGTACGCATGTATATATGATTAGTTGCTGCAGGAAGAACAATATGAGGTGCTGTCCATTCACAGTTATTAGCTGAATTAAAATCAATTTTATCAGCTTCTGTTGCAGTTGTTGCTAAATCATAACCTTCAGGTGAAAGTTGTGTAGCTCCAGCTCCAAATAGTTCTACCGCTCCAGTAACTGCTCCATTAACAGCTTCAGCTGCTGCAGTACCTGCTGCGACACTACCAGTCATAGCAGCTCCAGTTGCAGTTGTACATACAAACAATACTTTAGTTACTACTATTTTAATAGCATCATTATAACCATCAGGAACAGTTGTATCAAGCGCTCCCATATATTGTATTATATCATTATCTGCGTATGCTGTTGTAGCAGAATCTAGTCTTGATTCTTTGCAATCACCTGCAAAACTAAGAACTTTTTTAACTCCACCTAACTCTTCTACGAACCCTTGCCCGTAGCTATTACTATTTGAATTAAATACATCACTTCTCATTTTACACGCCCTCCAAATTAATAAGTGCATGAGTTTCAGGAAGAGTAACTTCAAGACCTGCTTCTGTAAGAATCATATCTTTACGTAAATCCTCATCTGCTTGTTGCACATTTGTTGTTATTGAAGTATCTCTATTTACACCGTTACCAACAAGAGGCCTATATGAAACATGGTCTAAATCAACCATCATCATAAATCCTGCTGCAAAGCCTCTAAATAAAGGTTCTGCTACAAGAGTTACATCACCATGAACAGTTTGAACTTTATTCACTAAATGTCCAAAAGTGCCTTGACTTGCTGGAAAGTTGTAACGAGATTCACCTGCTAAACTACCATTAATAAAATCACTGCCACCTAGTTTGTTAAAATGAGATATTACTGGTCTTGAAGCTAAAGCTAATTTAGCTCTACTTCCACCCCTTGCAGGGTCGAACATAACTTCAAAGTCAGATAACATATCATCATATGTCCATTCACCAGCTGCATTTGATTTATAATATGGTGCGCCTGAATTATAAGATAATTGACTTCCATCATTTACAATATTACTATAACCGTTATAAATAGTGCTTCCAACAATACCGTCTGTGTATTGTATACCGCCTGCACTACCTCTTTGGCCAAATAACATTGCTCTTTCAATGTCAATTTTATGTTCTCTTAATTTAAGATTCCATATTCTTTGCCATTCATCAGCATAACCTCTGTAAACAGTTGCTCTTGCTGTATTAGTCATCTCACAAGCTGTTTTAAAGATTTGTGTAAAACCATAATCATTATCAAGCTCTTGTGAAAATACATCTGGTGCACCTGAACCTTGCTCAAAAGAAGTACCTATTACAGTACATTTTGAATTATCAGCCAATGCAATAGTGCTTCCACCAATTACTGATATTGATGTAACACTACATGTTGTTTGAGTTGCGCTTGAAGTGTTATCAACTGTATTAATACGTACATTACTTGTAGTTGGAACAGAATTACCATCAACATCGCCAATAGCAACAACCATTCCTGGTATTAACCAATCAACACCATCTCCTCCAGAAGTATCAAAGATTAGAGTATCATCACTTCCAGCAGCTACCAATGTAAGGCCACCTTTAAGCAAAAAGCTTCTATCTGTCATTGAAACTTTTGTTCTATCTTCTAAGAATCTAAATTGAGAATCAGATGTTGGTACTTTACCTACTTTTGACAAATATACAAAAAACGGAGACTCTTCTGGAGCTAAATCTGCGACCCTATCGCTAAAATCATACAGTCTTCTTGATGGTATAGTACTATCAATAACTGCGCCAGGAGTTCCGAATTTTACTTGTCCACTATTATAAGTGCTCATTATTTCTCCTTGTTATATATTATTATTTACAATACGCTAGTTCGACCGCCAGCTTTAACTATGCCTTCCCACATTGAATCTTTTTCGCTTTTTCTTACAGGTTGTTCACCAGACAAAACACCTGCCTGTTGAGGGACTGCTTGATTTTGACGAATTGAATCCAGTGGATTACCAGCATTATCTTGGGCTGGTTGTTCTTGAGTAACAGACCTCCACATATTAATTGCGCCATCAACACCATATTCAGCAGGGTTTTTGCTTGCAAAATCAACAAATGAAGTAATTTCTTCAGGTGTTAATCCTTTTGCAGCAAGTTCATTTTGAAGTTTAGTCATACCAACTTCTTTTTGAACACCAGCTACTTGGCTTTGAACAGCGTTATTAATAGAGTCCTGTAACTCTTGTTGTCGAAACTTATACGATTTAGATGTTGGGTCATTATAGGCTTCCCATGGGTCAAACTCATCTTTATCTAAAGCGACACGCTCAGTAGCTGCTGGTTGACCACCTTGAACCATTCCTGAAATTGTTTGCACAATGTCTGGTCGTGATTCCAACAGTTTTCCTACTTTTTCGTAATCTTTTAGTTTTTGATTTTCGGTATGAAGTTTATCTTTTTCTGATTGAAAATACTTAGCTTGAGATTCCCAATCTGTTGAAGTTCCTTCATTCTGTGTTTGATTTTCATCTTGCCCTACATTATCATTGACTTGACCTTGATTACCAAGATTTTCATTTTCTAATGCGTTATCCATTATTTGCCTCCTTTGGCTTGCAATTTCTCTTCGTTTGCTTGAGCTTGACCACGTAAACGTGATTTCTCCACTTCGAGTTTAACTGCACCTGTTAGTTTATCAACCTGCCTTTCATTAGCAGATTTCGAATCCAATTCTACTTCTTTCAATTTACCTTTAAACTTCTCAACTTCAGTTCTTTGACGAGCCGCAATGGATTCACGACTAGCAGTTTGTAAATCGCCAGATAATTTTTTAATTTGTTCTTGAGCACCTTGCAATTGCCCTTGTAATTGTTGTACAATGTCCATTCTTTGTAATACACCTTCTTTATCAAATATATCAGTTTTCATTAATGCTTCTGTCCTGTCAATAAGTCCAGCTTGATATGCTTCCATGTATATTGACCATTCACCCCATCTATTTGATGGCATAGTAGAATTACCAATAATATTAACATCATATTGGCCAATAGTTAAATCATTCATCATTTCACCAATAGCTTGTGATTTATCATCATAATAGTTAACCATATATTCTGACATATCATTATTAGGCTGTACAACTCTAAATACTTTTTTGTAAGTATAATGTTCTTTTGCAAAATTATACACAACTTGACCAAGTCTACGTAAACTACCTTCAATGTCCCTTAATTTAGATTTACTACGTCTTTGACCAAAGTCTTCCATCATCATTGTACCAGATGACGTTCTTGGTGCAGCTTCTGCATTTCCTTGTTGCATTTCAAATATACCCATATTTAAATCAATATATTTTTCAACAAGTGCAGGTAACTGCATAACTGAATTAGATAAAGGTTGTGGAGATGGAAAATGTGGTTCTCCAAACGATGGGTCATATTCTATTGTTGCATTAGGATTTGCCCAATCTCTTTCTAATTCCTCTATATCATCAACACTTCCTTGTGGTATTAATAATTTTAACCCAGACGATGCTTGTGCATGCGAAGTTATTAATGACATTGTTTTATTTAAAAATCTTTGAAAATCTTTGTTTTTTCTAACATCACTCATAGGATAAGGTGTGTTAGTCCAAATATTCGGTATAGGTACAATTGGATATTTATCTGTATTTAATATTCTTTCATAAAGAATTGTTTGTCCAAGTGTGCATACTAACTTAATTCTTGTTTGTTGAACTTCTACTATATCAATCATGCCTTGTTCAACTGCTTGTTTCATTTTATCATTTTCTAAAAACTTTTGCATATTTTTAGTATCTAAAATACGCTCTTCTTGTGATTGCATATCCATTATTCTATAATATGGAACTTTTGTTTTAGAAAAACTTTCAATAAGTTGATATTTTTCAGAACCTTCTCCATGGTCATAGTCTTTTATAACATCTGGAGTAAACGAGCCTTTTGTTCTAGTATTCATTGCTGACGGGAATGTTTCGTCTTCGTAATAACCTTCAATCTCATCAATAAGCATTTTACCGTTTTCTTCGTTAACTTCAGCTAATTGTGGATATAAATCTAATAATTGAAATTTTGTAAATATAGTAGATAACATCATTCCTGTTGCATCATCAAAATACTTACTTCTTGCGTTAGGGTCAACAACAACTCTAAATGGGTCTACATATGTAAATTTAACTTCACCTCTACCATAATCAGCTTCCCTATCTACATATGCATAAAAATAACCTAAACCTGTTACAGCGTAATCATGAACTGCTTGTTTAAATGTTTCGTTACCGTCTGATATATTCCATATATATTCAAGTATAACTTTCCATACATTAGCTAAATCACTATCAGAGTCTTCTCTCGGCATAGCAGAAAACTTAGGTGGTTTAGATGTAATAATAGCTTTAAACTGCTCAATAGCAGAATATAGTCTATCTAATGGTAAATTTGATTGATTTCTTGATTGAAGTTCATCAGCCTCAGCTTCACTGAAATGATTGCCTAGATAAAAATCAATATCTTCTCGTGCATGTTCTTCCCAATCTTTACGAGCATCATGCCAGCGTCTCCATAAATCTCTTACTTGAATTGCTTTATTATCCGCTTTTATCATAGTGTGTAATATAAGAATAAAATTTTAATTATCAAACACGACTACCAGTTATCCAATTATAGCGCTTTTTAGGTTTACTCCAAGAATCGCCAGATTTTACCCTTTTCCCCTTTCCTGCTTTTTTATTTCCTTTAGCATATTGAGTTGATAACCAAAATGCATCAATTGTATCATCATGACTTCCTTTTGGAAAATCAAGTAATTCTCCAATAAATTCATGCATGTCTTTCTTTAAATGTACTGCACCTGCTTTGAACATAGGCTGTAACCCTTCAAATAGCCTATCTTTCTTTTTTTGCTGACCATAACCTTTTATTCCCATTTCAATGCCAGGTAAAAACTTTCCTTCCTTTTTGCTACGCTTTTGAACATAATCACGCAACATTTCTTGATATGATATAGTTTCTATGTTTATTCTTTTGATTGGGTCATATCGTTCTGAAATCTTAAATATCTCGTCGGCACACTCCATTGGTAATACTCTTTTTCTCCAATATTCAATAACATAATAATCGTATTCAGCAGTAACACCAATAACCATAATAACACTATAGTCATTCCTAGAACCAAGCGTTGAAGCTGGGTCAACACCCATGTATATATTAACATATTCCGTACTCCCGTCTTCAAATTTAATATACCAAGAATTTGCACTTTCATCAAATTTTACACCACCTGAATAAAAACCATCAGTTATGTCGTTCTCTCCAAACACTTGGTCTTCTGGAGATTTAGCTTGATTCATGTATTCTTGATAAAATTTAGCAGGAGTACCAGAATCTATGTAAAACTGTTTACGTTCTTCAATTTTTTTAAGTGGCCAACGTGAAGGCCATAACGGAGTACCGTCATCTTTTATAGCTTTATGTGTTTCTATAGTCCAAGAGTATTCTTCTCCTGTTTTCATAGCTGAATTATAGTTTTTAACAAGTCCATTTAAAAATGAATCATAATGAACTATTGTTCCATTACACCATAAAAATCCACCTTTATCAAAATCAATCGCTGGATATACTGCTGCAGTCACCCAGTTCTTTATTTGTAACCTAGACTCTGGTGTTTTGGTATTTAACTCAGATTCAAAGTCATCAAGTATAATTCCTGTATATCTTGTAGATAATTGCTTTTTACCACGTAATCTTTGCGATGCACCCTTTGCAATCATTCTACAATTATTTTTCAATACAATTTCGTTTTTTGTCCACTTATCTCCTTGCAAGTCACCGAAATAGTAATGGATTGCAGGGTTTTCGTATATATGGGTCGATATCCAATTAAGGTTATCAATAGCCTGGTCTTGCGCCTCGCCAACCCAAGCGATAAATTCTGGGCTATCTTTTTGCGCAAATAAAAACCTGTGCAAAACAGCGCATGCTGCTAAGGTTGACTTTGCGTGGTCACGAGGCATAACAAGAGCCAATTGTTGTATATCCCTATTAAGGAGCAGTCTGCCTACTTGTTCATGAAATGGTGGTGTTGCGGATGCTAAAAAGTCTTGTGGGGAGAATAGTTTACCGAATACTATCAGGTCTTTAAAGGCCATCTCAAGAATTTTTTCATTTTGTGAGATATTGCCATTTAGGTTTAAATTAGCCATTTAACAGTTCCATTTTTTTAATGAAAGCGATAATCTGTCCTTACCTGTGTTATTACTAGGTTTTTGACGTTTTCTCATACCTTTCATTCTAGCGCAAAATGACTTTCTACGTTTTGCAGCTTTACTTCCTTTTTTAAGTTTTGATGGTTTTGTTGTTACAGCAGTTTTTAGTTTTGAGCCTGGATTTTCTCTTCTATACGATTCAACGCCTTTTTGATTTAAACCACCTTCTGGGTTTTTACCTTCTTTACGTTGCCATGCAGCAGTCTTGCCGCCTTCTTTAAATTTTGCTCTACTTCTTGCGTCTTTTACAGGTATCTCCGATATCCATTTATCCATGACTCATCTCTCTTTCATTATTAATTGCGTGATAGGAGTCTATCTAATAGATTTGCTCCATGTTTAGTCATTTTTACATAACTAGGAATATTTCTTAAACTTCCCAATCCGCTCATACCGCCACTTAATCCCATAACCATTGGTAAAATTTTTTCTTTATACGGAATATTTTCTGTGTCTATTTTTACAGCATTATCATTTCTGGTTTCCCATTTATGTTGTATTTTGTCAATAGCATCATGAGCTTTAGGAGCAACCTGTTTAGCAAATTGTTCAATATATGGGGATAATAGTTGTGTTATTAAATTTGGATTTTTCATTATTTTTTATCAGGAAAATTTTCTTCCATTAATGGTCCAACTAAAGGCATAAATTTATCAACTCTTCGTTTTGTAGCATCATCTGGCTTAGTATGATGAAGCATATAATAAGCATCTTGCATTGCTCGTCTATTTCCACCAAATGCATCTACTAATAAATCATCTACAAGTCCTTTGCCACTACCTTTTATTGGCCCTGGTAAATCCATGCTTTGTGCAAATAAATTTGATAGTGTTAGTACATCTGCTTCGTCATCTGTCCACTGCTGCGGATTATCAGGAATTAAATTTATAATACCTTTGTCAAGGCCCATATTAATTGCTCTTGTTTTTGCGGTTTCTACAGATTTATCAGTAAATTGATATACCCCTTTAGCCGATGTATCATCAGGTGAAACCATTAATCTATTATCAGATTCTATTCTTCTTATTAAATCTAAAAAATTATCTCTACCAGATGTTGTACCTACTTCTAATAATAAATTTTCAAATAAACTTTTAGCTTTTGGTGTTTGCATTATTTATAAACTTTCCCTAAATAAACAACCCTGGACACATAAGGGAGATTAGTATGTGAAGATATAGAGGGGATATGCGCTATACTCATAGAAACTGTACCCAAGGTTGTTTTTTTAATTTTTTTGCTATTCATGCTCTTCCTACCTCAATATTCTTGGGGTTAATATACACTAAATTATTGTCTAAATCAAATCTAGAAGAACAATGAGGACACATCCATCCCTCAATTGTATAATCATCGTCAGCTAATAAACCAACTCTTTGTGTTGTATAATTGTCAAAATATAAATTTTCATCACAAACAGGGCATAAGTCCTTATTTGTCTTTTTCGTCTGCGTGCGCAATGACATTGGTTTCTTTTCCATTCTGTAATGCCTCCAATTGTTGTGGTGTAAATCCCTGAAATACGGTTAATTGCTCTTGTTTTGTCTCTGTATCAAATAATCCTGCTATTTTTGATAAAGATTCTAAAGAACGCAGCCTATCTGTGTCCCTATCCGACAAATCAGCAATATCTCGGTATTTACCTATTATCCACTCAGGCGTTACTCCTTCATCTTGCAATATTTTCTTAATTTCTTCCTTTACCATTGTCCTTATCTCCTCTTTTTGTAGTAAAACGTTTGATTTAGTCTTAATGTAGTCTTTATTCACCGCTTTTGGATAAGCTTTCCTATAAGCAGAGATTGCGTCTTCCCCTGATGCAACGTATCTAGCGAATAAAAACTCTCGATTGTTTAATTTTCTATCTTTTGCACGTGAATACGTGGCTTTATAGTTACCTGAAAA
>Ga0208158_1000548_pt1 | contig 13225 bp, 7 predicted proteins | sample 8_EtaG_FD_184081 | JGI IMG/M metagenome (GOLD analysis project Ga0208158, IMG submission 184081) | Marine viral communities from the Subarctic Pacific Ocean - 8_ETSP_OMZ_AT15162 metaG (SPAdes) (version 2) | ecosystem: Environmental > Aquatic > Marine > Oceanic | place: Pacific Ocean | collected...
AAATCAGATTACTCAGGGAACTTACTGAAAGGTGTAGATCCCTCAGATAAAATATTAGAAGAAGGTAAACGCTACCTTAGTGGTTGGAAAGAAGTTTCCCAAGGGGAAGGAGAAAACCAACAAAACTATCTTATAGCTCTGGAAGCAAAATACCAAGCTGAAAAAGAAGATAGAGCACGTAACATAAAACTTGAATCTTATTTTGCTGATGGTTTTGGTAAAGCCTTAACCACCAGACATGAAGGTTTAATTAAAAATGCTGAAGCTAAACTTACAGAATCTCAAGCAACAGCTAAGAAGTTAGAAGGTTGGTCAGAGAGTGCAGTTAATATAGGTGTAGCAGGTGCTAAAGGATTTGCTAAAGCAAGGCAAGACTTTGGGATGAATCTAGCAATAGATTTAGGTCTCTCATGGGAGACTGCCCAAGGTATCCAAGCTGCTGAAGGTGTGTTAGATGATACCTATAAAGGTACTAACGCTGCAATCCTAGAAGCACGTAAAAGAGGTGCATCATGGGATCAGATAAACCAAATTCATAAACTTAGTTTCTTAGGAAACCAAGGATTTAGAGTTGGTGCTGCTATGAATGTAGGTGAGTCCTACAAAAATGATGCTATAATCAAACGTGGTGGTGATAAGTTTGACTTCAAAGGAAAGTCGATGAACCTCTGGGAGGCTACATCTACTGGTAATATTGAAGCAACCCAATCTATACTACGGAAGATAAGGACTGCACACTTAAACGAGATTAAAGAGACTACAGGTCTCAAAGATCAGTTAATTACTAAGTATGCTAGAGAAAAGATTTTATCAGCTGAAGGTCGTGTAATATCTACAGTTAGAGAAAAGCATGTTAAAGATCAGCAAGAACTAGAACAGAATAAGTTATTAAATAATAATGCAGTATCAATTAAAAATGGTCCAGAGTTCTTTTTAAAGAATATTGACAGTCAAATTGCTGAAGATGGATCTAATGCAGCTGGTGTTTGGAAAGCTGAACATAACTATACTTTAGGTAACATAACAAATGGTGTTATAGGTCCAGTTGAAATTGAAGGTATTAAAAACTTACCAGTCACAAGGAACGGTGTGACTAAACTATATGAACATTGGTGGCCTGATAGGGCTATGGCAATGGATGATGCTTTAGTTGCTGCAGATACTAAACGTAATGCAAGTCTTCAAATAGCTACAAAAAACCGTAATGCTAGATTAGCTTCTGATACCTTAACACTTAGAAATCAATTATTAAACAGAGATACACCATTAGAACCAGAAAGACTATCTTCTATGATAGCTGAATCTAACAGGTTATATGGTCCTGACAACATGATGTCTAAGATGTTAGTATCACAAGTTACTGACCATGTATCTGAAGCTAACGATAAAGTCTATGAAAAAACACTTCAACAGTTAAAATCACAAGGTATGGTAACCACTAGCATTGTCAAATCAATGATGTTATCACCTGAAAATGAAGCTGATTGGATGAAGATTGCTAAAGAGCAAGATCCAAATCAACCTAATGAAGCTGAATTAAAACTACTTGAAGAACATGTAAAGGGTAGAGTTGAAGATATTTTAGATAATTATGGGTTTGATTCTGAAGATGTAACTTCTTCTGCTTTAGCTGTATATGTAGGTCAAGGTAGGATTAAAAAATATTTCACTACTTATGCTCAAGATGAGAAATTAACTAGAGGTCAAGTTCTTACTCAAGCTTTAGAAAGATTTGAAGTAGATGTTGAAAAAGATTATAAAATAACTACAACAGGAAGAGGTGATACATACAAACCTCATTTTGGTACATTCTCTCTGGGTGCTAAACGGCACGCAATACCATTAAGTGAGATAACTTCAGAACAAATAGCTGCTAATCCTAGATTACCTTATGAAAAAGTATTGTTAGATCCAGTTCCAGTAGTAAAATATTTTGATGACGTTGCTCAAGGTAAGAATGTAGGTATTCCACCAGAGGTATCTCATTATGTAAGTAAGTTTGGTATTGGTCCTAAGGGTGAAGTTAAGATGACTGAACTGATGTTTTTAGAAGCACAGATGAAGTTGATTAACCCTGATTTTGAAATACCTCCACATATGTTACAAATGCATAAAGTAGCATTCAGTCAGATTAAACCTGAATATCAAAAGTTAATTGTAGGAGCACATCAAAGTACCAATGGTGTACACGTGGCTCTTAAGTATAGTGGATTGGAGCATAAAGACGCTCCAACTTCTAACAACTTTGCTGATAGAAATAAAACTTCTTATTTTAATATGTTTAGAAATCCAGCAAATTATCATTCATATCTAAATTTAGATCCACAAGGAGATCCAGACAAACTAGATTGGACTGAAATGTTAATGATGGGGGCTTACTGATGGATAATAGTAGTTCAATACAAGCCAATAGTGCCTTACCTGATCCAGAAAAGGAAAAGTTTGAACAGGAAGAGCAACGTAAATACGAAGAGTGGAAGACTCAACAAAAAGGTGGTGAAGCTACTGAACAAGCTGATATAGTACCTGAGGCTGCTGCTAAACCTACCACCACAGCTGATGCTGTTAAAGGTGGTCCGGGTGATCACTCATGGGGTGGTCATGAAGAGCAACAGAAAGCTCAGTATGGTTTACAAAAACCTGCTAACGTCAGTCAAGAAGATTGGGATGCTAGACCAGAGTGGTCCAGAGGCATAGAAAACATAGTAGCTGCTGGTTCTATACCAGCTTTAGGTGTTGCTGATTTTGTTGCTGATGCTGCTGCATTGGTACCATTCTTAAAACCTGTTAATGAATGGTGGGATGAGAACTCACCACGATCTAACCACCCAGCTCATAAAGCTATCCGAGAAGCTGCTTCAATCATTATACCTACAATGTATGGTGGTGGTGCTGTTACAGGTAGTTTAAAGGCTGCTACAGCTGCTAGATCTATACCTAAAGCTACACGTATCCTTGGTACAATAGGTGCTCATGCTGGTGTAGATACAGCTGTTACTGCTATATCTTCTCATTCTAAAGAGCAAGATAATATAGCTGCAGCTCTGAATGAATGGCTAGGTTGGGATATACCATGGGCTACCAGAGATGGTGACAGCCCAGACGTGATAAGAAAGAAAAATATCTATGAGTCAGCTGGACTGAGTATTGGTGTAGATCTAATTACATCTGCATTCTCTTTGTCTAAAGCTATGAAAGTAATACCCGGAGATGAGGCTGCAGAGCGTGCTTTAGCTAGACATGCTACAGGTTTTGAAGGGGAAGATCCAATCAGTTTTGGTGTTTTAAGTCGTAGATCTAGTAGAACTGCAGCTCAAAGAGAAGAGGCAGTCAGTAGATTAATAAGAGATCCACGGGGTGATAGAGGTTATGATCCATTTATCAATACACCTGACCTTGGACCACAGAGTAGAGCTGTATCCGAATTAGAACCTAATCCAATTAAAGCTAAGATAGATAATTGGAGAATACAGAATAATGTAGGTACCGTTAATGGTAGAGCTAGACCTTTTGTAAGTAATAGGTTTATACAGAGAATGGCTAACGCTAATCCATCTCAAAGAGCTGAAGCTTATAGAAATCTATTTGATAAAGATATCTCTGCTAACGTTGGTGCTAAGATTGATGGTACAGTTATACCTCCAGATGAAATTAATAAAGCTGTTACTAACTTATATAACAATGTCTTTAATCCTGACATTAAATTGAATCAAATGGAATCCATTGTCAATGACATGAAAACTGGATTCTTTAATAAGCAGAATTACATGGGTCAACAAGAGTGGCGTATTGTTAATGAAGCTTTTATTAAATCATTTGAACAGGTATACAACCCTAAAGTAATGCGTGCATCTGCTTTAGTTACTAACCAAGCTGCTGGTACAATTGCTGATACAGCATCTGCTATTGGTCTAATTGGTGATGTTGCTATGACAGGTAGGCAGCAAGAAATGATTGTTGAGAAGCTTAAGTTATTAAGCAGAGAAGTTAGGGCTAACCAGTACATATCTAATAAGGTAGGTGAGTATAAACAACTTGCAGGTGCTCAGAATCCAGCTGCTTTGAAGGCTTGGATTATGGATCAGAATACTGATTTCGCTAGAGGCTTGAAAGCTGTACAAGATAAAGGTGAGGAGTTCTACCAAACCTTAGAAGAGATTGCTAAAAACAATCCTGAATATCTTAAGCCACTTGCATTGGCAATGGAAGCTACCAATGGTGAAGTTGATCAGATATACAAACTTAACAGATGGGCTGAAGAGAACGTAGGTTTCTTAAAGAAAGCATTCTATGATGGTAACCCTCAAGTACCTAGTTTAATTGTTAAAGGTTTACAGAGTGTACGCTATAACCATATACTATCTGGCCTTGCTCCACTAAGAGCACTGACAGGTAACTCTATGTTAGCTGCATTTAAACCTGCTACAGTACTAGCTGGTGCTAAAATTACAGGGGATACAGCTACATTTAGAAAGGCTCTATGGACCTATGGAGGTATCCAAGAGAACTTCCAACGTGCTTATAAAGTGATGGGTGACGAGTGGCGTTTAGCTAAGTCACGTCCTGAAGAAGCTATGATGCGTGGTCGTGCAGATCTACGTCAGGCTAAGATGGATAACTTTGAAGCACTAGAAGCTATGGCTGGTGTCTGGAAATCTGAAGGTAACAATGGTAAAGTGGCTATGTGGAATATAGCTAAAGGCTTATCATGGTACAACAATAATCCATTTGTTAGATGGGGTATTAATGCTATGTATGCTATTGATGGTTTTACTAACTCATTAATGGCTAGTGGATCTGCTAGATCTAAAGCATATAATATCTTAATGAAAGAAACAAATGGTGCATTTAGTGCAGACGCTTTCAATAAATTACAGAAACGATTATACAGTCAATCATTTGATCATACTGGATTGTTAACAGATAAGGCAGCTAAACATGCATCTCAAGAAATAGCACTTAACTTAGATAGCCAGTTAGCAAGTGATCTTAATACAATGTTGGAAAAAGTTCCAGCTGCTAAATCATTATTCCTATTCCCTAGAACTGGTTTAAATGCCTTGAATCTATCTTGGACATTTACTCCCGGTAGTGGTCTAATACCTCTTCAAACTAAGGTTCGTAAGGTATTCACAGCTTCTACTAAACAGGAAATAGCTGAAGTATTAATGGAGCATGGTCTTGAAAACAGTGATGAAGCATTCCGTACACTTAAATCTGAGTACATTGGTCGTCAGTTAATGGGAGCTACTGTAGTTACAGGTGCTGGTATGTGGGCATTGCAAGGTAACTTAACTGGTAATGGTCCTCAAAACTCTGGTGAACGTAAGCGTATGATCAGTATGGGTTGGGAACCTAATTCTATTAAGAACCCTATCACTGGTGAATGGCATAGCTATAAAGGATTTGAACCATTTGATTCATTACTTGGTCTTGTTGGAGATGCAGTATACTTCTCTAACCGTGTAGATCAATCATTAACTGAACAGTTATATCAAAAGATAGCATTTTCTATCAGTATGAACGTAGCTAATAAAACATTCCTTAGTGGAATGGAACCGTTAGTGTCTATGTTCTCTGGAGACGAAGGTGCATTTAACAGATTCCTTGTGTCTCAAGCTGATTCTTTAATACCTTTCGCACCATCTGGTATGAGAAGTGTGTTGAATAATGCTATATCTCCACAGTTAAAAGATGTGGAAAATGACTGGGGTTCACTGATGGCTAACAAATGGAAGTTCATGAGTCCTCCCGGTTTGATGGATCAGTTAGATATATACACAGGTAAACCAATCAGATTCCACGAACCTCTTACTGCTGCAGCTAATGCTTTTATGCCGTTTGGTAAATCCAATGGTGATATGGAGCCTTGGAGACAGTGGTTAATTAGTACAGGATGGGATAACGTACAGAGTATGAGGGTCAATCCTGTTACTAAAGAGTTATTAAGTCCTGAAGATCGTCATTGGATCAATAACTGGATAGCTAAAAACATGAACTTAGCTGGACAGATTGAAGGTATGATGAATTCAAAGGATGGGTTCTGGAGTAGAAAGATGAAGGAATATAAAGAAAATAGAGGATGGAAAAAACAAAAAGACTATCCACTTAAAGAGTTAGTCGTACATCAAGAACTATCTAGGATTCATAGAAATGCTATGAAGTATGCGTGCTCTGCATTGGAAAGATACCATTCGCAGTATTCACAGGTGGGCTTACAAAACGATAGGATTAAAAATGCTTTACGACAAGGTAACATGCCTGAATCTCTTAAAGCAAATGAAACAAAAGAGGACTTAAGACGTTTATTAGACTTCTAAAATGACCGTAACAATTGAAAATTTATATACGGGTAACGGCTCCACCACCGATTACTCGTTCACATTCCCATATTTAGACACAACTGACATCAAGGCAAGTCTTGCTGGAGTTGTTACAACTGCATATTCGTTGCTGAATGCAACAACGGTTAGATTTAGTTCAGCTCCCGGTAATGGTGTAGCAATTAGAATCTATCGAGAGACAGCTTATACCAACCCTAAAGCTACATTCTACCCCGGTTCAGCTATAAGAGCTGGAGACTTAAACGATAACACCCTACAAAACTTATATGTAACACAAGAATCTAATGATAAGGTTGATGATGCTTGGTTAAAAGGCGACCCAACTGTCATTAGTTCAGAGGCTTGGCATACAAGTGATGATACAAAAGTAGCTTCTACTAAAGCTATTGAGAACCGTATAGCTGCTCAGATTGATACAGCTATAGAAGGTGATGTATTAGCTGGTACAGACCTAACAAAGACTCAAACAGGTGGTCAGGTAACTATTAACCATAGTGTTACTGGAGCATCTTCAGTCAATAATAGTAATGGTACTGTTATTCAAGACCTTACTATTAATGGTAGAGGCCACGTAACAGGTACTGGATCAGTTAATTTAGATACTAGATACTACACTGAAACTGAACTTGATGGAGGTCAGTTAGATAACAGATATTTTACGGAGACAGAGTTAACAGGTGGTGCTCTTGATGGACGCTACTTTACAGAAACAGAAGCCGATGCTAGATACTATAGATTAGGTAGTGTAGAAGAGATACAATCAGGTGAGACTTGGGCAGCAGCTGACAACAAAGTAGCCACCACAGCAGCTATAGATGCTCGTATAACAGATCTTGTTGATGACGTAGGTGGTTTTGTACCAATAGCAAATGAAACATCTTTCCCTAACGCTAACCCTGACGTTAATAACGGGGCTGGAACTCTTGTATCTATTAAAGCTCTCAGCGGAAACCTTACCTCTAATGGATCTGGAATTGCAACCATTTCTAATGGTACTGTTGGAAACTCAACCGTCACCATTAATGGTTTAGAGAATAGCACTACTTATGCTGCTACTTTAGGTATGATTGTAGAGACAACAACTACACTCAATACTTATACATTCCATAGAGTAACACCTAAAGCCACAGAAGTTACGACAGTTGCTACAAATATCACTAATGTCAATAATGTTGGTGGTAATATCAGTAATGTTAACACCGTAGCTGGTAACAGTACTAATATAAATACAGTAGCTGCTGCAAATAGCAACATAACTTCAGTTGCTGGGTCTATATCAAATGTCAATACGGTAGCTAGTAACATAACCAATGTTAATAGTTTTGCAGAAAAATATCGTATATCAAGTTCTCAACCAACATCTAGTTTAGATGTAGGAGACCTTTATTTCGATACTACAAATGATGAACTACGTGTATATAATGGTAGTTCTTGGCAAGGTGGTGTAACCGCTACAGGTAATTTAATTACTAAAGCTGATATTGGTGCATCATCTGGTGTACCCGGAACTGGTACAGCTGGTGAGTTTTTACAAACTAATGGGTCTGGTACTCTTAGTTGGCAACCAATAGCCACAGTTTTAACTGAAACAAACAAAACTATTTCATCTAGTTATACTATAACTTCTAATAAAAATGCTATGAGCGTTGGTGATGTCACCATAGCCAATGGCGCAACTCTTACCATCCCTGCAAATTCTAAATACATTCTAATTTCTTAATCTCATGGCATACGGAAAAATTAAAGCTGACGCAATTATTTATGATAATTCTGGGTCAGATGTCGAAAAGACACTAGTTTCATTAGTTACACCTGATGAAGGTACAGCTATTAAATCAACAGGTGAATCTGGTACCACAAAATTTTTAAGAGTAGATGGTGACGGCACTTGTTCTTGGCAAGTACCACCAGATACTAATACTCAGTTAGGTGCTGAAGCAATACAAGATGTTGTTGGAGCTATGGTTACTGGTAATACTGAGACAGGTATTGCAGTAACATATGAAGACGGTGATGGTACTTTAGACTTTGTTGTAGGAACATTAAACCAAGATACAACTGGAACAGCAGCTATAGCAACAACAGTGACAGTTGCAGATGAATCATCTGATACTACTTGCTTTCCATTATTTGTAACTGGTGCTACAGGTAATCTAGCCCCTAAGTCTGGTACTAATATAACTTTCAATTCTAGTACTGGTTTACTTTCAGCAACTGCTGTAACTACTACAGGTGATGTTGTTGTTGGTGGTGACCTTACTGTAAGCGGTTCAACTACTACAGTTAATACAGCAACACTTGAAGTAGAAGATAAGAACATTGAACTAGGTAAGGTCTCATCTCCTTCAGACTCAACTGCTAATGGTGGTGGTATTACTTTGAAGGGTGCTTCAGATATTGAATGGAAATGGGTTAGTTCAACTGGTGCTTGGACATCTACAGAAGGTATTCATTTACCTGACGGTGAGATGCTTAGGTTTGGAGCAGATTCAGATTTAAGAATATATCATTCTAGTAATGAGTCAAAAATAATAAATCAAACTGGTAGTATTTGGCTACAAAGTGATACTGGAATAAGATTTACTGATCATGGACTGAATGAGTCTATGGCAGCGTTTTATGATAATGGAGCTTGTGAACTATATTATGATGGAACAAAGAAGATAGAAACCACAGCGGCTGGCGTTACGGTATCTGGAACGGTAACAGATTCAAAGGGTGATCTACGGAAATTAACCAATAACACTCAATCTTCTGCTTATACATTAGTTGCCTCTGATGCTGGTAAATATGTCCTTATGCAAGGCAGTGGTGGCAATATAACTATTCCTGGTAGTGTCTTTTCAGCAGGAGACATGGTTACTCTTATCAACCATACTACTTCTGATATAACAATTGTAAAACCTACTAATATGTTCTATACGGCTGATGGTTCAAATGCGAATAGAACATTAGCTGGAAAAGGAATGGCAACCTTGATATTCACAGATGCCAATACCTGCTATATCTCTGGTGGAGGTTTAAGTTGATATGAGTAGTCAACAATTATTGCTTGGCGCAGGTAGTGCTAAGGAAAAGACGTATGTAGACGATGTGTTCAGTACGTATTTATACAAAGGAACCAGTACAGCTACAGCTCGTAATAACGGAATAAATTTATCAGGTGAAGGTGGAATGGTATGGGTAAAGAGACGAGATGGTACTACTGGTCATCGGCTCACTGATACCGTAAGGGGTGTGACTAAATCGTTAGAAAGTGAGAATTCTGAAGCTGAAGGTACTGAGACAGGAGGTATTGAATCTTTTAATAACAATGGATTTACGGTAGGAAGTGATGCAGATTACAACGCCACTAACGATAACTATGCTTCATGGACATTCCGCAAAGCACCCGGGTTCTTTGATGTTGTTACTTGGACTGGAAATGGAGTAGATGGTAGGGATATCTCTCATAACCTTGGATCGGTGCCGGGGTGCATAATGATAAAGAGAACTAGTAATACTGAGGATTGGGCTGTTTATCATAAATCACTTGGTAATACTGAAGGATTAACATTAAATAGCCCTAGCGCCCTCTCCTATTCAAAGACTTGGTGGGATGAGACATCACCTACTGCTACTACATTTAGAATTGACAATGCAGCACGTGTTAATACTAATGGCGAAACCTATGTAGCCTACGTATTCGCAGGAGGTGAAAGCACTGCTGCGACTGCAAGAAGTGTTAATTTTCCTTCTAGTAAGGCGCTGAGTTGGTCAGCTAGTACTGATTTCCATTTTACAGGAGATTTTACTATTGAATACTGGATAAAACCAGAGAGTTACAGCAACAAACATATATGTTCTATAGGTAGTTATAGTTCTGCTTATGGATTTCTTTCTTATTTTTACAATAGTAAATGGTATATACAACATACAAATTCTTCGGGTACTTCACAAGACCACCTAGCTGCTGAAGCAACCTTAATACCTAAACACCAGTGGGCTCATATTGCAATAGTTAGATCTGGTTCAACAGTAAGTGCATATGTAAACGGCAGGGAAACATATTCTTTTACTAATAGTGAAGACTTTGGTTCATCTTCTAATAAAACATTTCATGTCGGAGGATCAGCTAATAGTAGCGGGACAGAGGCTTCTATTAGTAATTTCAGAGTAGTCAAAGGAACAGCAGTTTATACATCTTCATTTAGACCACCAACTGCGCCATTAACAAACATAACGAATACTAAGCTTTTATGCTGCAACAATAGTTCTGTTACTGGTTCAACTGTAACCCCCGGAACAATTACCGCAGTTAGTAATCCAACAGCATCAATAGATTCACCTTTCGATGACCCTGCTGCACATATTTTCGGTGAATCGGGATCAGAATCAATAATTAAGACTGGTAGTTATGAAGGAACAGCTGCAGTTCAAGAAATCGAGTTGGGATGGGAACCGCAATACATCTTATTAAAAGATGCCGATGGTGATGAAGCTTGGTACATTTACGATGCAATGAGAGGTATAGATACAAGTACAAATAGCAATGGCGATAAAGAACTGTATACAAATAATGCTAATGCAGAATCAATCGGTGATAGGATTAATCTAAACTCAACAGGTTTTAAAATAACTACTGGATCAGGTGGTTTTAACGCTAATGGAAGGACTCATATCTATATAGCAATCCGCCGTCCAGATGGATATTGTGGCAAACCTGTAGATGCTGCGACTAAGGTATTCGCTGTGGTTGCTGGTACAAGCAATGATGATATACCTGCATTTAATAGTGGTTTTGTTACTGATTTCACTTTGTTTAAACAGTTTGCAGGGACTGATCCTTGGTACTCTCAATCAAGACTAACTGGAACTGGTTATTTGAAGCCAAACGATAGTGTTGCCGAAGCAGTATCGTCAAATAATACTTGGGACTTTATGGATGGATATTACAAGGCAACTGGAAATTGGAGTACTTTTATAAACTGGATGTGGAAGAGACACGCTGGTTTTGATGTAGTCGCTTATAGAGGTAATGGTGGAAAATTAAGCGTTCCTCATTCTCTTGGCGGCGTGCCTGAAATGATATGGGCTAAAGAAAGAACTAATGCAGGTACAGAATGGAAGGTACACCATAAAGATAGAGGAGCAACTAGTATTTTAAGACTTCACATCGCACATGCAGAAGAAACAAGTCAAACTCAATATCAAAGTAAATTACCCACAGCAACACACTTCTTTACCAAAAGTTCTTTATCAACTGATAATGCTGAATTCCTGGCTATGTTGTTCAGAAGTATTGACGGTATTAGCAAAGTTGGTAGCTATACAGGAAGTGCAAGTGATTTGACTATTGACGTTGGATTCCAACCAAGATTGGTTATAATTAAATGTGCGAATACTGCTAGTCATAGTTGGGTATTAATGGATTCACTTAGAGGATGGGCTTCAGGAAATGATAATTATTTGAAGTTAGACAGTACTGATGCTCAGATAAGTTTTGAAATGGGAGCATTTACATCATCTGGATTCACTGTTGATTCTGGAAGTGCTTTCGTCAACGGCTCTACATCTAAGGAATACATCTACTACGCCCACGCCTAGAAACTAAATGGAAATCCCATCCATCAATTTAGGTCGAGGTAAACTTCCAAGTGCTTTAGACATGCCTAACATCCCTTTAAAGCAACCGTCAGCAGAGATGCCAGTCTTCCCACCAGTTGTCATCCCTCCTAGTAACTTGCAAGCACCAGCTGGAGTAGAGTTAGATGAAGCAGAGAAAGAAGAAACTGAAGCACAGACTGTACAACCAAGTCTAAGAGTACCTGTTATAAAAATAGATTTACCTTTACCGACTGCAGAAGTCGTTGCCACAGCAACTTACGCAGCTGTTGCAGCTGTAGCCACAACCACCCTTGCTACACCTTTCTTTAATAAGATTAAAAAACAAGTACAAAAATTCTTACAAAAAAAAGTTGATAAATGGAAGGAAAACCGCCAGAAAAAAAAGGAGTCTTTGGAAAGCTGAAAGATGCTGCTGAAGATCAAGAACAACAGATACAAATTCTTGGTACATTTGTCAGATTGGGTGTTGTAGTTTGGAGTGGTTTTATCATCACAATGAACTACGTAGAAATACCTATGGTTAAGAAGTCGGGTAATTCCGATATCACGTTCGTTGCTAGTGTGTTTACGGGAGCACTTGCCACTTTTGGCTTGACCACTGGTAATAATAACAAAAATAAAACCCCCGTAAATTGTCCTATGGTTAAAAAAAAGGAAGAATGAAAAAATGGCTTTTACTCTTCCTACTGGCATCACCCACGGTAGTAAGAGCAGAATTAGTTCAACCCAACTTCACTCAAGGGTCGATGAACAGCACAACAACTACAACTCAAGAAATAACAGAGGAAATCACGACAACCACCTATGGAGCAGCGTTAAACAAATGGTCTGGGGACAACATAACCCATTCATCAGCAAGCTCTGGAGGTATAGTAGACAGCGATTCGATCTTCAACATGACAACAGCTGGTTCCGACTTCTCACTAGAGGTCGTAACACGAGCAGCCAGTCAGGTAATCGAACTTACAGAGATCGAAAGAACTATCGAAACGGACTCTACTACTGTCTCCTTGTCAGTCTTCTCTCAGTAGCACCTGTTAAAGCTGAAGGTGAAACAAATAACACCTCTAATCCCGTTGCAGCAGCGACTGGAAATGTAACAAACCAAGCAGTCCAATTCCAGAATAATGGTGCTCCTTCAAGGCAGCACTACGGTTCTGGGGTGAGCTGCAATGGTGCTACGATGACGTTCAGCCCCTTCTATATGGGGAATCATACGGTCCCTTTTGACGAAGAGATGCTACAGAGAAGCTACACAGTAGCTGAAAACTGGG
>Ga0208158_1000553_pt1 | contig 13156 bp, 19 predicted proteins | sample 8_EtaG_FD_184081 | JGI IMG/M metagenome (GOLD analysis project Ga0208158, IMG submission 184081) | Marine viral communities from the Subarctic Pacific Ocean - 8_ETSP_OMZ_AT15162 metaG (SPAdes) (version 2) | ecosystem: Environmental > Aquatic > Marine > Oceanic | place: Pacific Ocean | collected...
AAGTGTAAACGGATTCTTCATACAATATTCACAATCTTCATCATACTCGAGATGACCGAGTTTGTCTATTTTTTCTAACTTAGTTTTGACTTCTATTTTCAGTTTATCTAAGTCAAACTCAGCTTCTCTTTTCTCAGTCTCTAGTGTTTGTATTTTAGTAAAGTTTTCTTCAGTCTTTTGTTTTTTATGATAGTCTACTTTTGTCCTAAGTTGTTCATTTAGTGTTTGTGCCTTCTCAACCTTTATTTTACTTTCACCAAGTTGATTATCTATACCAGATAATGTTTTTGTTAGTATATCTTTGTTTTCTTTTAGATTATCTAAATCTTCTATCGAAGAATCTGTAGGTCTTAATTTCTTAGTTAGTGTTCTTATTGCACTTTCGTATGATTTCTTTTTTGATTGTAGTCCATCTCTAGTATTTTCTAATTCTTTTTGTTGTTCTTTGTATTTAACTTTCTTATCTTTGATATCAGATAAATCTTTCTCCCAATCATTTTGTTTGAAATTTTTCAAAACAGCAGAAACATCTTTTATTTCTTCTGAAGCTGCTTGCCATAATTTATCGAATATTTCTAATCCCATAAACTGAGCTAATAATTGTTTTTTCTCTTTTTGAGTTTTTTCAATAAACACAGAATTTTTGATTTGTGAAGATAAAGCTGTCAAAATAAAATCATCATAAGAACCTATAACTTTACGTATATTAGCATCAGTACTTCTACGTTGGTCACCATTCATTGACACTTTTTCACCTAAATCATCGATAGTATAAAAATCTACATCAACTTTTACATTACCTTTTCGTTGTTTTTTAGCTACACGTTCAATATAATATTCTTGACCATCAATACTAAAATTAAGTTTACAGAAAAAATCTTTCTTTTTATTATTCAATACATTTTCAGCTTTAAATGCTCGACTACAAGTATCAAATAAACAGAATGATAGAGCATCAAGTAATGAAGATTTACCACAAGCATTAGGAGCAAATAAACCTACTATACCATTTAATTTTGTAAAGTCTACCACATTGTCCTCACCATAACTAAACATATTTGAGAACTCAAGTTTTTTTAGTGTCCAGTTAACGTTTCGATATATTTCTTCTTCTGGTATGATTTGATTAAGTGATTCATTTATGTTTTTAATTTTTATCAATACTTCATCACTTACGATATGATTATCATTTAAGTAATCTCGTATCAAATCAAACTGAACATCTGTACTATTGATATCACCTACTGAGATTGATTTATTTCTTACCCTGTCATTATTATAGATTGTATCAGTCCTCGTGACTGACATTTCTTGTACTCCGTATTTGTCATGAATTATAGCTAAAGCTTTCTTAAGTTCAGTAGCTGAAGTATCAGCTACTCTGACTCTCAATCTTGCTTTTTTAGGCATATCATCAACCATGGGTACTTCACCATTATTGATATCTAACGTATAATAACCATAGTCGTTCGGAACTTCGATATATTTTGATTTACGTGTTGGTACGTCCCATAAAAGATACCCGTGAGATAAACCTTCGCCATGATTTTGTTGTACTAATGAACCACAATAAGAAATTGTTTCTTCTTTATTCAAGTGTTGTCTTTTATGAATGTCACCTAATAGTCCCATATCGTAACCATCAAACTTTGTAATCTTAACATCACTCGGTAAACGAAATCCTAAATCAGTTTCACATCTATCTACCGTGCCATGAAACAATACTACTTTCGTATCACCCTCTACTTGGTCAGCAGTTATGAAATCTTTTTCGTCTGTCCAACAATCCCATACTACGAATGTCGTATCAGCACATTTATATGCTCCTGTATCTTTTAGATAGTGTAGATTAGGGTGATTCAGATTATCAACTATCGGAGTTAAAACATCAAGACGTGAACGATTATTAAGATTACAATCGTGATTACCAGCTATGATTATTGTAGGACAAATATCTGATAAGTTTTTAAATAAACGAGATAGTTGGTCTACTAACTCAGGTGACATATCAGTCTTTGAGTGAGCTATATCACCTGCAATATAAGCCACAGCATTATCTTTATTCTTTCTTACTTCTTCATAAGTTCTTTCGAATACCTCTTCATACTCGGTATGTCTTTTTAGATTACGAATCTGTATGTCTGAGATATGATGTATGTATTTTAATTTACGAAAGGGAACTTTTACAACTTGTGTTTTTATCACTTAGAATCCTTTTAATTTCATTTTCATTAAATCAGAAAATTTTGTTTGATTTGTTTGATTAAGTTGACCGATTAAATTTTCAAATCCTATTTCACTCGGGTCTTTTTCTTTGAACTTCATCATTCGTACGTCAATCCCATTATTGATAAAGTTATCTGATATTTTTATAGCATCTTGTATAGCATCATTATCAAGAGCTAAATAAATAGTTTTTACTCTTTTTTCTATTATAGTCTTTTGTAACTTGTCCATAATTGTTTTACCGAAAAGAGGGATAGCATTTCTTTTGAAAGCCATAGCATCAAATACACCCTCACATAAAATAATTGGTTCATTCCAATTAACAAACAACTCAAATCCTATCACGTCTTTAGTTGTAGGTGTATTTCTATATTTAAGTGTACTCGTATAAAAATCTCTTCCGACAAAAAAATTCAGATTACCATTTTCATCATACGAAGGAACAATTATTCTATTTGAATACAATCCCTCATCACAAAAACCTATATTGTATTTCAGTATATCACTATCGGTTATACCTCTTTTATAAAGATAATTAAGAGCATGTCTTTTCACAATACTATCATTCCCGTTCCATAGAGGTTTAAATTCATCTGGTAATGATATTGATTCTTTCTCTTCTGTCTTTTTACTTTTAGTCGAGTAACTAAAATCACCAAGTAGTTCTTTTAATTCATCAAAATGTTGATGACTAGCTCCTACTTTTTTAAATAACTGAAACAGATTATGTCCACCTTGATTACTTACCCAACAATGCCATTTACCAGTTTCTACATTTACTTGTAACTTCGGTTTGTGATGTGATATAAAAGGACTCCACCACATATACTCGTTATGTTTCTTTAATTTTTTACCTGAGTTGTTAAGAACTCTATTTAATAAATTTATAGTTTTATTCATAAAAAGTTTTTCCTACTATACGTTCCGACGTATTTTTATTATGAAAGTCTATCCAATCATTTTCTTCAGTCAAATCTTTTAACCCAACAAAACCATATTTATCGATACGAGGTATGTGATATTCGACAGGACGATAATGTAAGAATAAATTTACAAAGTGAGTGCCTTCATAAGGATGTATTCTAGCATGTAAAAGTTTTGAACCTTCATATAAAAGTATTTCACTCGGTCTCAAATAGACTTCATGTACTTTATTATCATAACCATATATTTGTAGTGGCCAATCGTGTTTATCATCTTGGTCTATGTTTACAATCGAACTTATAACGTGAGTGTAAGGTTTATCAGCATGTGGTTGTAAATATGAACCATTGATATATTTTCTAGGACCATATCCCATACTTGCTTTTAATTCAAACCCACACCAATCTTCGTGAACTTTCTTAAGATTTTCTAATACTAATGTTGTGAAATCATGATTATATGCTATGTAAGCAGCAGGACCTTCTAAATCTTTAACATTAGCTATACCATTTTTACCAAGTCCACTTTCTTCCAGATAAAAATTATTGATATTATCCTCATAATAATTTCTTATTTGAAAGAATAGTTCCTCAGATAGTTTACGTTTTGTAAAGCCATCTTGAGTGAGTCTAGGAACGTATTTTAATTGATTTAATTGATTTTCAGTAAACTGATAATCTTCAATCACTAAGTAACTCCAATAATTTATCAAATTCTAAAACAGCATATGTTTTAGTTCTGTTTCTTTTAAATATCAACAAAGGAACGTGACCTTTACTATTTTTTTCAGCCTGTTCTAATGATGACCAGATGTTTAGTTTTTCTTGATTTTTACACTCGATTGAAAAAGGAAATAACTTTCTTGCTGCAGGAGACAAAAGAACATCCTCACCACTATCTCCCATAGTAGTTGAACGAACATCATCTTCTTCTAATTGTGTGAATTTCTCTAAGAGTAAATCTCTTACGTTATTCTGTAACCTTTTACCTTTATTCTTAGCAGAACGTGGTTTCATATATTATTCTTTTCTTTTGGATTAATAAAACATCCGTTAATAACTATTAGGTTAAAACCTCAAATTAAAGTTTATTTTTTACTTTCAAATATTCTCGTTTGCCCCATCTTTCCGCCTCTTCTTCGAATTTATTATCATCGTGAAAGTCACCGCCTTTTTGTACTGCCATCTCACCTGCTATACTATATAGTCTTTCATATCTTTTTACACCTAATTTTTTTCTGTCTAAGGCATGTTTGATTTCATGTAGAACCGTGACGAGAAATCTTTTCATGGTTGGATAGGAAGGTCTAAGATTAATTGTATCTGTTATCCAATCATAATCAGCTAAATCTTTACCTCGTGTGAATTGTATTTTTGATTTTAAACCATATTTTTTTACTAATGATGAAGCTATTTCATGATAATCAACTCTCTCTAATAGAAGTGATTCTGTTAGATTGTCAACAACTTTAATTACTCTATCATCAAAGGGTTCAGGTAGTTCATTGATTTTATAATAACCCCAATCAATATGTTCATGACCTATATGAGCTGTAATTTTCTTATCACCTTTACAAGTAAACACATGAAAATCACCACCATTACTTTTTTTAGCTTTGTGAGAAAACTTAATTGGTTTACTTAACATGATTTGAGTTTCTTCTGTAAACTCTCTATGAGCTCCTTCTTCAGGTGTCTCATCGACTTGTATGTGACCTTTAGGTATTTCCCATCTTCCGTTAGTATTTTGAACACATAACATTTCATCACCGACAACATAAGCTATTCCAGCTGCATGTTTTGAATCTTTATTTTCTAATATATTTTTTAGATTAATCATTGACATTCTTCACACTTACAATCAGATGATGGAGGTTCTGTACGTGTTATTTCATTACCTTGTGAATCATAAAAAGTCATCGTATCAGAGTTAGCCCATTTAGGTTTAGTGATGATATCATCGACGTTAATATTTTCTACAAAACAACCACAATCGTCACATCTTTTAGATAAAGATTGTTCACCATTCTTGATGGATAATCTAATCATTATCTTCTACCGTATATAGGAATATTACCTTTGTCACCTTGTTTAGCTAACCACTTTTTGTGTTGGTTAGCTGTTCTACCTTCAGTAGCCCATTTTTTATTTAGGGTCGCTCTTTTCCTTTTTCTATTTTTAGCTTCTTTACTTGGCATCTTTTCCTCCCATAACTTTTTCAACACCAGCTATTCCAAAACAACCTAGTGTTATATATAGAAAACTATTGTAAACAAAATCATTGATAGGTAATTCTAAACCCATGTAACCAGTAACTAAATCTACTGCACTATACATACCCATTATTGTGAATGATAGAAAACCTATTATAGTTTTTTCATTAAATTCGTTTTCGTCTTTAAAAATATCCTTAAAAGCCACGATTACCACTTTCTACAAGACCAATATCTTGCCTTATGTCTTGGTCCTGGATTATCACAATTATGTCTAGCTCTGAATGATTTACGAGCTTCAGGATTTGATTTTCTAATTCTCATAGATTTTCCTTTGACAGAACTGCCTCCATGTCCAAAGTTTACTTTGACTACATTACCTTTAGGATTTTTTACATATACTTTAAACTTTTTTGTATCACCTTGCATTATTTTACCAAGTTTTACTTTACGACCTTGATATTCAGCTTCATTCATAGGTTGGTCCTCAAACTCAAATGTGTAACCACAACTTTCACCTATATTGTTTTCCCAATATATTTCATTTTCACCTATCCACACATCAGTTTTGATACCTTCTTTTTTGACACAATTAGGATATGTTTTACCGAACATCTTCTTTGTTCCTTTTTTCTCATACCCTTTCCAACACTTTTCACATAAGCATCCAAAAGATTCTTTGACTGGTGCTAAACCTTTTCTTTTTCTTTTCTTAGCCATAGTGTCCATATATTCTTTTTTAGATTTGTTACCCCAGTTTTTAGCACCGACTTTACGACACTTAACAAGAGCTCCTGAAGCATAGGCTGAAGGCCATACATCATAACGTGCCTTTACTTTATGATAACATGCGTCTTTCTTTTCATAAATATGTTCTGCCTGTTCTGCACATTCATTATGTTGACAAAATTTCATTACGTTCTCCGCTTTTGTTTTGACTCTAATAGGTTTTTTTCCTCCGCCTCTTAAATCTGAAGTTCCTCCTCTACCTGCTTTATTCTGAGCTGCTCTTTTTCTTCTAGTAGCACTTTGTTTTTCTTTTTTACTCATTGAACGAGCTTTAGAAGCAGGAACACATTTAGCATATCCACGTTTTTTACCACTCGTACCACAAGGTGGATGTGAACCATCTTTTCTTTTCTTTCCGATATTCACCCACTTATCTTTAAACCACTTTCTTAAATTTTCGTTAGTGATATTACCACAATTTACACATATATTGTCTTTAATAGTTTGAATTTGTTTTTTAGTCAAGTTCATTTTATTTTCCTAATATACGTTTAGCATATTCTTCTTTTGTTGCTTCAGTATTTCCCTTTACAACATCTAATACAAAATTTATTGTCTTATCATTAGCAACTAAGTCACCACATCTAGCTGTAACGGTTCCTTTCAATCCATCTATGATGATTGAACCTGTCACACCTGCAAATTGTTTGAATAACTCTGTATCTATAATGTGTTTACCTTTATCTTGTTGCCATTCAGGTACACTATAAGTCGTATAACAAAAATCTCTATGGTCTGCAGGAAAAGAATGTTTGATAGATTCATCAACAATATAAACTTTATCGACTTTAGTGATTAACATTTTATATTTACCATACATTTCAGGTAAAGTTACATCATACCAACCATGTTCTTTGTCACTCTTATATGTAGCTTCTCCTAGTAGTTCTGTTAACTCAGTAAGATAAGCATCTGCGTCAGCATTCTGAAAAATACCTTTTTCTTCTTTTAATTGTAATGTTGGTAGAGATTCTCCAAATTTTCTATCGAAAACGTATTTATTCTCTTTAAGTAAGTTTTTTAACTTAATCATTTCCAATCCCACACTTTTATGAGGTTATAGGTTACTCCTATACCCCATATAGGTTCTGTCAAACCTGTTATTTGATTATATGTTACACCTAACATAGGTCCTATTGAAATTTGATTTCTTGGTGGTTTGATTTTAATCACCTCACTTTTACCACCTTTTATTTTCAAATTCAAAAATTCATTATCTGGGTAGATAGCTTGAAATTCATATCTATCTAATTTTTCTATTTGAGGGGGTCCTAAATTAAGTTCTCCTTCAAAATCAGCAATAGTCTCTGAATTAATTATCTTATTATCTTTAATTCTTAATCCAGTCCTCCCGAACACTTTTATATAATTATCTTGTTTTCCAAATTCCTTTAAAAAAGGAACCGTAGAAGCTTCAACATTTAGTAATTCTAATTTCATCAAATCTAATGTATCTTGAAGATTCTGTATTCTTTGTTCGTATTGTTTACTCCATTTTACAATTTCATATAAATCAGTAGAATATTTTTTAATTCTGTCATCTTGTTTTTTATTGTCTTTTTGAAGTTTTGACGTTATTTGTGATAAACTATCAATATATGATTCATTATTCTGAATCATTACATCTTGTCTAGCACTATCATTTTTAAGAAAATCTACTTCTTGTTTAGCATAAAAATAACGTACTCCTATAATGGTCAATACGGTGATTAGATTTATTAAGTTTATACCTATTATGTAACTTTTTTTCATTTTGATAACTCCTTACTTGCGTAATCTTTTAAGACATCAGGTAACCATGCATGAATAAAAAGAGCTCCACTCAACTTCATAGCTCTCCACCAATGTTCCCAATATCCCATATTATGTTCTTTGAGATGTTTCATCATTTCAAACTTTCTGTTGCTTTATCGATTGCCTTTCTCACAGCTCCACCTAGTTCACTCTGATTGAAAGGTAAAGTTTCTTCTATTTGTAAAGCTGTAGCTGTAATATTTGTCTCTATTGTACCTGTTCCTCTTCCTGTCATCACTCTACCTGTAGCTACTTCTTGTACTAATACGTTCATACGAACTTCTGTTTCTGTTTTTCTACGATTAAATATACCTATAATACTGAAAGCCTCATCAGGTCTACCAACATAAACGATTTCTGCTGTGACAACAAAATTAGCATTGTCATCATCAACCAATTTATATCTACTATCAGAAAATGTTTCTTCTAATAACTGACGTACTCCCATCGTGACTCTATCGTCTTTTATACCTGTATTTTCAGATACCCTTACAAATTCACTAATTTTTAACGTAGGAACAATTAAGTCTTCATCTAATATAGCAGGTTGAGGTAAATTAGCCTCTTTTTGTTTTTGTAATCTTTTTTCACGTTCATTCTCACGTTCTAATCTTGAACGCATTATCTCACCTTGACCAGATGCTATTTCCATCATAGCAAATCCAAGTAGTAAGAAAATTAAAAATCTACGTTTCATTTTTGTCTCCTAAAAATAAGTCCCAAATAATAATGAAAATGTTTTATTTCTTTCACCGTAATCATTCACTACGGTGTTATATCCCATTGACAAACCTACATTAAATGTAAATGCTGTTCCTACTTTCCAATCAAATGATAATGTAGGAAAAAATATTACAGGGCTTCTTAAGAATAAATATCTACCACCTTCAATATTCCCTTCATAATATCTCAATAGAGTATATGCTATGTAATTTGAAAAAGTTACTTTACCAAAAGAAAAGTTAGCCGGATATCTCAAAGCATATAATCCTGTTATATTTCCGAAACCTACACCACTTACATTACCATAACTCAAAGTTAAGACAGCAGCTTCAGGATTCGTTTTCACAAGTGATTTAGCTGCTGATGTACTAATTAACCAATCCCAACCTTCAAATGTTTTATATGTAAGTCCACTAGCTGAAAGTTGTACATTTTGTTTTTTAGCCTTCCATTTGAATCCTCTACCATATGTTAATGACGTTTTTCTAAAATCATTTGTAAAATTAAAGTTTCCGTCATGTCTACTATTACCATCAAATGAAGTAGCCGTGTATACACTATTAAATTGAGTTATCCATCTGTCTAGCCCCTTCGTAGAACGTATAGCATAATTTACTTGAGTAGGGTCATTACTAATATCACTTTTAGTAAATTGTTCGGTAACGTTGTCGGCAATGACAGAAGATAATATTTCTTCAGCTACTTTTACGGCACAAGGAAACAATCTTTCGAAATCATTATAGACATTTTGTGTCCATGTTTCTAAATCACCATCTAATACCTCTTGTAATGTAAAGAACTTAGTACGATTGTAATAAGTAACTTGAAACCCTTGTTGACCATCACCACCTATAACGGTGTTTGTTCTAATAACGGTTTGTTCACAAGGGTCTACATAACTATAAAAGAATGATTGGGCAGAGATACTACTCAATAAAAATAAAAAACTAAATAACCTCTGCCTCATTCATTTTACCAACCTCGTCTGTCAATAGCTTTTATAACATTGACTACGGCTGTCTCCATAGCTTTATTTGATGCGGAACTAAGTGAACTTTGATTCCAATCCATATTTGGATTTATTAAAAATCCCTTACCTATGGTTGACGCCGTTCCTCTTCCACTACCTACAACATATTGTGTGTTTTCATTGTTGATAAGTTTTACTTGTATACCAACAAATGTTTCGTTGATTGTTTCAACCTTACCCGTCTTTACTTCTTCTTTTAGATTTACTCCAAAATCATAGATGGTTACAGAAGCCGAATATTTAGCTTTTGTAATCTTGGCTTTGTTAGCTTTCAAATCATTCATAATTAAAAGTTGCATATCTCTTTCGGCTTCTATCAGATTAAATCTACCGATATAAGAGATTACATTCTGTAGTTCTTGAACAAGACCCATAGAAACTCTCTTCTCAGCTAGTTCAGGATATCTTTCTTCTAACTCTTTATTAAACTTTAAATCATAAAGTTTTAATCCATCAACTTTAGTTACAACAACTTCATCTAAAGATTTTTGTTTTTCATATTCACCGACATATTGTTCAGTAGATACCGAAGCTGCACAACCAAAGAATACTAATACTAATGGTAATATTTTTATCATTTGTCTCTCCATATACTTGGTTTTTTATCACCATCTTTTTTCTTATCCATCCAAGAATCTTCACCGACTTTATATCCGATGTAATATGAAACACCTGCAACAACTAATGTCTGAATCATACGACGTGTTCTCATCTTCTTACGATTTTGTCTAACCACCATTTGTCTGTTTTGAACATTCTGTTTCTGATTCATTTTCATGTGTGCTCTTTTATGAGCGGATTCATATTTTTTGAAATCCCAATCTTGAATTGTTTTTACTACTTTTTCACCTGTAGTTTCTTTGACTTCTTGTCCGAGTAACATACTGCCAAAAGATAGTGTCATTGTTATTACAAATAATAACCAAAACTTTTTATTATTTTTCATTATTCTCTCCTTGTGGTTCTTCTACCACCATTACTTTTTCCACTACCACCTCGGTTACCACCTTTGTTTCCACCACCTCGGTATCCACCTTTATTTCCACCATTGTTAGTACGTCTTCTGTATTCACCACTTCTTTTTTTCTTTGGTTTGATGTAAACATATTTAGGTGTGTCTACATAATAATTTACACCATAGTAATAATCCCTATAGTTTTTATTCCAATAGAGGTCTGAATATGAGTTTCTAAAATGTACATCATAATATACGTTGTAATACGCTTGAGAAACTTTTGTACTATCGTTTGGTAAGACAGGTTCTCTGTCAAAACTACCAATCGAAATGCCGATAATTAAACCAGCTATGAGTTCTAATATTCCCATATATCTCCTATCTAAAATCTGATAAAGGGTCTTTAAGTAGTTTTTCTAACTTCTTAATTTCTCTTTTTAGATTTTTGATTTCATTGTTTAAGTTAGCTACATCTTTATCATAAGACTTAACTTTAGGTGTTTTCATACCATCAACTTTTTCACGAAGGTATTTAAAATCTTCATCGTACTTTTCAAGTTTAGTTGTTACTAACTCTATGTCACTTGCTTCAGCAAATCCTTCAACGATTTCTTCTAAACCGTCGATACGACCAGTAAACGAATACCAACCTGCTATACCCGTAGATAGTACTGTTACAAGTGCTATGATATTTTGGATTGATAATCCAAACTTTTTATTTTTTAGTTCTTCGACTGCAGCTTCCGCGTCGACTACTTTATTCTTCGCCATTTTACAACTCCAAGTTTATTGTTAATCTAAATGTATTACTTACTGGTAGTGTCTCATCTCCGTAGATATAACTCATACCTATGAAGTATTTATCATATTTTAAATCCATACCAAAAGTCGGATATTTTAATTCATGTGTGGTATCTGTATAATATCCAAATTTACCATAAATTGTAGCTTGATTTTTTACTTCGTATTTATATGAAGTACCCATACCAGATGTTACGTGTCCATTATAAATATTATGTTGCTCGTAGAACATCCATTGTTTATGCGGATAAGTAAAAGCAACATTTAAACTCGTAGGTAATTTAGATTTATAAGTACCAAAAGTTGGAGCAAATCCAAAGTTTTTTATAGATACATCCACATCTAAATCTTTATAAACTTTTGGTAGGTATGTTGCTACATCAAATGTGGTTCCGTGTGTTTTTTGTGTGTATAAATCATGTGATAAAAACTTACCAGTCACACCTATATTATATCCTTTTATCATACCTCCCCAACTGACACCCCAAACTGAACTCATGGGTGAAAATCTACCAGTGACCACACCTTTAGTATCTGTTTCTAATTGTTCTCCATAATTAAATATTAATGTATGTACATCAAATGAACCTCTAGCTAAATTAAAGTGCATATAATTCATGTCATCAACAACACTACCTAACCAATTTACTCTCGTAAATGTAAATCTATCAGAATCAAGATGATTTCTAGCAGGACTCATCATTGGTAACGTTACGTTTCCAATCGAACTCGTGTGAGCAGACGGAGATAACATAAGTAATTTATTAGCTTGTGCGAATATACTACTAAAAAGTAATAATGTCAAGAATATTTTTTTCATTTTTTTCTTTCTACTCTTTCAGCAAACCACACGATAAGTTTCATCGTATAATATAATGCTGGTAACATCAGTGCTATTACTAAAAAGAATTGCCATTCACTCATTATTTTATCACCGTAAATTTATTAGCTTTTAATTTCTTATTTGTTTGTAATACAAAAATATAAACACCAGGTTCTAACTTTTGATGTTTTTCATAAATACTCATTTCTGGTATCCAAATACTTGGTTCATTTGTAAAGTCAAAAGTATGTAGACCCTCGAAAACATATTCATTTAATAGTGTTCCTATTCTCTGACCCATTGAATTTAAGATATATAATTTAACATCTTGTGACTCATCTAGGTAAAATTGAAATACCGTGTTTTCTTTAAATGGATTTGGGTAATTGTATGTGATACTTTCATCATCAGGTTTTGAACCACCAAAAGCCCAATACTTATTCCAAACCTCTACATAACCATCACTCTTGTGAACAAGTAAGTCTTCACCATTTGGTGTTGAAGCTGCACTCTTACCAACAAACTTAATAGGAGCTGTATATAATTCCTCAGCTTCAGGAAACTCGGCTTCAAATAATAATTTAAGACCTATCATTTCTTTAGTTATATGATAGGTTTCTGGTGCGTTACCAGGTGAGTAATCAATACCACCAAAAGAAACTTTCTGCCAACCATTAACTGGTTCATGGACATTTACATATGTCATCCAAGGGCCTGGTAGAACATCGGTCTTCATATCTATAAACTTTAGAGCTCTAGTATCAAACTCTACCTCAAACTCAAAACCAGCAACGATAACACTATCATTAGGTATGATTGTTAATGGTACGTCAATCTGATTACCAGATTGTACTCGTACTGTAGAATCTGCTGGTAATG
>Ga0208158_1000554_pt1 | contig 13132 bp, 9 predicted proteins | sample 8_EtaG_FD_184081 | JGI IMG/M metagenome (GOLD analysis project Ga0208158, IMG submission 184081) | Marine viral communities from the Subarctic Pacific Ocean - 8_ETSP_OMZ_AT15162 metaG (SPAdes) (version 2) | ecosystem: Environmental > Aquatic > Marine > Oceanic | place: Pacific Ocean | collected...
ATGGCATATGTATTGCCCTAACCACTCATGGGCTAACGTGGACAACGGTCATGTCTGGCAGCATGCTAATGGTTCATGGCATTGCCTCCATTGTGAGAAGCAGCGTGGGAATAGTCAGATGAAAGGCGAACCTTGGTTTAGTCGCAAGGACCAAATAGCCTACGACAAGAATAATGGTAAGGCTTTCAACACCACTGACAGGTACCTGCAGCGAGCGCAAGAGGCCCTCAATTCCCATAGAAGTCAAAAGGAGTGGGAGGCACAGAACCCACCTGAACCTCAGACTCCACCATACACTGATTTAGGTTGGGGGGTTCAAGAGAACCTCTCTCAGGGTACTCAAGACCCTCAGACTCGTTTCAAACAATAACCTCAAAGCCTGCACCCTGTAGCGGTTGACGTGTCCGGTCGTAAGACATGGTGGTCTGTTCTCAAGAAGAAGAAAGACTGGGAGGACCTCACAGATGAGGAAAAGGACGAAGTGTCCAGACAGGAGTGGGAAGAAGACCAAGATATCATAGACATGGATGTCGAAGGGGGCTATGAAACCGATACTGGCCTCGATGATGATGAGCAAGACGCTTTCGACGATAAAGCCGGATGGACTGACTACACTAAGGACGAGCAGGCCCAGAATCCGATGCTGGCGTCTTTCATGAGGGAAGCGAACGGCAAAGCCGAGGAACTATTCAAGAAGCGGAAGCATAAGGAGTCTCTGTTAAATGATGCTGAAGGCGAAAAGTATGCGAAGTTACAGCGTGATATCGAGGCCATCGATGCGAGTCTCAACGTCCTAGGGGAGGAAACTCAACGAATATCACGCCTGACTGGTGGCATAGTACAAGAAGAACCTGCGTTAATGCACCCTGATTGGGCGTATGGTACGAACCCGGATGACAAAGAGGCTACAGCGGAGGAGAATTTCGTCGCTATGATGGGAGAGACCATGCGTAGTGATAAGACAATCTCACAAGTGCAGAGGGACTTACTCCTAGGCACATTCCTCTTGAGGGCTAATGATTTAGTTGATGTCATCCACTCGAGGAAGAAGATAACGGAAGACGGGGAAGAAGAGAAGGGTGAGAAGGGTGAGAAGAAGGAGAAAGAGCCAGACGAGGAGGTAGAAGGTGATACCCGAGGCATGCGTCATAGGTGGAAAGACCCACAAGGGCAGTTACGCAATTACCTATGGAGGCATAACAAGTTGTATAAAATCGGAGCGAGGCCTGACGGTCGTGCTGATTACGTCCAGAGGGACACTCTCTCGCAGGACGAGATTGACCACAATACTAATCTCCTGAATAAGGAGAAAGAGCACGCCGATAAGATAGTGGCGAAGATAGCCCGTGACATTGGCGTTGATTCAGACTACCTCCTCAATGAGATGACATACATCCTCCCCTTTTACCTAACAGACCCTAGTGTGATGAGAGGGATTGGTGCTCTCGAGGGCGAGTTCGATGAATTAGATTGGAAAGAGAAGTACTCTAACGTCATGGATGCGAGGGATAACACACCTGAGGGGTCAGCGGAACGCAAGAGTCTCGATATACAACTCAAACGTCTAAATACACAAAGGGAGGGAGAGGTAGGAGAGCGGCAGGCTTCCATCAATAAAGGACTGGAGAAGTTGTACTGGGCCCTCACTAACGCCATGCAGGCTCTAGAGATGAAGGTCATAGGCCCTGTGCAGGCCTTTCGGAAGTACAAAGACAATGAGACCATGACACAACTATTCAGGAGCGTGATATCGGACGGGAACATACCCAACCGCTCAGGTTACGCCCCAGGTCTGTTCGAGGAGGATAAAGGCAAGGGTTACCACGGCCATGTATCTTACCCCCCTCAAGTCTTCAACCCTGTCTATTACAAAAAAGGCAACTGGTTAGATTTGAAAGAACTAGTGGAGACAGAGGGTGCTTGCTTGGATGAGATGCAGATGCAGTTGAATCTAGATGATAGTTTCAACAGGAGTCATTTCATCGCTGATTTGAGGGATGCGTGCGCTAACAAAGCACCACCGTCGTATGTGGATGAGGATGGGATAACACGTTTCCCTGAGGAGACCGCCGAACAGAAAGAGATGAAGACGGAGAGAGTAAAGGCAATCCTAGCATCTATCATGGTCGAGGATAGCGATGGTGACTTCTCATTCAACCCTGATTTAGTGAAAGGGCTATTCTCATCGTTCAGCGCGCGACATGGTGGGGGATGCACTTGCGGGCAATGTGAGCACAACGCTGCCAACATGATTAGTGGTGTAGCCACTAGTTATCGCTTGGACCACCCGACTTACGATGTGACCAATCTAGGGGGTCGTGGGATAAGAACACTCGCTGACGCTTTCACTGAAGCAGCGCGTGCTGAATTGGCGTACACGGTGCATGACACTAGAGAGATACAGAAGCGAATCATCGAGATGAAAACAAGGGCTAAGCGACTCAAGGAGGATGGTGATATCGCGGCAGCGATGGACTTGGTGCGAAAGGCCAGTAAGTTGGAAGGCAGCCTACAAGCCAAAGAGGTCACATCCGATACTGAGATGGGAGATATCTCCAGTGATGACCCAATTCCCGACCAGTGGTATGCCTCACCACCCACTAATGTGGACTTGGCGAGGACATCACAAGGCATGATGGAAGAATTCGGGTTGGTGAGAGGTCAATTAGTCAGAGGGGGGCGCCAAACCAGACCGACGATGCGTCAACCTTACGGCTGGGCTGAGAGGCGCATACAGGCTATATTCTCCCAATTAGGAGAAGATGATGACGGGGAGTGGAGAGATTACGATGAATCCACTCGTGATTATACAGACAGGATGGGGTGGGTCGAATGGGGCTTGCGTTACATCGAAGAAATGCAGGGGGCTAAGGGTAAATGGTGGCAGTCAGAACGAGGTCTCACAGAAGGGATGGGCGAATGGTTGGAAACAAAGACTGACTTGTATTCCAGACTGACGACCATGCAAGACGCGTTGGGAGAATGCCTCACCTTGCCCACTTACAGTTTCGAGGGAGGTGAGCAAGTCAAGACCGGAGAGGTCCAAGGATTCCTAACCAAGAAGGGTGATTTCAAGGAAGGCTACGGTCCTAAAATGATGAGATTATCGAGAGATACTAAGACAGAACCTGAAGAACTCCAGCGTATCCTCTCAGACGAGTCTGATGCTGGAGTCATCGGGGAGCATATCCTAGGTGTGGCTCTATTCGACCAAGTAAGCCGTGTAACAGCAAGCCGTCCACAGGTCTATGGTGAAGAATGGTCACAAGTGTATGAGGAAGATGAATCTAGTAGAATGGGGAGTGGCGCTCTAGGGATACAGCATGAGAAGTCCCCCTTACCAGGCGAGTTGTTCTGGGAACCTGAGATGCTGGAACCTGTCAAGGACACTTCGGGCAAGAAAGAGGAATGGAAGACTGAAGGTGACGAGTTCTTCTACAATGAAGCCACAGGTAGTTGGGAACAAAGCCAGAAAAAGGTAGTGAGGGCATTACCTGGGACCATGGGGGGAGAGATGGGGTACATGACATCTCGCTCTGGACCTGCACATGGAGAGGTTCTGCAGACTAAGAGGCACAGGAGGGATTTCGCGACTGCGGTGACACCACAGGGCCGTAGAGTCAACAGAAGGAGGTGGCGCTGGAACAAGAAAGAGAAGAGGAGGGAGTGGCCTGATGGCTCACCAGTCCAGGACCCCCCTCATATAGGCCGTGGTAAATACATCATGGACAAAATGGCACTCAAAAAAGTGCGTGACAACGCTACTGTATTCACCAAGTCACTAGCGACTCGTATGGAGAACATGGAAGGGACGCCTACACCTCACACCATAGGTAATATCCAGCCTTACGAGATGTTCCCTCTAATGGCTGTTGCTTTGCAGCACGGTCTACCTCACCATATAGATGCCAATGAAGACTTGACTGACGACCAGAAGGCGTACTTCAAGGAGATTCTGGCGCAAGCGATGGATGGCAAGTCTCTGTACTTGCACTACATGGTGCATGACAACGAAGACTTCCAGTCGGAAGAAGAAGACCAAGACGCTCATTTCTTGGACCGAGAAGATTCATTCCAGCCTTACGTTCGTGCAGTCTGGCGCCTTCTCGCACATGATAAAGGCATGATGGATTGGCCAGACCCGTTCGAGAGAGTCCCAGATAGGACTGGGGTGGATATACCAGTCTATACTACTAGAGCGTTCCAGAATGACACTAACGCCGCCCAGTTATGGGACCAGATATGTTACGATGTCATAGATGACATGCTCAACCGAGAAGCCAGGGCTGAGAGGATACAAGCCGCTTTCGGAGCCACCAGGGAGGGTGGGAAGATGACATATGACATAAGTGACCAGAACAGGTTCAATGTGACTTCTGGGAAGTCACGATGTAGTGGCCCTGTCGGTTTGAGTTGTGGTGGTGATGGCTATCTCAATTACGAAGGGATAAGGAGACTGCTAATCCTCAAAGGGAACATATCAGGTAAGATAACCGGCCCGGAACTACAGGAATACCTAAAGTCTCAATTGGATGATGGTAAAATTCAGCATTACGGGGACTCCGACGACTGGAATACACAAGCACTGAGAGAGGCTCGCTTCTTGGGCATCCATCATCGAAATGCAGGTGTCACCACACTCCGCTATTCATGCCCGTTCTGTGATGGGAAGGGGGTGTGTGGCGGGTGCGAGGGCACAAAGGTGGAGAGCATGCCTGCCTCGTTAGAAGAGCCGTACAGGGCTATGATGGATTCCGTTGCTCGACTCTACGATGAAAGTGTGCAGAGGAACATAGCCAAACTGTACCCTGACAGCGATGCGATAACTGTCCCTGACCAGAGTCTCCAGGCTTTCTGTGAGGAGAATGGATTCGATGACATACTAGATGGTAGATTGCCCGAAGTGTCCGGCCCGCCGAAGCCCCCGTACGAGGAACCGTCTAGAGAGAGGGGGAAACCACCTAAAATCACCCCAATGCCTGAGCGTGAAGTAGGTCACAATGCTCTAGACAAAGATTCCCTGACTGACCCCAGCCAGCGTGTGACTGCTGCTAAGGCAGCGGTCGCCTCTAGCAAGGGCGGTGGTCGATGGGTAGAGGGGGAACTCGATGAGGAGGGTAACGAGAAGGAACCAGGTTGGGAATTTGATAATCGGGACAGCCCATGGTATAAGACGTTACAAGAAGATGCTCGTCATATGAGTTACAGCGCTAGGACAGGTGACGAGTTACTGAAGAAGGAAGAGATACGGAAGATGAAGAACGTCTTGGCTGAGTGGGAGAGCAAGCGGGACGCTCTACGTATTCTCGACGAACAAATGGACCAAATAAAGGCGAAGAATCCAGATTGCCAGGCATGTCAGACCAAATCATGTTCTAAGCATCAGACGTCCCAGCAGATATCGAAGAGAAGAATCAAAGTGAAGATTGATGGAATGAGGGGTCAGAAAGACACTCTATATGACGTTGGTGTGTACGGGGACGATATAACGACCAATGTCTTGAATCGTGCTATCAGTGAGTTGAGGAGGGCTCATGATTTGATGACGGGAGGGGACCTCGAACAAATGCACAGTTTCCAAGCCAGAGTACTCTACAAGATGGAGCAAAGCAGAATAGCCGGTGAGAAGGAGCGTCCTAAACGAGAATACGCTGGTAATTACAGATATGCCAGGGATGAGGTGAAGAACCTAAATGAGGGATTCAGATACCAGAGACCGGATAAACCTCGATATGTCTGGAATGCGAGTTTGTCAGGACACCAATTACCACCTTGGGACAATGATACGGAGGTGGCTCTGATGCAGAGTGATAGGGTGTTTAACTTAATGGTACTACTTGAGCAATTGAGGAGTCTCAAGATGCATGACCCACAATACGCTGGTGATTTGAAGAAGTGGCGACAAGGTATTGAAACAGCGAACCTAGCCACACAGCAAATCATAAACGCGAAAAAGAAAGAGTTGGAAGCACTAGAGAGTGATGACTGGGTGGATGAATACGCTGACATGGATGAGGCGCATTGGAGGGCAGACTTGAGGAGGAATTACATGATTCAGTCCCTCAAGGAGCACATTAGTGTATTACAGGAGTACAAGGATGTCAGGGATAGTAAGAAGTCGAGGAAGGCTTACAAAAAAATGCTAGATGACGAGGCTAAAACAGCCTGGAGTGTATCTAAACCCTTGACTAACGTCAATCACTTGGAGGCTGCAGAGCAGAGTTTCTACGATTACATGAGAGAAATCATGTATAACACATCCACAATCTTCGCAGGTCTCTACCGTGAAGACTACAGAACTCGTGGGAAGAAACGCAAAAAGATAGTTGAGGCGGGTGCTCCTACCGAAGCAGAGTGGGCAAAGATTCGCGCTGGGCTCACTGAACCCTCACTTGATGACTGGTCATGGTCATTCACTGAGCCGTCATCCATAGAGGAATTGCAGGAACTGGTCATGCAAGAAAGTAATGAGTTGAATCAGTTCTTCAGAGAGGCCCCGTTCGACTACGACACTAATATCCAGGCAGAGATTGAGGCATCCAAGGCAGCCTATGAGACTCTGAAGACTGCATCTTGCAGTTGCGGTACTTGTAGTCACCGTAAAACACAAAGTGAGCAGGAACTATCTCCTCAAATCGCAGCCATACGAGCGCATATGGATAGGAACGAAGTTCTAGGGGATGCAGACCGCGAATTCCTAGAGGCGGCTCAAGCGAAATGCCCTGTACGCAAAGCGATGAATGTACAGCACAATACTCGTTATACAGTACTAGAGCCTGGTTTGGTGGAAGAGGATGACGCTGACAAAATTTGGCTCGATAATGCCACTGTGTTCACTCGAAGTGGGGACATTGATGTGGTTGAGCATGGTCGAAATCTTCTGAAGAAGAAACTATCAGACCGCTTACCACTATCCTTCGCTAAAACGGAGCGGAATAAGATACTCAAACTCCATGATGAGCAGGTATGGCTGGAGAACACTAGAGAGAGAATGCAACGATTCTTGGCTCCTTTGTATCACCTTTCTAAGAATGGTACTAAACTCACCGATTCAGAGGGCAAGGCATTATTGGAAGAGGAGATGAGTCCGCAGGAGATTGCACTTTACGCATCTCACCATTTCAGTGATATGGGGCGTGGCCCTTCTTGGCTATACAACCTTCTTTCTCAGATGCAGAGCATAGAGGATGCTGATGGGGAGGAAATCCCTTGGAATCTTGATGGGATGTTCGATGAGTATAATAATCGTCGGGGTATCATGTCCCCTCTCTCCTACTTGGTCGAAGTGATGCAGTATGATGATGCATGGCATGAGCGGTATGATGACTTACAGCAAGAAAAGGAAGAGGTCACTCACCCTACTGAATTGGCTGAAATCGAGGAGAGGGAAGCGGCTATGCTGAGGGAGGCTAAGACAGTCGTGAAATCTTCAGGGTACGCTTACCATCCTGCCTTGAGCAGTGGTAAGCCCTGGCCTACTAAGGGTCAAGACCTAATGGACTCTTATGGGTACGAGATAAAGGATAAATATGCAGATAACATGGAATTCGGGTCTGAGAAGAAACCTGACCCACTAACACAACTTAGAGTGGAGGCTGTGAGTATGGACCTCAACGATGAGAGTCAGTCTGACCCGTTCCACACCTTATCTATCGCACTGGCTCTAGTAGAAGGTAGCCCTATAGAACGCCTCCCTAGTGGTGTGAGGGACAATGGTGCCGACGAAGAGCATTTCATTAGATTCGACTGCCCTAATGGGCCTGTCCTAGACGCTTTGCAACAAAGAGTGAATAAGAAATATCTCAATCGTTGGAAGAGGTTAGGGACGATTGCCCCGAATATGCTAATGAGGATGGCATACAACGGGTTCTTGAATTTAGGCCCTGAGCAGTATAACACCTTGGCTGATACTATAGCCCGCACGAACCTAGGTTTCGATTTCGCCAATGAGACTTTGGGGGATGCGGAGTTTTGGTTGGGTACACCGCAGAGTGAAGAGGATATCAAAGAGCGAGAGAAGGAACTACAAGAGTATCATAAAGAGCGTAGGAGAATACAGAGGCATATAGACGTCGCTGAGAATTCTGACGAAGTCGCTCGCCTCTCTGACATGCTAGATTCCCATCTCAATGACTTCTTACTCAAGACTGGAGGCATTGCTAGTGGTGCTGAGGTAGTATCCCCGATGGAGAATCTACCATCTTATACCATAGACCCGAGCAAGACACTCTCGGAGCCACTTCAGGAAGTCTTGAATAACTTGGACCAGCGAATTGCTATGGATGACGATGCTAAGGAGAAATACCCCCCTCTTAACACTCCTAGGACTTTACCTAGTTGGGTAGATAGTGGGGCACCTGGCAGGGATAGCGTACCTCAAACTCCCGGTACTCGTATTATCAGCGGTGAGAGGGAGCGGGAGAAAACACCCCTGTCCGAGTGGAAGAGGAATGAGTTACTGGGTGATGACGGGCCCTTGGAGGAGGGGATGACTGATGAAGAGGCACAGGAAGCCATGGGTGAGATAGATGACACCGTCTCACAACTCGCAAGTAGTAAGACATCACCCACGTTCAAGCCTGAAGGTGAGGCAACTGCGACGAGAAGGAATCGTGAGGCTAGAGAGCAGACGTTGAAGCCGGAGCCTAATATCGTCAGACCACTCAAAGATGTTACAGGAGTTGGCAGGCATGCAGGTCCAGGCACGCCAGCCAGAGCAGTGGGAGGGAGACGACCAGGTGAGGAGGAGGAGGATTACAGAGCCCGTGCTGCCGCGGCGCTTAGGGCAGACCCGTCTTTCACAGAGGAAGACAGAGCCGCTGATGAGGCCTGGCAGAAGAAGTACGGTTTCCAAACCAATGATGAGGACGATGACGTAGTAGCCACTTCATCCGATAGCCCATTAGACTTCGCATTCAGGATTCTCAAGAATATTGTTTAATTCAGTAATAATAATACCCTATATTCTCTCATGAGAAAAACATGATAAAATCAATAACACGGTCAGTCCTTCCACAGGAGGGTATATGTGCTAGTTGTGAGTCGGAGTTGCAAGGAGAGTGATGAGCATGCAACCCTTACCCCCATTACAGCCAAGTGAGTCTAGCGCCGACGAGATACGGGTTCTGGGCCTGATAACCTTCGTATCTATTCTAGTAGGAGCCGCCATAGCAGTGTTCGATGCTGACCTCTGGTTGAAGATGGAGGGCGATGTCAGAACCAATGCGGCGACTTATGCCATGGGTGCCTTCACCTTGCAAGGCATGACGTTCGTACTCTACAAACTCCTCATGCAGGAGAACCTAGACCATCGTGCTACGTTCGCTAGAATGGACAGAGACAGGTCTCGTAAGATGCAAGGCATGCAGCAAGCCATGGCTAACAAGCAGATGGAAATCGAGATGAGGATGCAGGAGGCTCAATTCATGAGGCAACTGAACATGATGGAGCATCAGAATGAGATGGAAATGCATGGTATGGATTCCGGTCTACCGCAGCACTCTGCTGAGGAGAAGGGTGGGATAGACCTTGGCGGGAGCCAGGCAGTGAGCAAGAGTCAGAGTAATAAACATGGGTCTCGTGACAAGTCTGGTAAGTTCTCCAAGAAGGGTTGATTATGGGTTGGCTATTTCACACGCCGAGTGATGATACTACCGAGGCTACACTCAAGGCTCTGCACTGGCAGAACACACTAGATAACTACTACGAGAGAGGCTGGGGCTGGCTCAGGACTCTCTTCTTCACCACCGTTGCAGTCTTCGCTACTTCCTACTACGAGAAGGTCGTAGATGTTAGTGTGTGGGATTCCACCATTGAGTGGTTTATTCAATATGCCCAAGATAAGGTGAACAGTTGGACGTGATTCAGTGAATGGTGGGAGTCGGCGGTTCAATCTTAATGGGCGCGGTGGTCTACGGGAAGGAACTCTACAACTTTCTGAAGCCCCGGAGGATAGGCGTGTACGGGCCGTCCATGGTTGGAAAGACTACGTTAGACAGGTACATGACGACTCCAGGGGAGATGGAAGACGTGGAAGAGAGGACGACTCATACTTCACGCCTAGTCGGAGGGGGACACGTGCTCCCCAAGGCTACCAGGAAAAGGGTGAGATGGCATGGAGAGAAAAGAGTCATCCACTCCGCAGACCTTGGAGGACAGCAGAGATTCTGGAACCTATGGGTGGACGACATGGTAGAAAGGCAAGTGGAGGTAGTGGTCTTCCTGATAGACGACAGGGGGAAGAACGGTACCAATGGCGACATAATCGATGCAGTAGGGGGCCTGGACTACCTCGTGGATTCATTAATAGAAAGGACTTGGAGATATCGCAGTCTCAAGACTTGGTGGAAGGGGCGCAAGTACTCACCCAAGCAGATATGGGTGGTCGCCAACAAAGCCGACAAGTGGTGGGACAAGGACGCCAACGTCCTATGGCAGGCCAAGAGGCTCAGAGAGCACAGCATATTCGACCCTTACAGGGAATCCATGGTGAAACTCCAAAAGGCAGGCATCCCCTGCCGAGTCAACATGATGGCGACCAAGATAGGGTGGAACGTCGAGCAGAGCCTACTGGAGATGCTCAGTTGGTGATATAATGGTAATGAATACAATGAACCCCTTTAGTCAGACCCCCGGACAGCCGTTGGCTACCCAGACAAGCCAAGAAATGCTGCACGTAGCAGCGAACTCACAGGTGCCTCTGGCTCAGTTGCAACAGATAGCACAGACGCAGAACATGATGCAGGACGCAGCGATGCAGAGACACATCGAGATACCCAAGGTCAATTTCTACCCTTCAAATCACGCTAACCCCAAGAAGGCGAGGAGGGCTGATATCAGGCAAGCATACAAGTTACTCGCCCCTACTAAGAGGAGCATCTTCTCACCTAGGAGGTATTGGTTTGGTGGTAAGTATGCCTTCGTCGGGGATGCTACACGATGCTGCGTCGATGGTTGTGATATCGATGAACTGCTCCGCGCAGCAGGTAACGTCTACGAGATGATAAAGGACGAGGAAACTGGTCAGTCTCTCTTCGATGAGTATTTCAAAGACCCCGTCACTGGGGCACCACAAGCCTTCCAGGCACGAGAGAAGGTCACAGGTGGGAGGCTTCTTCGGGCGACTTACTGCCCTGAGCATCTCCATCTCTATCATCTGCTCACCAAGTGGGAGAGGGCAGAGCAGGAGGAGGAGAGTGGTAGCACTAGCAGCCTCAAGTCAAGACTCAACAAAGGTGTCTCAATGGTCACGGTGCCTGTCACAGGATTAGCGATGAGAGATAACACACCACCTCAGTTGGCGCCTTACGAGCCCTTCTTCAACATGCTGAAGCAGGATAACATACCAGTGGTTCGTATCAAGGACGCCATGAAGCGAGACAAGCAGGTGATAGTCATCTTCGATATGGAGCAATTCCAGACTGGCTCTAATACAAGAGCGTTGGTAGATGCAGAGATGAGCACCCCTCCTCTTCCAGCAGAGACTCCAACTGTCAATAGCATGGGGCTCGCGGAACTGTTAAGCCAGACCGCCCCTCCCCCTGTAGCAGAGGAGCCTGTAGAAGAGGTGGTAGAATGAGCGGATTATTCGGTTCATCGAATGACATGCCCAATACCCTCTCTCTGGGTCTACCCAACAATCAGCAGTCCCTGCCCATGCAGAATTACGGGCAGCAGAACATGATGGGTTACCCCCAGCAGCAATATGATACCAGCGGTGCTGCGATGGGTGCCGGTTTCATGGGTGCTATGGGCATGAACCCAGCAGCGCCAATGGCTCCCCCCTCTGACCTAGAGGTAATGGCTGCTTTGATACAAACGAGTGCTCCAGTAGATAGATGGTTCTCCGGTCCTAACATGCAGACGCTAGTCTCCCTCATGTACAAGGTCAGCAGTCTTGCGACCATCGACGTTCTCAAGAACGCCAAGATAGTGGAGGATTCCGATGGGAACATGGGTTTCGACTTCTCAGATTTCTCTGGAGCGCCCACTGTGGATAGCGTGACCATGGAATCCAACACCTTGCAGACTGCAGCACAGGCTCAAGTGAATGCAGCGCAGCAGCAGCAGCAAGCCATCCTCAACATGGTGCAGCAGAATATGATGAGCGGTGCCTTGAGTGCAGCCATGGCTAACCCCGGCATGATGGAGAGCGTTGGGAGTGGAGTCGGCAGCGTCTTCAGAAGCATGATGGGGGTGAGATGATGCCTATCGATACTTTGAACGACATGATGTACGGCATGTACGACATGACTCAGATAAAGAAGTCATCTCTCATAGACATGATAATGGTGCAAGTCCTGAGCCTCACACTAGGGGCGTTCCTGCTAATCGCTTACTCGGCTTATGACATGAATCAGACTGAGTTGATGTACTCAATGGGAATCCTCTTCAGCAGCATGCTCCTCACCGGGACTGTCTACAAGCGTCTCGGGGACAAGGCCTGACCACTTCCCCACAGGACAATCGCTGTTGCGTAGTTTTGCTTTGTAATCTATGAAACATCCACAGAGGTCACAGCGAGCCTCTCTCCTGTGCTCGCATGTCATGCATTCAGCCTTCCGTGCCTCCCTTATCTCATCAGGGGCATGACTTCTCGTCATGATATCTTTCATGGCCTGGTTCAAGCCACTTACAGTGTCTCTGCTAATGGGAACACCGAGTACCTTTTTCGCTCGTCCCAAACGAAAGACCTTAGAGCGTGGACCTCGTCTCACGTCCCGTGAGTGGACGCGTTACACGTCAATCTTGCGCTTTCTGTCAGCACGGAGACCGCGATAATCTAGAAGAGGGACTGACTCAAGGTGCCATCATCCCGAAAATGCTCGATAAGGACATGGGATGGAGAGAAGGCACTGCAGACCGTCATTTCAGAAATCACATGGGGGAGTTCCACATGGGCTCGAATAGTGATTGTGTAGTCTGCACGCACCCCGAACGCGCTGAGGTAGAGCAGGGTTACTTCATGGGGGGTATGACTAGTGAGACGGTCGCTGATATAATCGGCTGTAGTGAGTCGACTGTGTATCATCATCTCAAGCATCACCTCAAGCCGTTGGTACAGAAGAGTGCGGCTGAGATAGTGTCAATAGCAACAGGTCAGGAGATGGACATGATGCGTAGCAATCTAGAG
>Ga0208158_1000557_pt1 | contig 13118 bp, 15 predicted proteins | sample 8_EtaG_FD_184081 | JGI IMG/M metagenome (GOLD analysis project Ga0208158, IMG submission 184081) | Marine viral communities from the Subarctic Pacific Ocean - 8_ETSP_OMZ_AT15162 metaG (SPAdes) (version 2) | ecosystem: Environmental > Aquatic > Marine > Oceanic | place: Pacific Ocean | collected...
AGGGTTTTCTTTTAACCTACGCACAACAACGTCTAGTTGATCCTTTTCATAAAAGTTTCGCCACCTATACCCATAAGCACCATTAAAAGTTTTACCATTATCAGTAAAGGATTCCATACCTTTGTTATAATAAGCCACAAATTCTACATCTTCCCTGCCTTGTAGCATCCACAACCCTTCCATAAAGTGAAAAAATGGGTTAGCATCCCTGCCTTCCCAAAAAATCACACGCTCACAAGGATTCTCGTATGTTGTTACAACTGGACCTTCAAACTCTAATGTTTGTCCTGCCCTACTGTCTTGTTCAACAACATCACCATCCCAAGTGAATGCGTCGACACCTAAGATAAATGCTTCATGAACATTTCTACTGTTTATAGTTTTTACCATATGTCATAACCTCCAATTATATTTCAGTTGATACTTTAAAAAAATCTGTCATAATTTCTTTTGTTTTAGAAACAACCTTATCTGACAGTTGTCCTGTTTCGAGTTTGCCATAAAATCCTGTTGGATTGTTATTGGCTAGTGATAGAAACTGAAGAGCCACTCGTTCCCTTTCAAACTCATGAAGAAGCACTCTATTGTTTTCATGTATGTCTCGTACAAGATCTGGGTTCATGTTAATAGTGTTTTCAATAACTTCAGCAAACTCTAATGGGGAAGCATCATGAGGCACCATCATGTAGTTTTCATAAGGTTTAAACACTTCACCTACACCTTCGTCATTAGTAGCCACTCCATAGTTCCTTGCTATAGGTATAACTCCTTCTATAATCCCATCGACGATCACTCGATTAAAATGGTCACCTATTTTTGAGTATGCAATTGACCAAGATGGGTCTATTACGCACTTGACTTGTCTTAGGTGTTCCCTAATTCGATCTTCTGTTAAGTAACCAAACCATTCCATACCATGATCTAAAGCGACATCCCATATTTTTCTACCATGATGTTCATAGCTTATATCTGGGTCTCTTTCGGGACTAACAAAATAGTTATCCTTACATTTATCTTTAGAAGTCATATAGTTGTGTTCTATCCCACCACCAGCCATACGTTTCTGAAAATGCTTTGGTAGATGTGGGATGGCTCTGACTAAATCGTCAACATGTTTCCAACCTTTAAATGTTTGCATAGATATAAACCCATCTTCTCTGTCTTCCCAATTAGGTTTGTCATCAACAGTTGTTATGTCTTGTGGGTTAAGTATCAATGCTCTAGGTACGTCTAAGACTGCAGCACCATGATACGCACAAGGATGTACACAAGCTAAACCATTTAAATGTTGAGAAATTGCACTAATCCAAGGATAGCTTTTTTGCATATTACCATCGTGAATAACAGCAATCTGTTTTATCCTATCAGGCAAATCGTATAATGCTAACCAATCCTTGTTGCCTTCGTTATCTCTTTGTTTCGTAGGAACAGGTATTTGCCACACGATTAAATCGTATTCAGCAACGTACTCTTTCCACCTTTTAAGGTTAGTATTGCCCTTATACGCAAATCGACTGTTTCTTGGAAACAACCAACCTTTTCCTTGATGAACAGGAATACCAGATCCTCTGTGTTCATAACCACTATTATCCTTTGTGGTTTTTGCCTTAATACTGTCTCGCCATACAAGTTCCATAAAGTCAACGTGATGACCTTGTAGCTTAAAGCCAGAAATTAAGTTTTCATTGTGGTTTATTATACCACCAGGACTGTTAATCCCATACATAGTTACCAATATTTTCATAGTTCCTCCTTTCTTTTGGTTACATGTTCTTCAACTAAAAGCAAATATCTTCTTAGATCTTGAATATCGTCTAAAATTCCCTCTGCTCGTGAATCTATTTCGTGTGCTTCGAATATATCGTAAGCAACTTTCTTAACTTGATTTTCGATGCGATCCCATTTACGAGCCAACATCATAAATGCACCTACACCACCTCGTTGTCGCCATGATGTGCCATACGATTTCTCTGCTGTTTCTAGTTTATCAACATCGTTTTGTGCGATTATTCGCATGTTTTCAAATTTTGTAAAATCATTATTCATCTTGTGTATGCTCCTATAGTGTGCCAATTATTACCAGTGTCCCTATACTCTCGCATAGGTTTAAACCCTTGATCCAGCATGCTTTGGTTAAGTTCTTTACCTTTCGCTCGCCATGTAGAATCGTATTGAAAATGTATTTCCATAACAAGTTTTTCAACGTAGTCTGGAAACACGTAAGGCATAAACCCATACTCTGCTCCCTCTACATCTATTTTTATTTTGTTAGGTTTCCTGTCGTTTATGATGTCATTAAAGTTTAACGCCAAGACTTTAACTGCGTCTCTGCCCTTTACTTCTCTAGTCATATGCAACCCTTTGTTTTTCTTAGAGTTTACATACAACATCACATAGTCACTGTCATCACCGACAACAGCACAATGCGTATTAGTAGAGTAAGGACTGTTCTTTTCTAGGATGGAGAAGTTGTCGGAGTCAGGCTCATAAGAGTATATCTCACTTGCTCCTTGTTGTTCTGCGTACAGACTAAACGCACCAATATTCGCTCCGATATCTAAAACTATGTCTCCCTCTTGTATATCCAGCATATTGTAAGAAGGACGTATTTCTTTAAACACATACTCGTCTAACGTGCCAGGACGTACCCATCCTCCAAACTTTTCTAAAAATACTAAATCTTCCATTTATATATGCTCCTTGGTTTTCCTTCGCCATTTCTTACACGTTCATATTTATCGAACTCGCAAAGGGTGTGTTCGATATCACGCATTTCTAAACTAGGTACTTGCCCATGTAACCACTCTTGACTTAACTCGAGTAATACTTGCATTTCCCCTATATTTATGTCACTTTTTATTTGTTTATTTAAAGGTCGCCCATGTATTCTGTTTAGACCACGTTTTGCTCCAGGTCCAGGATTCCCCCATGTCATAATGTCTGTAGCTTCGTCACCTAAAAATGTATGTCGCCAATCGGTAACCACTTCATAAGCCATAAATGGACCCATGTATGGGTAAGGCATAAGCACGTCCCACAATGCTTTTAGTGAACCTTTCGCTTCGTGCATTGAATCTATAAACTTATTGTTGTCGTTAGCTATTTGGTCAATACACCAACAAACACCTTCTAGCTTGTTCATTCCGTTTGGTGTTTTTATAATGTATGCTCCTGTAACCCATTGTGGTTGGTCGCTTAATATCTCAATACAGTAGTCACTGTCCCAACCTCTGTATAGATCGTGTTCTAATAAAATCTTTCCTGTTTCTATTAAATTAAACCATCTAAATATAATGGTCGCTAATGCTACATCCATCTCATCACGCATGTTTTCACGCACATTTTCTCTGAACCACACTGTAGTTCTATCGTTTTCACGGAACACGTTAGTAAACTTATATTTTTGTAAAATAGGATCAGTCGTCCAAGGATATTCTTCTCCTCTAGTTTTTCGTAAATAAATTAAATGTCTTTCGTTTAAAAAATTAAAGTACCCTTCAATATTCATGTTTTTTCTCCTGCTAATTTCTTTTTCTGAACAGCATCTAACACATCTGCTACTAACTTACCACTTTTAGTTGTCATAGGTGTAATTTTTGTAAAAGCTATGATTCCTGCTTCTTCTGCTCGACACTGTAATTCTTTTTTGCTAAACTTTAATTTAGGTCTTTTGCCATGTCTTCTTTCATTTGTTTCTGCTAGTTGCTTATCAAGATTACTGTTTCTGATAGAAGGTACTTTTTCTAAACCTAATTGTTTTCTGCGATAGTTTCTTTTTTGTTTTACTTTTTGATAGTTTTGTCCACTCCATACGGCTTTATGCCTTTTTTCATAATATGCAGGTTTCATCTGTAACTCATACATCATTATTCTTTCTAGTTCTGCCATGTCTTCATATATTGCGCAAGCGTAACCATTATTTTCTATATCTGTCGCACAATCTGTATAAAGTATCGCTTGCTCTAATATATCTGGGTCAACGTAGCAATCCCCCATAACATCTGGTTCGTGGGGGTATCTGTTTTCTGTTAAACTTGTTAAAGGAAAAGGATTCTTATTGTTTTCTTTATGTTGGTATCTCTTGCATTCGGCTGAACAAATAATATCTGTTCCTAAAGGCATGGGATTTTCACAAACAGCACAAATTCTTACTTTTTCTTCGTTAGTTACAGTGGAGTAATGTTTTTTAATGTTTCCTGATGCTTCTGTATAAATCGCACGGAGAGGTTGTTGTTTAACTACTTCTAAAACAGGGAGGAATTCTATAAAGGTCATAAAGCCTTTACTCGTGAATTCATATTTTTCTCCCATAGCTGTATCATAATCTAACTCCTTAACTTTGTAAAGGACTTTCATAGAATTGGTCTAAAGAATTTAGACGTACTCGGTTGAACTATGTGTAAATTTTTGCGAGTACGAGTAACAGCTACATAAAATGCTCTGTTCTCTCCATCAGGTCTAGAGTATAACTCATTCCAAGTTTTAACAGAAATGTCTGTGAACACAACTACGTTATCTGCTTCGCCACCTTTTGCAGCATGTATAGTAGACAAACGAATTCTAGGGTTAGAGACACGTTCACCTCTTCTTAGACAGGCAATTAAATATTCTCTTTGAGTAGCACCTACCCTATCAAGTGCTTCGTGCCAAATACTATCAGTCAAGAGTCCATGTTTTTCTTTTAAATCTTCTATACTTAATAATTCATCTTCTCCAACTCCTGGCAATTTTTTATAACCTCTTGCCACACCTTTACCAACAGACATAAAAAAATATATGTCTCGTATTTTGCTGGCAGATACTTTTCTATTTTTGCGTAACAGTTCCCAATTACCAATGGCATCTAACAATTCTTGTTTCACAGAAAGCACATTATTTCTAGCGTAAATGAATCCAATTTGTTGCAAAAATTTTTCTACCCGATTTAATATATATCCGTTTCGAGCAAGTACCAGCCATTCTCCATCACTAAAATCTAGATGTTCATGGGAAATGTGAATCATGATTTCACCCTCTACTGATCTAGGAGTCCAAGATTTGACTCTTCTATTTTCAACAGGAATACGATTAAGAATTCCTTGCGCAACTTCGTGTACTTTTCTAGGAATACGATAAGAGTTTTCTAACACAGTTACTTCGCCCTCTAACTGTATAAATGTTTCTACATCTGCTCCTGCCCATTGATAGATAGCTTGATCATCGTCGCCAGCAATATGCACATTATCCACACCTTCTGCCAACTTTTTAATGCAGTCCCACTGCAGTTTTGATAAATCCTGTGCCTCGTCAACAATAAGCACATCTAAAGAAGGTTTAGAATCCTCTTTTAAAAACAAATACAGCATGTCTGTATAATCTTTTAAGAAACGCTCTTCTTTAAACTTGTTTAATCCAGTACAAAACCAATTCACATGGTTCCAAGGAATATCTAAGTTAGCCTGTTCCCATTGCTCTCTGATAGAAACTTTTTTATTCCTAGCAATATTTTCCATAAACAGCATCTGGTCACCTTTTGATAACCCAAAAACTGCACCTTCTTCTTTACTTAATTGACCATTTAATGGCTCACCCATAAGTTTACTAAATTCTTTATAATGTGCACGAGCCATAATGTCTGCTGTTTTTAAACCCAGCCAATGATAACATAGGGAGTGTATTGTTCGAAAAAAAGTTAAGTCGTCCTCATCTAAATCGAATCGATCACTTGCACGCTCTAAAGCCTCGTTTGCAGCCTTTTTAGTAAAAGCTAAGTAACCTATCTTATGTGGTGCTACACCATCCTTTAAATAGTCCTCAGTTAGATTTAACAGTTTAGTTGTTTTTCCAGTTCCAGGTGGTCCAAGAATTATATTCCATGTCATTCTGGATCAAGTACTGCTTTCTTTAAATCTGGGTCTTGATTTACATAAGCACCAGTCGGTTCACCTTCTTCCTCAGTAAACGTGCCTTCTACTATTTCTTGTGGTTCTTCAGATTCTTTTTCCTTTATGAATCCTCCTACAAGAGGATCCGAGTTTATTACATCTGCTAAGTCCCCAAGAATAAGCAAAGTTTGCCTAATCGGTACTCGTACATGCTCAGGAGTAACCTGAGATTCGAGCAGTATTATGTACTGCTCGACGTTAGATCTCATACTAGACATTAGACCCTCTCTAGAAAGTTTTTAGCATACGCTTCTGGTTCATGGTCTATGCTTATACCACTAAAACTTTGTGCGATTACTTCGATAAACTCTTCGGCATCTTTAACTAATGCTTCGTAAACCTCTTGATCTGTAGCATCACCATCTAATGCGTCAAAACTATCGTGGTTAGCGTTAAAAAACAGATCGCTAGTAAAAGGATCCACCCAAGTTCCAGTTTCTTTTCTCCATTCGTCTTTAAAGTCTTCAATATTTTTTGACATATTTTTCTCCTAGTTATTTATGCAAATACCATGATACTCCTTAACTTTTTAAAAGTAAAGTGGTTTTTTAATGTATAGTTTCGTCTTCGTCTATGTACTCTTCCAGAGCAGAGTCTGTTGCGTATTGAACTACAACACGTATGATTTCTGAGGGGACTTGTGATTTTAAACCCACAGCTATTGCTGTCCAGATTAAAGCTATTATTAAAGCCTCGTCGTTCCTTTCGTTCTCGGTGAGCATGGCATATATTCTGGCAGAGAGTTTTTCTGCTAATTCCATAGCATGGAAAAGTTCGTTGATGTCGTCGTTTGCCATACATTATCATAAATCTTGCTACTCTCTTTGTATAGTTTCTAGAATGGATCTTGCTTCATGTTTGGTAATTCTATGTCGGCTTCTTCAGTTACAAAAGCAGGTATGACCCAAGCGTTTATACCTCGACCTCGTACATTAAAAAACACATGTTCCGCACCCATGTCTTTTAGTTTTACAACAACCTGATTTGTTTTCATTTCCATAAACCTGTGTCTTTGTAAATAATCCATTAAATCACGTATTCTAAAATGAGTTTTGTTCTCGTTAGTCCATGGTTTTCCTAACAACATTTCCTCACGAGTAGACGCTTGTGCTATGTCTGTACAAAAAGACTCTAGTAGTTCGTTAAACTGTCCTTCAATCGATGCATCTTCGCTTACAGTTATAATCTCTAAACCATTTTCTAATAACGATTGTACCAACCCTTGCCAAGTTTGTTCTTTCATTTTAGGTGGCATTATGTTTAGTGTTTCCATACAAACACGTTGAAAACGTATTTGATTCTGTAACTGTTCGGTTGTTAATTCTAATCGTTTATCATTTACCGACATAAACCACAGTGGTGGGTCGGTGTTTAATTTAGCTAAACTAGAAAACAAAGGAGCGTCGTGACCAGCACCTACACCAAACTTACATGTTCTACATTTCGTTGGGTTACAATAAGACTTAATTGGCTCATCGTTACACTTATAGTTGTAGTCTTTCTTTTTATGCTGTTGTATAAGAGCCGACACTTCGTTAGCTGGTAGAGGTGGCTTAAAGTATTTCCTGTTGTAGTCTTCTAGCTTATCCTCCCAAGACTCAGGATGTGCTTTTTGTAAGTACACAGCTACATTAAATAGACCATTGTTACGTGTACCTTCTGGGAAGCCTTGTTTTAATAGTATTTTTAGACAAGGTGGACCAAACTCTAGGTCGTCATCTACAGCTGCAATCTTTATTTCATAGAGATCCTCTGCTGTTGCTACTTGTCTTTCTATAGCAAAAGACAGGAACTGTTCCATAGTTAATGTTTCAGCTTTAGGAGAAAACCCATAACGTGTGGACTCGTCGCCACCAAAGTACGGCATATTTAGCCAAGAGCCAATATCACCTCTGTCTGCTAAAACTTGTCTTTGTTTAGGAAATATTTCTAACCCACCGAAACCTAATCCTGCTGCGATTTCTCTTAGCTTATCTTGCATTTCGCCAGCTTCTACAGGCTCAGCTACAAACAACAGTATATGTGCTCCACCACTTTTACTTCTACAGACAACTAAAGGTAACTTCTGCTCCTCTATATTGTTTACCAACTCAGCTATATCTAACGGATAAACATCTACATCTATACAACCCCAATGACATTCGTTGTCATCGTCGATAGGAATAACTCCTAATCCATATTCTCCTTGTAAATGCTTTTCCCAAAATTGCACAGTTGGTCCAGACGTTTTAATCGTAACGGCTTTTCCTTGTTTCTTTCCATCGTTTCTGTCTTGTTTAATTTCAAAATGACCATGTGCTCTTTCAGATCCTTTAAATAGCTGAGAAAACTGCTCTGCTATTTTTTCCATATTTAATTCTTATAAAATGCTGGTTGTTATTAAGAAGTAACCAGCAAGCTTCTCCCCAAAATTTGGGCGGAGTGCTATTTAGTGCACTACGTTTTTTCACTTAAAATGGTGCTTCGTCTTGACTTGCTTTAACAGAACCAGCATTTACATTCTGGCTGAACTGTTTCGCAGCAGAGTAAATAAAGCCATCATCAGCTGTAAGCTGATCACCTAACGCTATGTCCCAACCATACCAAGATCCTTGATCATTCTGTTCTACGACAGAAGTAAGCTGATACTTGTGTGAGAAAGTCGGAGGTGTAAAGACTTTACCATCCTTTGTTCTGATCTTAAGACCAGACATTATAGAATTCCATTTCTTAGATTTCTTTAATTGGCTCCCACCGAATGCAAGAATTGCTTGGTTGAAGCCACCTTTACCATCTAACACCAACACATAGTGGTTAGCAGTAGTTGATAACAGGTTACCATTAGGCAAGAAATCCTGTCCTTTTTCGCTTTTGACAACCTCCTTTAGTATTTCAGAGGAGTCGTGAACCCCAGCAAGACCTTTTCTTTCTGGCATCCATTCTAGATAAGTTCTTTTGTAAGCCACAGGCACTACTGTTACACCTTCCGCTCCTTTATAGAGAGTATTGTCGACAGTATTAAAGATGTCTCCTTGTTCACAGTCCTTGATGTATTTACCATCACGAGCGTTTACTTGGGGACTCATAGCTTGTGTTATACGCAGGAAAGGTATTGCTAAGTCTTCAGAAGTTACGTTCTCGAGACCAGAGTTGGCATCGCTAAGCATATCAGCTTCAGTTAAAGCAATTTCATTCTTTTGTTGTTTTGCTATTGGTTCTTTTTTATTTTCAGTTTTTTCATTCATTATTTAACCTTTTGTTATTTTAGTTTTTTGACCTACATACACATTAAAGGTCTCAAATGGGAGGTCAGTACCATTTTCAACCTGCTCTCTTGCAAACGCTTTCAGAGTCATTGGCTCTACCCAGCGTTTGTTAGAAGGTGAGTACCCTTGCGAAGTTAAACTTTGCAACATGTTCTCAGCAGAATCGTCTTCACCACGACCAAACTGTAAAGACACAACATTTTTTATAATGTCCTCGTGCCCATTAGTTTTAAGCCAAGCGAATGCTTCCTCTTCCTTCTCTTTCCCTATACGAGCAGAATAAAACTGCTGTACAGAAACCTTTACTCCGTCTGCCAACTTTATCTCAGATAAATTGCATTCACGCATGGCGTCTGGTAGCTTTTGTTCGGATATATCTTTAAGTTCTTTCTTAAGGTCAGCGAGTTTTTCCTCAGCAACCGAAACTTCTTCAGATAAACGTATTTGTTCTTGTGCCCAAAAAGACACCTCTTTTAAAGATTCATTTTTTAACTCACCTTTAATCTCAGGATTCGTATCGTCTTCCCACATTTTTTCCATATCACTCATTTATTTCTCCTTTATATAAAATCTACACTGACAGGGAAGTATTTATACTCCCTATTATCCCATTTTAAAAAGTTTACAACTCCAGAAGATTTGGCAGCATAGTGTGTGGCGATCCCAATAGAAATTGGATCACCAACTAATAACAAGTAATCGTCTTCTCCAAAATTTTCTAGACCTGCTCGTATCTTCTTAACAGCTGGTTCTGTTGCAAACATTAGATTAGTTTTTGGGGGAAGTAAGAATTCTAACTCGCCGTAATTTGTAGCTGCAAGGAGATTCTTTCCTGGTGTTTCTTGTATCGCATACACTTTTGCCATTCTTTTTTCTTTCCTCTAGTTTCTAATAAGACGTAGATGATAAACCTTATTTATGAAAAAGTAAAGGGTATTACCTATTGGCTTCATGAACAGTTATTTTTGTAAAATTATTTTTGTAAAAACTGTGACACAGCCAATAAGCCAATAACATAGCAGGCAAACATGCAAGAGTAAAGAGATTTTAGCCTATTGTTTTCTCCCTATTAGATGGCTATTAGCTTCATAAACTAAATACTCCTTTACCTTTTATATAGAATCAGTATATGATATCAGTAAGAAAGGAGAAACTTATGAATATCTTTTACGTTAACGAAAACCCCACTGACGCAGCGATTTGTTTACCAGATAAACTCGTTGTAAAAATGCCTTTAGAATCTGCTCAAATGCTGTCTACTGCACATCGTGTTTTAGATGGCGACGAGCGTGCCGATACTTTAGGATTATATAAGACTGCTATGAAAAACCATCCTTGTACTATTTGGGTACGAGAAACTAGCGACAATTATATGTGGCTTTACGAACATTTTTACGCATTATGTAGCGAATACACTACACGTTATGGCAGGGAGCATTTGAGTTTTACTAAATTAAACGATAAACTATGCAATTTACCATTAAACATAACTATATCACATAAAACAACTATGCCTCAAGCTATGCCTGACGAGTATAAATGCCAAGATACTATAAAAGCATATCGTGATTATGTAGTAAACGAAAAACACTATGCTCAGTGGACTAAACTACCTGAGCGACAACCTTCATGGTGGTGCTAATATGAAACAGGCATTCGTCTTTAAAACAGAACCATACAAACATCAGATAACAGCTTTAGAAAAAAGTTGTGATAGAGAAAATTACGCATATTTTATGGAAATGGGAACAGGTAAATCTAAAGTTCTTGTTGATAACGTAACACATCTGCATACTAAAGGGAAGATAAACGCTGTTCTTATTGTGGCACCTAAAGGAGTCTATCGTAATTGGGCAAAACGAGAAATACCAATACACATGCCAGACTTTATAGAAAGACAGGTGTACCTGTGGACTCCTGGAGAGTCAGCTAAGATGCTAAAAGAGAAGGAAGACTTTATAAAACCTTCTTCGGAAATAAAGTTTTTAGTTATGAACGTAGAAGCATTAAGCACACCAAAAGGTGTTAAGTATGCATGGAAATTTATAGCTAACCACGATACATTAATGGCTGTTGACGAGAGTACAACTATAAAAAACCCAACAGCAAAACGAACAAAGAACATAGTTAAGCTAGGAAAATACTGTTATTATCGTAGAATCCTCACTGGCTCACCTATAACTAGATCACCATTAGACATTTATACACAGTGTCAGTTTTTAGACCCAGCATTATTAGGGTTTAGTTCTTATTATTCGTTTAGAAATCGTTATGCATTGCTCGTAGACAGGAGTGCAGGTGGTCGAACATTCAAACAAGTAGTGGGATTCCAAAACTTAGACGAACTTAATCAATTAATGCAACCTTTTAGCTATCGTGTATTAAAAGAGGACTGTTTAGATTTACCTGATAAAGTGTACACTAAACGTGAAATAGAGATGTCACCTGAGCAGAAAAAAGTTTATAAAGAGATACAGAAGTATGCTATATCAGAACTGTCCGTAGGTACTGTTTCTGCTTCTTCCGTAATTACACAGATTATACGCTTACATCAAATTGCCTGTGGTTTTGTTTCTACTGACGACAGTGTAGTTACAGATATTAAGAATAATCGCACCGAAGAATTGTTACAAATACTGGAGGAAACAGAAGGTAAAGTAATAATATGGGCAAACTATCGACACGATATAAACAGAATATATAATCTAATCGTAAAAGAGTATGGTGAAGAAAGTGTAGGAACATATTACGGAGATACTTCGGATGCTGATCGAGAAGATTTAATTACAAAGTTCCAAGATAAGGATAGTCCTCTACGTTTCTTCGTAGGTAACACACAGACTGGTGGTTATGGTATTACGCTAACTGCTGCGAGTACTGTTGTTTATTTTTCTAACAGTTACGACTTAGAAAAGCGTTTACAATCAGAAGATCGTGCTCATCGTATCGGTCAGACGAATAAAGTTACATATATTGATATCGTTTGTAAGGATACAGTCGATGAGAAAATTGTAAAAGCGTTAAGAAGTAAACTTAATCTAGCACAAACAGTTATGGGCGAAGATAACTGGAAAGACTGGTTATAGTCATACACACAAAGACTTTACAAGTAGTTATACCCTAACAACTACACAAAAAGGAACACACACACGTGAGTTTTTAGTCTTTAAGGGACTTAATTTGAGATTGTAGTTCAATTACTCTATTTGTCTTTCGTAAGTAATTTTTTACAGACATTAAACCTCCTTCTTGATTTAACTCATTTTGTAAATCATACAGTTCTCTTCCTAAGTCATCTATTTTGTTGTCTATAGGAGATACTTTAGTACCTTCAACACCCATCTTTCTAAGACTAACTATGTATTCGTCAGAACCTATAGGAGTAGAACTAAACATTACTTTTTCACCATTGAGCACACCTTCCATACGAATAGGAGTGTCGAAACGTTGATTAGATAAGAAGTTATCGCCTGTTACACCAGCGTCTTGTAAATCTTTAACTATACTATCTATAGTTTCTGCTCCACTTACACCACCTTTTCCTTTTACAGTGGCTGAAAGTGCATTATTGTTGGAAACTTTGTTAGATATTTGTCCTGGCAAACGACGACTACTCATTATTGGACTAAGTCTGTTAAAAGAAGCTGGTTGCATTTCTCCTCTCATCAAGTTTTGAGTTGTTTCAGTTAAATCATAAATTTGTTCATCTATCTCATCTATCTCATCTCGCGGAAAATACCTACGAGCCTCATCTGCTGGCATACGCTCAGTCATAACTTCGTGATTCTTTATTAACTCTTCTTTTCTTTCAATAAGTTTATTTATTTTTTCTTGATTCTTCATTCTACTTCCTCCGCCAGTCATGTTACCTGATCCTTTGGAAAAGTAAAGGGGTACATCGACACCTTCAGGAGTTGTCATAACATTACGCTGGATAGAAGGAACGTTT
>Ga0208158_1000558_pt1 | contig 13080 bp, 10 predicted proteins | sample 8_EtaG_FD_184081 | JGI IMG/M metagenome (GOLD analysis project Ga0208158, IMG submission 184081) | Marine viral communities from the Subarctic Pacific Ocean - 8_ETSP_OMZ_AT15162 metaG (SPAdes) (version 2) | ecosystem: Environmental > Aquatic > Marine > Oceanic | place: Pacific Ocean | collected...
AGTTCTCTCCTATTGTATAACTCTTTTGCTCCAGCCCGTGGTCATCATCAACACTCCATGGTGTCGTATGATTGCCCATATAGAATGGGCTGAAGGTCATCGTTGCGCCGTTACAGCTAATGTTGGGTCCATAGACCTGGCGACTTGGAGCTCCATTATTCTGGAATTGCACAGCTTGATTGGTAACATTTCCGGTTGCAGCCGCCACAGGGTTGGAAGTGTTGTTTGTTTCTCCTTCATCTGCTCTAACAGGACTTATTGAGAGAATACTGATAATGATACCGTAGTAGAGGTAGTTTCGATTTCTCTTTCTATCTCTGTTACTGACAGTACCTGGCTGGCTGCTCTTGTTATTACTTCTAAAGAGAAGTCTGAGCCAGGTGTTGTCATATTGAATAGCGAATCTGAGTCCGTTATTCCGCCTGAAGACGCTGATGAGTGGGTTATATTGTCTCCTGACCATGAGTTTAATGCTGATCCATAAGTCGTGGTGGTTATTTCCTCCGTTACTTCTTGGACCGTAGTGGTTGTTGAGTTCATACTGCCTTGGGTGAACTGAGGCGTGACTAACTCTGCTCTTACTCCAGCAGGAAATGCTAGGAATAAGAGTAAAAGCCATTTCTTCATTCTTTTTTCTTTACCATAGGGCAGTTAACTGGGGTTCCTTTACCTTTAGAGTTGGCTGTGTTCAATCCGAAGCTAGCTAAAGCCCCAGTAAAAATACTTGCAACAAAAGTTATGTCAGAACTTCCAGATTTCTTAATAATATTCCCAGGTAGCTCAACGTAATTGAGGGTTATTATAAAACCAGCCCAGACAACTACGCCAAGTCTAACCATAGTAGAAAGGAGAGCTATTTGTTCTTCTTCGAACTCTCCTCGTTTTCCTTTGATTCGGTCAAGGATGCTTCCTTTTCCTTCTTCTTTTTCTTCCATGCATCAACTTTAGATTGGAGTTGCTTCTGAACCTTCTTTTTTATAGGTTCAAATAAAGATTGAGTAACGGTTGTAGTTGTTACTGCGATCACTGCGGTCGTTACAGCTGTTACCACCACCGCTGTTTCAGGTAGTGGCATCTCTATGTCGATAACAGGTATCTTTAGCTTGGGTGGTTCGGGTTGTTCTGTTGTTTCCTTCTCCTCCTTCTCGACCTCGTCAGGGGCCTCTAAATCATTCGGGGGTATGAATATAGGTTTAAAGGCTGGAACGTCTGCTGTAGGCTGTTTAAGGTACAGCTGAGGGATGTCCAGCGCCTTGGGAAGGTTCGGTCTAGGAAGATTTACGTGAGACAAGGAACGCTGTGTAATCTGTTTTTACTTGTGAAGTCCAAGCAGCATTACAAATTGCTTGAACATCAGCATCTTCCCCGCTGATATTTGTATTTACTAGATTATCACTATCATCTAGTGTTCCAGGTGTTATTACTTTACGGTGAAAAGTACGGGTAAGTTCTTTACCATCTTCTTTGATGACAGTTGCAGATCTTACCTGTATGTTCCATTTATTGACGACTTCAATTTTATCGTTTACTAGTGTTTTTGTTATTGCCATTTAGGATTAATCTCCGATTAAAACAGGTTTATGGGCGTAGTTTAGAGACTTGCTAATGGTCTTAGACTATATATTGTCCACAGAAATCTATTCTTTTAGTAGAGACATCAACTCTTTTAATTGAATCTGGGGAACTTTCATTCATCTGTATAATGGCTGTTCCGTTCCCAATATCGAGAGAGAACCATTCTTCACCTGGGTTTACGTTTGTATAGCGTATATATCCACCACCATAATTCCCTGCGGCACTAAAAGGTAATCCATTAATTTCAGCGCGATTATTACCACTCTCTGAACCAAATGTAAGAGAACCTTCAAATATAACTTGGTTTCCTATTTTTGTATATTTACCACTATTTGAACTAGCACTTGCAGCTGGTGAATCTGGCGTCCAAGTTCCCTCCTCATAATCATCGAGGAGCTCACTTGCCATCCCTGCAACATCTGAAGTGGCACTAAAACTAATACCGTGACCAGATGTTCCTATTATAAGGTCACCGTCACTAATAGTTACATTACCACTTCCTGTAGTTACTCCAGTAAGACCACCAAGTGATGTAGTACTAGATGTTAAAGCACCAGTAATTGTTACTGCACCTGGGAAAGTTACCGACTGATTAGAAGCATGAAGTTGTACGCTATCTGCAGTACCGGATGTCCCTCTAAGGGCTGCTGTTTTTAATGTACTCATGGTTTTGGAATGTCAGATGGTTTAGGATTGTCTGATTTAACTTTGTCAATGGCTTCGACCCACTTGTTAGTGCCATTCTTTTTGTCCCAATAGAGCTGATCCAATTGATCTCCAAAACTAGGATAAGCTCCGATTCGTGAGTTTAATTTATTTAGATCAGATCTTGCAGTATCAACTTTTGATTGCTCAATACTTACGACTTTCCCATCTTTATCAAATGCGTTTACATCATTAATAGAAACGACTGTTCCTGCATAAGCTCTATAGATTGCTTCATGATCCATTATGCACCTACCTCCATTATTGTAATCATTGATTCATTACTACTCTTTTGAGCATATATCTCACCGCTATTATTATTTGTATGTATTTGCATTTGGGTTTTATAAGTAGTGGAAGTACCTGCTGATATACCATGAGCGTGTTTGCTTGTGAAAGAAACATACCCTCTCCAACCAATAGGGTTAACACTTCCAGCTACAATGTAAGTTTGCCAGTTCTCAGCAGGCGTGAATCTTGTTGTTGAATCTTGAATTAATTTTAGACACCCACCTTGACCATTATCAGATCTAACAAGAGAAAGGTGTTGATGAACAAAAACTAAAAACTGAGATCCAGTTTGCAAAGGAGTGATTGCTTGACTTAACCCTGTATCAAGAAATGAAGTACCAGTAGTTGAAACTTCACTAGTGTGTGAACCATGTACTACTTGAAGGATTTTACCTGCAATGGCCCAATCTAAAGTTCCAGAACCATTTGTCTGTAAGAATTCTCCTGAACTCCCGTTATCTGCAGGGAGAACTAAAGTATTACTCCCTGCACTTGCTGGTGCATTGATTGCTGTATAACCAGAGGAGCTTCCGTTTAATTTTAATGTCATTTAGGTATCCCCTAATTTCATAACTGTAAAGTGAGTAAAGTTTCTACCACCCATAGCTGCAGAGCTAGTGTCTTCATGAATTCCATCAAATCTCACTTTATGAGTACTGGTATCTTGAACATCAAATATTGTATGACAATGAGCTGATACATATGTAGCACCGTTTCCATCACCATTGTCATCTTCGTTTCTACAACCACCGGCTGCCTGTTCAGAGTAAGAAGAATTATCACTTGTTGTTTTTATCCTATATTGAGAATATCTATTTTTTCTATTCTGGTTAAAAGTCCATGCAGTAAATGATACAAACCAATATCCTGTAGATGGAAAAGTCCATATCCCAGAACTGTGAGACATTGTTCCACCTTTAATACCGTGAACACTACTAGTTGTATTTGATCTTGTCCAACTAGTATAAGGTTCTTGATTACCTGTTGTATTACCACCCACGTACCATTCATCGAAATCAGTTATACCACCAATTCCACTTGATTTAGCGGCCGTGACTGCACTGTTAACTAGTTCATTTGTATTAATAGCATCGTTAGCTACTTTTGCATTAGTTACTGCATCAGTTGCTAGCATATCTGTGTCTACACATCCGTCGGGTAGACCTCCGACTGAAAGTCCTGTAATAGAACCGGACCCATTAATTACTATTGCCATAATTTTAAATAATTACCCAGTATTCACCAGAGCCAATCGTTACCGTGACTCCAGCGTTGATCGTTACAGGGCCAAAAGTACCCGCGTTAGTATTATTAGTTATTGTATAATTTGTTGTCACTGTTTGACCATTCTCCCAAAATATCTTATCAGATCCGCCACCAGCTGCTCCAGCTGCAGCTTCACCCCATGAGATATCAGTTCCATCAGATATTAAAGTATAACCAGATGTACCAATAGCTAAGGCTGCTGGGTTGCCACTGGAATCACCATAGATAATTTTACCTCTAGCAAGTCCTGCCATTTTGGCAAGGGTAACTTGATCATCAGCTATATGGGCTGTATCGATACTTCCATCTGTATAGTGTTCGGAATCAATTGCGTCGTCTGCAACCTTTGCGCCAGTTACAGCATCAGCATTAATCTTAGCTGTTGTAACAGCATTGCTTGCTATGTGAGCTGCATCAATACTACCGTCTACATAGTGCTCAGAATCTATCGCATCATCTGCAACCTTTGCACCTGTAACCGCATCAGCTGCTAAATGCGCTGTATCTATAGAGCCGTCAACATAGTGTTCAGAATCTATAGAGTCATCTGCTATCTTAGCTCCAGTAATTGCGTCAGCTGCTAAATGTGCTGTATCTATACTACCGTCTGTATAATGTTCAGAATCTATAGCATCATCAACTATCTTTGCACCGGTAACTGTATCATCACCTGGTGTTGTTGTGACTGATTCTTCCCACTGAGATCCATCATATACATACAATGTATCATTAGAAGTATTATAGTAAATATCTCCGTCAGTATTATCTGAGCCAGGTGCAGAACTAGCTACACGATATCTAGCTTTAAACGATTCTACAGTATCAGATAAAAGTTTTATATCCTCTGTAGTCGCTACTAATCTATGATAATTATATGTATGACTTGATCCTGTTGATACAACTAAAAGACCAGATGAAGCTGGTAGGATATATGGATCTGCATTAGATCCAACACCTCCTCTAAGAATAGAGGGGAATCCATTAATTGTTACGTTATCAGAACCATTACCATCTGTTCTACAGTTAGTTGCAACACCGCTACTATTAACAGAAATCTCTGTAGCATCAGCAATACTAACTATAACACCTGCAGCTGGGACAGTTGTTGGGAATACATCTTCAGTTGCAATTGCTTCAAATCCACCAAGTGGAGTTATAGCTGCTGCTACATAATCTACAACAGCTCCAGATGTGGGAATAGAAGTATCAGTATCAGAGATAGTTGTTTGTTCACATCCTATCTTAGCAAAGGTTACAGCATCATCTGCTATCTTAGCAGTTGTTACTGAATCACTTGCTAAATGAGCTGCATCAATACTACCATCAGTATAATGCTCTGAATCTAAAGCATCGTCTGCTATCTTAGCTCCAGTCACAGCATCTGCATTTATCTTTGCTGTCGTGACTGCGTTACTTGCAATATGAGCTGCGTCTATACTTCCATCAGTGTAGTGTTCAGAGTCTAGAGCATCGTCTGCTATCTTAGCTCCGGTTACACAGTCTGCAGCTAAGTGTGCAGTATCTATAGAGCCGTCTGTGTAATGTTCAGAGTCAAGTGCATCATCTGCAATTTTAGCTCCGGTTACTGCATCAGCTGCTAAGTGAGCTGTATCAATTGAACCATCAGTGTAATGTTCAGAATCTATAGCATCGTCAGCGACTTTCGCACCAGTTATAGCATCTGCTGCTATCTTTGCAGTGGTGACATTTAAGTCAGCAATATGTGCAGTATCAATAGACCCATCAGTATAATGTTCAGAGTCGATAGCGTCATCAGCTACCTTAGCACCTGTTACAGCATCTGCTCCTAAAGCTGTAGTATCTACAGTTCCAGGTCCGTAGTGCTCTGCATCTATAGAGTCAGCTACTAGATGCTCTGAATCAATAGAGTCATCAGCTATTTTAGCTCCTGTAATAGCATCGTTTGCTATCTTAGCAGTTGTTACATTACTATCTGCTATTTTAGCAGTTGTTACTTGATCAGCTCCGATATGACTTGCATCTATACTTCCATCTACCAACTCAGAAGAATCAACAGAGTTAGCAGCCAACATAGTGGCTGTAACTGTTGCTGTATCTCCTGTTGTTACGACAGTACCAGTAACATTAGGTAAGGTAATAGTACGATCAGCTGTAGGATCAGTAACTGTGAGAGTAGTTTCGTAAGCATCGTCTGTTGCACCTTCAAATATAATTGTCTGGTCCTCTCCCATAGTGAGGTCACCAGTCATCGTACCACCAGTAGTAGAGAGCTTTTGCTCATTATACTCCATAGCCTTCCGCATTAATTGCAGTTGGTTATTATTAAGGTCAGCAGATGTAATTGAAGCACCTGGACTATAGGTTGCCCTTGCTGTAGGGGAACCCATATCTGTCTCAGGTCTTAATATTAATGTACCGCTAGATAAAGTAGCTCCACCAACATGTATGGTTTTAGCTGTTGTATCTACAGTATATTCACGGGGGGAGGCAGATTCATTAATGGTAGACGCTGTATAAGTTAATGCTACATTGTCTAATTCAACTGCTACTTCAGTTCCTTTGAATACATCAAAACTCCCTGAGTAGCTATATGTGTTTGCAGCTCCGGTATTAGCGGAGTATGCTTTTGTTACTGTTGTATGTGCCATTTAGTTTACTTAGGGATGTTCAATAGCTCGTCATTCCGTCCCAAAGGACTTGTAGATTGCCTAGATTGTAATTTTTTCCTTTTAAGCTCATTTTCTGCTAATATTAATTTTTGTACTTCAGGGTGATTCTGTATAGCTGCCCAAGCTGCTGCTCTAGATGCTTCAAATCCTAAATCAATACGAATATTATGATTATAAGAAGTACTAGGATCTAAATCCCACTTTGTAGGATCATTTGCATCTTGTTGCATTTGAGCGAGAGACATCTTGATAACAGGATCTTTGGATAATTCATCTAAATAGTGTTCTAAATTTCTATAAGTTTTATTACCTATTGTAATTTTTGCCTTACCCATTGCACTTTGGAACAATGATCTTACCGTTGCACTTCTAGTAAAACTATACCCATCATAACCATATATAGTTGACTTCTGATCGTAACCACTTTTTTGTAAGAATACTCTACCTGGTGATTTAGCTTTAATATCAATTTGAATAGGTGATATAGCGTTGAAGCCTCGTTGAATAAAGTTCCAATCATTAATAGGCTTACCATTTAATATATCTGCTTTTTCAACTAAAGGGTTTAACCATGGATTAATCTTAGCTAACCCTTCTGCATATTGGTTTCTATTACGAATAGATGACCACATACTAGAATTTAATTCTTTCATATGCGGGTTAAGGAATTTACCTACTTCATTTCGAAGACCTGCTAAAGGTAAGGAGTTATTAAGTATATTAGCAATATTCTTATTCCAACCTCTACCTTGTACCATCTGCATCATTTGATCTAATCCAGAAAGATAAGTCTTACCTGTTAAACCTCTGCCAATTACATAGCCTATAGCTTGTAATCTTTTCTCTGACCATTCGTCACCCATTAATTGCCCATTATCACCAATATCAGCAATAGCAGAGAACATTAAATTGTAAGGTTCTAATGAACTATAATCAAATACTACATTACCAAATGTAATAGTATTAGGTTTCCAACCACTATTAATCCAACTCTGTTTTAACTGGGCATCAGCAGGTCCGTTACCAGTTAATTCTCCAGCTGCATATTTAGTAAAGATACCCATAGCAACAGCAGAACCAACCGCTTGTCTTCCTGCAAATAAGTTTCTAGCGTTAGCTAAATCTTCAGCATTAGTAATACCAAATTGAGCTAGTTTTGTAAAATCATCACCAGTATGCTGTAGTATTGCCCTGCTTTCATCCATCAGTAAAGAAACTACAGGAGTGTTTTTGAAGGATACTTTCAGACCATTTATACCAGATCTGGCAAATAGATAGAATGGTTTAGCTAATGGTACGATTTCAAATACTTTATTTAAAGCTTCACCTAACTTACCAATGTCTTCAGTTAAAGTAACTTCTTCAAACTGTTTTCTAAGCCAAGCATCTTTGTTTAAATTTATATTACCTTGAGGATCTAATAAGTGGCCATAATGAATATCTTCAGCTTTTGATAATACTTCAGGTGTAATTTCTGCAAAATCATCTCCAGCTTGGTCAAGTATTTGTCTTAATGCTTTCTCTCTTGATCTAGCTCTAGCTAGTAACCATTTAGCAGTATCATCAATTGCCCCCATTATCCGAACATTAGCTGTAGTCCACTTAGTATCATTAAGTGTTTTACCTACATCTCCTACATTAATAGCAGCTTGTAGACCTGGATTATCTTGAGCTTCACCAAATGCTTTGAAAAGCTCCCAGTTTTCCTCAGATTTACCGCCTCTTTGAGTATGATAACGTGATTTAATTGTCTTGATATCTCCAGACCAATTAGCAGATATATTCCGCCTAAGCATAGTCCACGATTCTGGAAGCAATTCAAGCATTGCTTTAGCCTTAGCTAGTGCTGCACGTCTTGAGACTACATCATCTGTGAAAGGTGTGCGTATTAAGGCTCCAGCGGCTTCATTGATAGAATTAGCATACATATTAGTAGTTGTACCCATTAACGCTCTCATAGGCGTTTTAGGACCGCTTAGGATGCTATTCATCATAACACCTTGCATCTCGTGGATTAGAACTGCGTCACCTGTTTTACCACCAAATTCTCCGCCTAGAAGTTTGGCTTTCATCCAGCCCTCAAAGTCTGTCCAGTTATGTATATCATTGGACATACTAAACATCTCTAGAAGACCGTTAGCTACTTCATCAGAATTACGATGTCGTAATAATTTCATCATAATGTCAATAGCTTCTTTAGTATCTTCAGACATTAAGTCAACATGTTTAGCTACATCTTCATTAATTTCTGCTATTGCTTCTTTAGTTAGTTTACCTGTTCTACCTTGTGCTCCTAATAAATTCCATAAATAACGTGAACGTTTAACATTAGTCAAACCTACAGCAAGGTTATCTATTATATTATCAATAGATCCATCTATACTGTATATATCTGTTATATTTTCTAACTCTTTAGCAGCAATCGCACGGTCTCTCAGTGTTGTAAATATAGAAGAATTAATATTATCAGCAGCAACTATGTTGTTCATATACCAAGCTGCTACTTCATCTAAATCGTCAAATGACCCTAATTTTACTTCTTGCTCTAATATACTTGGCCCCCAAAATTCAGCAGGAGTTAATTTAGTAGCGTCTCTACTGATCATACTTTGCTGTCTTGTTAGAACTAATTCATGTAATTCACCAATAGTCCGTTTACCTTTTAAGAGTGATTTTAAAGCACCTTGATAACGTGGATCATCTTGTAATAATTTAGATATATCAGCTAAATCACCATCTTGAATACCGTTGTTAGCAATTCTTCTCGTTTGAAGTGGTGTATATAGAGCATCTGTTGAACCACTTACTCCTAAAGGACTTTCTATTGACTTAGTATTAGCCGCATCTAAAATTTCAACTGGCTTTCCTACGTATAAAGCTCTACCTTGACCTGGTTCTTTCAACCCTTCTGCTAGTTTATAACCACCCATATTAGGATTTAATAAGCCATCTGTGCCTAACCACTCATCATCACCAGCAAATTGACTCCAAGCCATGTCAGCTTCGATTTGCTTTATAGATTCAGAACGTTTGAAAGTTCTATTTATAAGTGGTATATCCTCAAATTTAAGTGGTCCAGATTTTGCAGTTGGTCCAGAATACTGATATCTTCTATTAAAAATATTTAGTAAAGGGTTAACTGCATCTCCTCTGCCTTTGATAACTCTTCTGGCAGAGAGTCCTATAGGTTGAGATAAGCCCATTACTGCTCCGGTAACAACTACATCCATACCTTGTGCTTGGAAAATATTGGCTATTCTATGTGCAGTAGGATGGTTCCACCAATTAGCTGAATACATCGGAGCAACTTCAGTGAATTCAGGTATAGCTGCTTTCACCATTGCTAAAGGTTTATTATTTTCTATTGCATGATCAATTGCAGGGATAAATTCTTTTGAATAGGGTTGGATTCCTAAAGCTAAAGGATCTTCTTGTTTTAGTATATTACCAGCTGTAAATAAAAATGAATCTCTAACCACACCACCACCGAATGGCTTTCTTAATCCTAACGCTTTCCACCTACCAGGTAAGTTGATATTACTTGGTATTCTTAGTCCTTTTGGATCAAACATACCTGCATGACCAAGTGCACCTGCAGTTGCCATAGTAACCCATGCAGGGAACAAATGATAACTAAAATCTTCGACTAATCCTCCCCAGTTAGTTGTTGTTGTCCAAGGATTATGATCCCTTAAAGTTGGTACTAAATCTAAAACTTCTGCTTGATAAGGAAGGCCTGTTTCTGTATCAATGAACAGACCAGATTTTTCATCAAATCTTCTATACCCTTTCCAGTTATCATAAGTAAATTCAACACCACTTATAATGTCACGTAGCATACGACCTTGAGCTTTATCAAATCGATTCTGAGCTTCTTGAAGATTTTCAATGGCTCCATACTCATCTTTATCTGTTAAAGCATGACTCCTTCGCATCCACTTTTTATAGACATTATTTTTATATGCGCTTGAAATGTTTTGATAACCAGCACCTGCTACTTCAGATAAGACATCAGACATGTTTATTAGGCCATCTTCTCCTCCATAAACTCTAGCAATATCTGGGAAGTTCTCATTAATATTTGCTATTTGTGCTGCTAAATCCTTATAATCTTGAGTATCTTCTATTGGGCCTACACTGCTTAGCCGTGTTTTTAAGTTACCAATTAACTCATCTTCTTGCGCAAACTTTCCAAACCGATTAGTTGTAGGATCAGTATACCCTAAATCTAATCTTAGTTCTTTATAACGTGGGTTTAGTTCTAATTCTGCACGTTGTGGAGTACTAGCTAAATGAGCTGTACTTAATTCATATTGAGTAGGTGTGTATAAAGGCTCACCTTTGTATGGATCCCACCCTTCTGGCATAACAAAATCTGCTACAGGTTCTAAAGGATCTTCTGGATCTAAACCTGATTGAGATTCTAAACCTGTGTCAGTTGTGAATCCACTATCTTCACTTCCTTCAGGTTTGACATATTCAGGCAGCTTTTCAAATGCTTCGTCGGTTTTATTATAATCAAGACCATGTGGTCCTATAATCGGCTCAGCGTCTTCTTCAGCTTGTTTCCTAGCCTCTATTTCTTCTAAATTCTTTAAATAAGATGGGTCCCTTTCACCATCTTTTACTTGTTGTTTTTTAGTCCGGACCATCTGGTCGTATGCTGCCATTTCCTCTTCACTGGTTCCTTTTTGGAACTCTGGATTAGCGTATGGGTCAAAGTAACTTCTAGTCATAATTATTTCAGATACTCTTGCATTACTGATGGATGATTCCAAAGAGAATCCATCTGACCATTATACCGGTTTTGTAAGTCTGCGGCTATTAAACCAGCTTGACGTATACCTGCTATTGTTGGTCGATGTAACATGCCTCTATTTATCATACCAATTTCAGGGAAGAAGGCAGGTAGGCTTTGAAATTCGCCTTTACCTTGCAGTATATCTAAATTAGGATTAGTTGATTCCTCATTCATTATTCTTCAACTCCTTTTTTGTTATTTGTTTTTTTAGCATCTGCGTGCATTTTTGCAGCTTTAATCTGCCAATTTAATAGTTGAATTCCAGTAAATCCTGGATAAGAATAAGCTACACCATTGTAATAAGCCATGGCTTTCTCTACTTCTGCAGAAGCTCGTAAACCGTATATAGGTTTACCGTTAGCTAAGGCGTCAGTAAGTACTGTAAGATACGGTTCGCTACCATCTAATACATCTGTTCTTAAATAAACTTCTGCATTATTTAGATGAGGTTGGATTTCTTGCCTTGCTTCATTAACATTATCCAATCGTTCTGTTAATTCTTTAGCTTCTGTTCTACCTTGAGCAATTCTTCCTTTTGATGATAAGATATACTGTGAACCTCCTATACCCAGAGTTGGAGTGCCTTTATCTAAATCACCCAGAATGGGTTTAGGTCCTTTAGTCATGACATGATCATAAGCTTCTTCCCCAGTCATACCTTTTGCTCTGGCTGCTAAATATCTTTTCTGGAAATCTCTGAAAGCTAGATCTTGGGCATGAGCAAAGGTAGGATTCTTTCTCTGAGTAACATTATCCTGACCTTCACTTTTAAAGGTTACACCTAATGAGCCACCAATTTCGTCATAAGCTTTCGAACCCCAACTACCTTTCTTACCAACTTCCAACTTCTGAAATTCTAAAGCTTCCTTCATAAGCTCTCCTACTAATTTAGGATGCCTCTTTTGTAAATCTCTTGGATACAAACCGCCACCATTAAGACCTTTTATAATGTCTAGTTCACGTTTATCTCTAGCATAATCACGTGCTGCTTCGCTGTTATAATTCAGAATCGAATCAGGAACTTTTAATCCTAATTTCCCGTATTCAGCTGCTATTTGATTTAGTTGAGTTTGTGTAAATTCCTCACCTGTTTTACGTTGTTGGGCGATGGTTTTATTCGTCAGATCGTCACCAGCCGCTTCTAAATAAGCCTTCTCTGCGGCAACTGATTCTTTATATCCGTTTTTGATATCAGATTTTAGTGTGGACATCCTAGTAGGCCACTGTTTGCCATAAGTTGTACCAGGTTTAGCTCCTAATTTTATCCTCAACGCTTCAGGTAATGGCATATTAGATATTTTATCTGCATAGTTTGGATTATGATTAGCATTTTTTACTAAAACTTTATGCACTTCACCCCAAGCCTGGGCATTTGTAAGTCCTACTGTACCATCTTCACTTGTTGTACCTTTCATCTTTAACCATAAAAGATATACATCATCTCCATCTGGATTCTCTGCATTAGCAAATTCCATTGCAGCTTCAACTTTTTGCTTATCAGAAGCATCTATATTATAATTCTTTCTATACTTCTTCATTTGATCATCTTTGACCTTTTGGATAGCATCATGGACGCCTGCTAATTCAAGCATCTCATCTGAATAACCATACACACCAGCAGCTTCTACTATTTGATCAGTAAGAGCTGTTACTGCAGCCTCTTTCATAGGTAAAGAATGTATATTATTTTCAGTTAATTCTTTTGCAGTGAAAGGTTTTATACCTTCTAGATGTATAGGAGTCTCACTAGTTAGTAGTGTGCGTGTGACTTTATCAGGTAAGGCTTCCTTA
>Ga0208158_1000564_pt1 | contig 12971 bp, 18 predicted proteins | sample 8_EtaG_FD_184081 | JGI IMG/M metagenome (GOLD analysis project Ga0208158, IMG submission 184081) | Marine viral communities from the Subarctic Pacific Ocean - 8_ETSP_OMZ_AT15162 metaG (SPAdes) (version 2) | ecosystem: Environmental > Aquatic > Marine > Oceanic | place: Pacific Ocean | collected...
CTGGAGCCATGATAGCAGTGAAGTAACCGTTTGATGGACGAGCGTTGTTGACTCGTAGATTTGTGCAAGCATCAAGAATGTCTAATGCGGTCATTGCATCATCAGTGCCACCAACTGATGCATAATTTGTAGCTGCACCAGCATAACGGTCTTGAGTTGCAGAAGAATCACCAAGTGTGTTGCGTAGTAATTCGTCAACTTTTAGTGCTGCATCTTGTCCATTTTGGACAGTTGCTTGCTCCATTGTGTTGAACAATTCCACATTACTCAATAAATCCGAAATTGTAACTGTTTGTCCAAATTGAGCTAGACTTACATCCACAGTTTGCATTGACAATTGTTTGGAATTACCAAGTGTAACTGCTGTGCCTTCAGTTAATGATTGCACATCAGTAGTGTTTGATTCCGGATAACGGAAGAACCGTACTGCCTTATGACCAGCTTTTGCTGGGAGAGGTGCTTTGTAGGCAAACTGATCCAAGACAATTGTCTTTAGAGTTTGCTCTAGTAATTTTTTATCAAAATAATCTTGTAGTGTTGACTTCGGTCCTGCTGTTGCTGAACCCGTAGTCGAGAGTGTTGTTCCTGCCATATTGTTTTATTTTAATTTGCGAACATGCCAACACCTGACTCGTCTGCACTTTGCATCGCTTTAACTAACTCCGCCCGTTGTTTTTCCACGGGAAGATTGCTAAATGATTCAACCTGCAACACGTTGCCGGGTTGGCTACCGTTCAGTGTTAATTTCTCTTCGTACTCAGCAACTTGTTTTTTTAAGTCGCTGACCTGTTTTTCCAGATCAGAAGATCGGTTTGCTCTGAGATACATTGCCGCCGCTTCGACGGCATCTGTGATCCCATCCGGGTATTGAGTAAGAACAGGTTTTTTCTCCAATAATTGACCAACTTTCTTGAACAGTTCGCTGTCTTGATCATTCAAGTCTTTGTGTGCAGAAGTGGCTTGTTTCCAATTTGTATCCCACTTGGACACAAAGTCAGCCTGTTGTTTCTTCTGCTGCTGTTCATTTGCAGCTTGCCTAGCTTGCTGTGCTGCTTTTCGTGCCGCCTCAGCATTGGCATGATCGCCTTCATCTTCAAATTCCTGAGCCACTGACTCATACTCATCAGGTGAAAAACGACTGTTATTGGTGCGCTGTTGGATCTCTTCCAGACTTTGCTGGTGTCCATCCTCATACGCTTTTTTACGAGCATCCAACTCTTCACGTTCTTTTTTCAATTTAGCTTTCGCCTCATTGACTTCACGCCAAGATTTGTTTGCCCGGTCCTGTGCTTTTTTAGTCCTAGAATACTTGGATTTGGGTTGTTCCTCCTCCTCAGTTTCTTGTGACTCTTCCTCTCCCGGTTGCTCCGGTGCTTCTTCTCTGGGGGTGTCTTCCACTTTGGCAGACTCCGTGTCAGGTTCCTCGACCTGCGGCATCGAGGTAGTTTTCGCAGTTAAATCGAACGCGTTATCATCAGCTTCCGCTAATGCTTGTAGCAATTGCTCGCGCTCGTTATCCACCGTGACTGGTGCTTCTGTTTTAGCCTCAGACATAAATTCTAATTACTAGGTTGCCTCAACCATTCCAGGTCGTCGGTCACACCTGTGACAACTTCTTCCGGTTGCGATCTTATCGCGGCTAGACCGTCTATTGTCGCCAATGCAGATTTAAAGCCAAATGCTTGACCCGTCTTGTAGGACAAATCTGCTGGGGCTGAGATTAATCTATCACAATTAGTGATGTGCAAGTTTCTCAGGTGTTGTTGCAATGCAACACCAGTCTCAGATTTTAGGAATTGCTGTAGCTTTACAGCATGTTCATTTGACCATTCAGGCGGGTTGACCCACTGGGGCACCTGCCGCAATGTCCTCAACGCTCCCAACATTCTCCTCAGTTTGTTCAGCATTTTGTTGTGCTTGTTGCGTTGCTGCTTGTTGCAGTTGTGCAAATAAATTCTTCAATTCAACTTCCATCTGTCTCCCGGCTTTTGGATCTTTTTCTTTTAAAGCTTCTAAATGTTGAGCGATATGTTGCTCCAACATTTGTCCTTCTGCTGGCTCAGGTTGTGCACCTGATTGAGATCGATTGTTGATGTAGTTTACAACTGTCTGAATGTGTACCGCATCATCATCTGACTCTTTAACTACTGCTGGGAAACCAAGTCTGAGGAACGTGATTTCGTTCGCTTGATCTTCTGACTGGGTGGCTTGTTGATCCATTGGATCTTGATATAAGCGTTTAACCAAAGTGGCATCGTCTGATTCAAGAATAGTTTTCCGCAATTGTCCTTGGTCGATAAACGGATCATTGGCAAACATCTGAAAACGAGTGATTGCTTTCTGCATTAGTAACTGCTTATTCACTCCATCTGCTGATCCAGTTGGCTGAATGCCATAGTTTTGATGCAGTGCTTCCTGTGGGATTTGTTGTGCAGTGTCTAAATACCAATAATCCAAAGAAGTCTTATCGTATTGCAATAAAACGGACCAACTCATGCGGTAGAGTTTGCCAAGTGCAATACGGAATATTCTCATCCGCAAATCACTGCTTTGCTGATACAAACCTCCAATAGCTTGGATCTCAGTTGCGGTACGCCTCTCAGTATTCTGTAGCGTTTGAGTTAGACCAAAATCTGGTGTGGATACTCTATTCTGTGCCAATTCCCGCATGACATTCATCTGAGTATCAAACGAAATTGGAGGTGCCTGATGTGCAACTGGTTGGATTCCAAATGGCAGGATGCTGCCAGGTGTCATCCTGAGATTGCCCGTGTTAGGCATATCTCTCTCAGCGCGAAACAGTGGTCTGTTTGCGAGAGTCATAAAATCATTCTTGTCATTAAGAAGCTTCGTTAGATCAGCTTCCATGGTTGCTTGAAGTTCAACTACACCTCTGGCTGAATAAAAACCGGGATCTTTAACCTCGTAATGAAAAGCCACAAATGGTGGCTTGCCATGGTTATATGGCATCTTCATTGTGGGTCTAAGATCAATATCAGGCTGAGTAGGTGAGAATGTGCAAATGCACCACTCCCCAGTCTTGTCATCGCGGAAATAAACCTCCCAAACAATGATCTTTGATTCATCAGTGAATGTTAGTCCTTCGCGCTCGAATTTGGTGTACTCAGTGTCCATATCCCCGGCATCATTGTTATAACTCCCAGCAATCTGGGTAATGACTTCTGGATCTTGATTTAGGTGCTTTTGCCGTTTGTACGAATCAACTGAGTAAACCGAAATATGACACATTCTGTCTGCCTCTTCTAGACTCCTGGTCCAGCTAGGAACGACAAAATGCTGTGGTTCTATTGAATAATAATTAAGCCTCTTCGCTTTATTGTCCCACAGAATCTTCATTACCCCATTCCCGCTCATAAGCATGGAATCAACGGCACTCAGGACTTCTGTCTCTAAATTAGTCTTTTGCTTTATTTTATGATCAAACCATTGTGCCGCCGCTGTTGTGTATTCTGCAACCTGTGGGGTTGTAGGAATGAACTGGGCAATCAGGTCTGTAGCAAATAACTGCTGGAAATAAGCAGGTTTAAGTTCGCTTATTGTGGTGTCTACTAGTGGGAAATGTACATCTGATGCACCGGGCCAAGGTTTGTTTTTTCTCCTCAGTCCATGGTGACGCATCTCATAAAACATGCGTTGTCTGGTATCCCAAACGCTACGGTCTGCTAAATCTTGTAGGACTGATGCGTTTAATTCATCACGAGATTTCATATAGTAAAGTCATCTTCCTCATCTTCCTCCTCGTCATCTCCGAGGAGGTAACCCATTGCCTGTAATGACATCAGACATGAATACATCTGAAGACCTCCTATGAGTGTTGCATCGTCTAAATCAAATTCTTCCTGATAGCGATCCACCAGTTTTTCGATGTCCGTGCAGAAACACTCCAGTTGGTCTTTCATTTTCATAAAAAAAGACGCACCCATTTTTGGTGCGTCCTGCTGCTTTTATGCAATTTTTTTAGGCGTTGTTAGTTGCGAACGCTGGCTTTTTCTAAATCTTTCTCATATTGGATTATCTGTTCCAGACAATCCTCAACAAACAACTTAGCCTGTGGAGATGCCATATATGCGTCCTGAAAACCTCTCTCATTATCAAGAATCAGTCTCTTCGTCGCGTCCAGCTTGATCGGTGTCCTGCATCCGCTGCCTAATCCAATCGCGCTTATCATCAGCACGATCATTGATATCTGCTTCCAGTTTCTCTTTTTCAGCTTTTTTACCATAACTCAATAATTCTTTTAATAATTCAAGTACCAACCTAACAATCTGCATTCCGCTCATCCTGTGTTTAATCCCATACTTTCTCTTAGTTTACTGTCATCTGTCCATTCATGCATACCTGCCTCAACAATCTCTTCCAGACTAGGCTGATAGCGTCTGTTCCACATGTATTGGTCGCTATAACTGGCCAATGTCATGACCACCGCATCACCCCGGTCAGGTGAGGAGAATCCTCGCGCCTTCATCTCTTTCTTGCTTTCTAAGCTCAGTTTACCGTTCTTACTTGCTGCAACCCGTCTAGTTGTCAATTGACTGTGTAGGATCTCGTCATCAGGCAATATACACTCCATGCGGTCTATTTGTCTAGATGCCTCAAACCACATCTCTGTACCCCGGTTGACATACTTGTCAGGATCATGTGCTCTTCCTCCCAAATTCACTTGGTGGATTGGCCAACCCATCTCTGCAAGCTGATGGCACATAGGCAGTCCTAGTCCACCTGCATCGCCAAATATCTGCTCAGGTTTCAGCTTTGCTTTCTCAAATTCCAAAGCAAATCGGGCACAACCTGCCATAGTATTAGCCTCTCTCCATGCAATTAGCTTGGTGATCTTGTTTCCTACTCTCATGCAAAAAACACTTTCATCACCTGCTGCTGCAAAATCACACGAGGCTACAATTTCACCACCATCTTTGGTTGGTGGACTATCCAAGCACTGCATTAGACTGTCCCATGTGATCACCAAGCCTTCTCCGCTTGTCTCTTGAAACTCTCCAAAGATCATGGATCTGATCAATGGATGGTCTTTGCCCCACATCTCCATTTGTTCTTCTATCCATTCTTTCTTGATATGGGGGCATTGGTAAGAAGTAACAGTGTGAAGCTTCCACCACTTCTGTTCTTTAGTAAAAATTTTATAAAACTTACCAGTAGTTCCACCTGGAGAACTCATGGCTAGGATGCGATTTGGCTGGATACGAGCCACCGCCTCAAATAGGTCAGAATCAATGCTCTTGCACTCGTCCAACACTATAAAAACATTGCCGTGAAAGCCTTCAAAACGGTTTGGTGAGTCAGTTGCAAACCCCAAGATCCTGCTGCCATTGTCCATAGTCAGATCAGTCTGATTAATTGTCATGCCTAGCCCAGCTACTTTGCTGGCTAATGATCTAATCTGAGGCCACATCTGCTCTTTGACCTGCCTATACACACCAGATGTGGTGATAACTATGCTACCGGGATAGATCAGCGCATACCACAGTGCAGCAGGTGCAGCTATCATGGCAGTTTTTCCTGAGCCATTTGCCGCTTTCAATGCAACTCGCGCACCGGGCTTGCTCAAATCTAACAGAACTGACTTCTGCCAATCATAAAGTTTTATACCAAAATACTTCTCAGTAAAGACATCGCAGTCCGCATCTCTTGAGGAGACTTGGGTTTTCGCTGTTGAGCCAGACTGTTCTTCTGACTGTTTTGGTGTCTCTTTCGTTTTTGTTTCTGTTTTGCCCATAATCACTTACATCATATTTTCTCACAAACTCTCCCAAACTATTTGTCACCTGATAACAAGCCACAACATCACTCACAGCATGATAGCTGAACAGATAGAATGGGCACCTAAATGACCTACTAGCCCACTGTCCTGCCTCCATCTTGTTCCAATTAAGCATCTCTTTCTCATGTGTCCCAAATGCACACTCTCTGCTCTTAATCTCTGCCACTGCCTTAATCACTCCACCTCTAACAAACATGCCGTCTAGGAATGAATACTGGTCATTGGTGTATACCCAGCTATCACCGGGATGATTACCCAAAACAATATCCACACACTCCTGTTCAGCCTGTTCTATCACGCAAATAAAAAGTCACTCGTCTTCACTGGGACTTGCCCATTCCACGCTGGTTGCTGTTTCATCCCAGCATTGGCTAACTCCTCACCATGAGCCTTGGCAAATGATCCATTACCCATAACAAAATCAATAAACTTACGGCAGGAAGTTTCTCTCCATAAATTATCCCCACCACCTATTCGCCTCATACCCCACATCCATGCCATCTCTTGTGTAGTATATATGTTGTACCATCTCCACAAATTACCTATAGCCTCAAGGCCAACCTGCTGCATCAGGTCAGGATCATTCACAGCACACAAATCTTTCACATAAACCATTCCACCTGGTGCCAATAATCCACGGACTTTCTCAATCAGCTTACCAGGCTCAGTAAAATATCCAAAAGATTCGCAGAATATGATCCTATCAAACTTCCTGCCTCGATCATCCCACTCCATGAAATCAGCCAATTCCATATTTAAATCAGCATCCAACTCTCTACCCAACTCAATCTGCCTACTGCTAATCGTCACCCCGGTAACATCCAAAACCCCATTCTCCATGAGGCCAAGCATCACACCACCAACCCCACAACCAACATCAAGCACACTATGCTGTGGTGTAATCATCGCTCTACCCATCATCACTTGTGCAAAGTCTTTAGGCTTATCAGCAAATAATGATGATTGAATCAATGAACCATACTCATTCAAATACGCATCACTGAACCTGTCGTAATAATCTTTTATTTCCATTTGTGTTTTCTTCTCCTATTCACCCATAAAGCCATCTCTCTCTCGTCTATATACTTCTGCAACCTAGCCGCACTAATCTTAGCCTCAGCCTCATCCTCGTGATCGTACAGTGTCTCCTGGGGGAACAATGCACCTCTATCCAACCTAGTCCCAGCAGGTGAGTCCATGCCGTAACTATTCACCCATAACCTCCATGATCCATCATCCTCCTGCCTAGCGTAAATCGTCACAATCTATGTCCACCCCAGTCACATCCTGATACTCCTCCATAACCATCTCCTGCCAATTGAACACATAATCATCAAACTTCTCATCTGGCTCAAAGTTAGTCTGCACTCGTGTCTCCATCCCGGTAGGAGAACAAATAGCCTTGAGCCTAAACCAACGACCACTGCGATTGTTGGTCAGAATAAAATGATGGACTGGAGGTGGAGGTGTCATAGTTATCGACTAGCAGTGAATGCATCAACTCCCCACATATCCACTATTCTCATGCTGTCCATGACCTCTTGGACTTTTTCCCGTAAATCATCCAGACTGCCATTATTCTCAATGACTCGATGGAAACGATTGTAATCATCAAGCTCAGTCTCACTACTGTGAGAATCATCATTGCTAGTCTCACGATTAACCCGAATAAGAAAACCACCATGATCTCTGATGTAGTCAGCCTCATTCTTTAGCCTCACATCTGTGATCACTGAAAACATAGAACCATCTTCATCATCCGCATTAGCGCATAAGTTCAAACGCATCTGCCTGATCCAATAATCCTCCCCATTGTAATACCTGCGAAACTCAACCCCCCACCATTGCAGCATTGGTCTCCAGCGATCTTTATCCATCTCAATCTCAGCCAATGAGACACCAGTCACCTCAGACACCTCCCGCTTCAACTCATCAGCAAATGCAACTCGTCTGGCAGGTAGCGGGGATCTACGGTTATGAAGTAAATCAATCACCATGCCTCCTACAGTGTCTTTACCGCTACGCTTCTTACCTGATACTCCTATGACCATAGTGCTTATGTGGGTGTGTTTGCAGAATCCCCCGTGTGGGAGGCTTTTGATGGGGGTGGGGTGTCGGGATTGGTACCACCCAATATATGGGTACCCCCATGGTCATTTTCAGCAGGATGGTCAGGTGGTGGTGGATCAGTGGTGAGTTTCGCATCAGATGCATCTGGTTCCTCCGTTCCAATAACATTTGCAGCGGATACAACATCCGTATTTAAACGAGCAGACTGGAGGTGCATAAGCTGATCAGTCGTAATGGTTGAATCGATCTTCTGCGTTCTTACATCGACTTTCTTCGAGGTTGCATACTCATCACTGAACCGTGCTCCCAGAAGTTTCATGGCTAAATGACCATCCCCATTGGCTATGCCATCGTTAACAGTTCTCAGAGCAAATGCTTGGTATTCTGTCTCTGCTTGTAGGAGAGAACTCCTAAAGTCAGAGTAGGTGTCTAGCCAACTATACAAAGCAGTATTGCTGATCCCAACCATTGCTGCTGCTCTATTCACAGGCAGTCCACTCCTCAGATTCTTCAGAAATGACTCTACTCTTTCAGGAGTATAGGTCGTTGGTCTTCCCCCAATCTTACCAGTCCCATTCTTCTCCAATTGCTTTCTCCTGGCATCATAGACACTGGGAGGCATTTGAATCGGTGCACTGTGCAGATCATCGAGATTCTTTCTTCTCTCTGCTACTTCTTCTTCAGTTAGCTTAACCACTTTACCAGGCACAGGTGGCTTGGATGTAGCCTTCTTTCTTGCTGCTTTCTTTGCTGCCATCAGTCTTCGATTAGATATCCGCTAGGCCAACAGTCAGGCTTTGACGTTGTTGTGGTTAAACCGCTACTAATGCAGTGAGACTGTCGAAACCCCGCTTCATTGCTGTGAGATCTTTTCTCTCCGCACTTTGGGCACTTGAACCACAATCGGTCTTTGCTCTGCTTACACTTGAAGACAGGCAGTTGTTCTTCTGTACCATCCTCGTGTCTGTATTCTTTCATTTTTATTTTCATTATCGTTTCCATAAATTCACAACTGAGCCTGAGCCATTAACCATTTATTGTTCAGCATACCATTCGGTGCCACTGGAGGAGTGGACTTGAAGTGTGTCTCAAGCTCAGTTGTTTAAATCTCTCTCTCATATCTCCACTCAACATAGTCTCTTTGAGGCGTATATACACCTACAATCAATTTTTATTCCCCATCATGGTAACCACAGCGGGTAATAGCTAAACGTGTCTCAGAAAGCATTTTAGCAAACTGTGCTCTCTCCTCATCTGTCATCTGTCTTCTCGTCTCAGGTTTAGCCTCCACCTGCTTTGGTTTCTTGTATGGGCTAGGTGACTCGATGCCACTAGCCAACTGTCGCAGGTGATGCTCCATAGCCTTCAACTGCTTGTACTGTTCTTTGTCTTCTTTCTTAATCTTGTTGCCAGCAATGTCGTAAATGCCATTCTCCTCAATCTGCCTCATCTGTTCTCTGACTGTGTCCAGTTGCAGCTTGTAGGAGTAGGTTTCTTTGGATGATAATATTTTCATAGTTATCTAGACTGTAGCTATAGTTGCAATAATAGAGAGAGTATTAATATATATAGATATATATATACTATTACTACTATTACTATTATTACGAAATAAATGCATCTAAGTTATTGTTTATCAGTTGTTTCCCAATGTAGTTTTTATATTTTTCTACAGCGATGTCTTTCTCTTCTTGTAGTTTTTATTTTTTCTTACATGCCAGAAATAGATCATATAATCGTCATAAGTATAGTCGACTGGCATGATGTCATAGCGTCTCTTCATGGGGTTCTTCTCTTCTTAATATAACTCTTGGCGAACTCTGAGAATTGTCTGAACTGTTTGTCATATGCTGGTCTGGTGTCTCTTAGGTTCTGCACCATCTTTGTAGCATGTACAGCAGTGCCATGGTCTCTGTTCCACCAACCACCAACCTTCTTACAAGTGTAGCCAGCATCTCTTGCTATGGTTATGCATACGTTCCTAGGCCATACCAAATCAATTGTACGAGCCTTTGACTTCAACTCCTCTAGTGGTATATCCCAGTACTCACTTGCTGCCTCAGCAAGCAACCTAAGCTCTCTACTGCCGCCTGGAGGAATAGCTGGATATAGTTTCAATTCAGTTTCCATAACTCCAATGCTGGTGATCCAAAGTTGCCAGTGCTTCCTCGTGTTTTGTAGGTAGCTTTAACCACCACCCACTTGTCTCCATTTCTTTCTAAATCTTTTATCATATTATTAATTATCCACAGTTCATCTTGTTGGCGGCATGGGAACGATATCGCCACACCACCCATGCTTTTAGCCTCTTCCTCAGTTATTGCTTGGTTGATTAAACTCATGATTAGGAGTGTATTTCTTTGATTCTTGCCAGATTATGTTAGCTGCACAGAATAGCCTCCATGCCGCTTGTAGTTCGGTTGGTGTCCATCTCTTCTCAATGACTGGTCTAGGATCTGTGGCACTTATTACCAGACTTATGCAGTTAGGATTTGGCCTCATTGTTTTCCTGTATGCCGCCAACTGCCACACCCATGAATCGTGGAAAGATGGTTTCTTTTCAGCGTTCCAGCGTTGTGTCTTGTAATCAATTAGGCACACACCTCTGACCCCATTAACCTCAGCAATCAGATCAATTGTTCCTCCGTAACCTAGCTTCTTATTCACAACAGTCTTCTCTGCTGCGATCACTCGCTTGAGGTTCTTCTGTGCCCATCTTATGTAGGTGTCTAAGTATGGAAATATTTCAGGATCTTCGGCCTCGTCATATTTACCTAGATTCCACATCTCAATGGCATTGTGCACTCTAGTGCCAAATCCTAGGATCTCGTTCTTATCCTGTTTGGCAAAACCATGCATCCTGTCAATGTAGTCTTGTTCAGCCTCACCAGGCTTGTATGGGTTCTCGATGCATTTACGCACCATCATATCAGCTTTCCATTTGGTTAATTGAGGTTTCTCAATCATACCCAGTATCCCAGACACACTAGGAACAAGATTCTGTTTCCTAGCATGTCTAAGAGTAGTGGGTTTACCATCTGACTGCCGATGACACGCATTCCCATCCATTGTGTACCAATGTTGGCTTGACGATTGCGCGTTAGCTTTCTTGGGCAGCGGGATGATCATTAGAATGGTGAGGACTGGCGTTTCTCGTATGAGGTTTTCATTCTGTCTCGTGTTCCAGCAGGATCATAATTACCTGATGGTTTCACCTCAGTTTGTGATGGCATAATTGATCCTATGTTTGCCCATTTCTTTTCTGGATCTCTTGAATCAGGATTATGCACAATGTTGATTAGCGCAGTTTTGCCAATCAATGATTTAGCCATGTCAGGCCCGGTAGGAGTCATGTCTAACTCTACCCCCCAACTGTCTAGGAATGGCTTCAGATGACCATTGTCGCTCAATGTGGCACTAAATGTGCGATCAATGATGAATGGTCTTCCGTCCTCCATTAGTTTGTCTGATTCAAACATCAGACGCACTTTGGCCTTGGCTTTTGGGTATTGTGGATTGGTAGATGGAACAAGTCTCATCCCAGACTTGGGATCAGCCTCGATGCCATATGCCTCGCCACAATCAATGACATCAACGCACACACAATTCTGTGGGCCTGTTGGTGTCAGTTCGAACTCAGTTTTCATTTCTGATATTATCATTTGTCTTATTAGTCTTTCTGTTTATTCCCGTAGGAAATTGTTGCCCCAACCCAGAAAAGCTAAAAACTAGGTTGAGGCGGCGGGAGAAACGGAAACCAACCAAACCACCCGCCAAATTGTTCATACTACCAAATCACTTTCTTTAATTAGCTTTAACCAATCCTCAGCTTTTACAGTTATCAGCCAATCGCAATTCTTCTTCTTGTGCGCCACTACCGGGATCTGATGTGGCTTTGCGTCTCTGACTGCCTGATCCATCGCATTTTGGATGTTTAGTTTCTCTACGAATTTAACCTCGTGATGCAGACCAGGCAGACTGGGGCAAATGATGTCAGGTGCTTCTCCACCACCAGCATCTCTGCCAGCATTCTGACATCCTCTAATAGCCTCGAATCCCGCCTCTCTTAATTGATCCCGCCACATACGTTCTCCTCTTGCGCCTTTGTCTCTACTGTTCATTTAAATCTGCCGCTTAGTTCAACCCACGCTTTTGCTGAAACTGCTGGGACAACTCCGTTTCCAAGCAATCTGAGCCTATCAACTCTGTTAACCAATGGATGGGGAGTTGTGTCCACCCCACTGGCACACCCATCAGTTGCTCCACCCAGTCTGGGTTCAACTTCTGTCCCACTGATGACGGGTGCTGCTCCTCCAGATTCCCCACATTGCGATTCACTAGGTTCTCCGTTATTGTTGCAGACATCGCTTTTGATGCTCTTGGTGTTCCCCAATTCTTTTGTCTTTGGGTCAGCGACTGTTCTTGGTTCTTCCCATCTTTTTTGAGCTTCTCCCGGTCGGGCAGGCCACGAATTGCAGGATGATTGCTCAGACATTTCTGACCGTAATTGGCTTTGTTGCTGATCTTCTGTGCCTCCGCTGTAGTTGGGGTAGGCCAATTGTTGACCTCCATGTTGGCTATTCTCCTCAGAATCCTGCCGCCTTTGTCGCACCTCGCAAGTTTCTCCCAGTCTGTGCCTTGATCCTTCACCTCGCTTGCTGTTGGGGTTGGCCACTGCCGGTGGTAAACTGCTCTCGCTAGTTGATCCGTTCGGTTTCTGTCCGTTCCATCCGGGTTGGTTGCGTTGTACATCCATGGACCTGGACTGTCCTTCCAATCCCGTGCTGCTGCTGTCGGCCAATTCTCCGTAGATGAAGACTCGCTTTCTCTGGTGGCTCGCGCCGCACTCAGTCGCGCTGAATATTCCCCACGTTGTTCTGTAACCATCTTCTTCCAAATCGCTGATGACTGTGGAGAGTCCAAGCGAGATGTGTCCTTCGACATTCTCGAAGAACACTCTTCTGGGGCGAATAACTCGAACTGATCGGCGCAGAAACGGCCAGAGGTGTCTTGGGTCTTCTTTGCCGAGTCGTTTTCCTGCGGCACTGAACGGTTGACACGGGTAGCCGCCAGAGATGATGTCCACCAAGCCACGAAATGGTTC